>Ga0181348_1000409_pt1 | contig 18495 bp, 6 predicted proteins | sample Su13VDMM110DN_FD_130092 | JGI IMG/M metagenome (GOLD analysis project Ga0181348, IMG submission 130092) | Freshwater viral communities from Lake Michigan, USA - Su13.VD.MM110.D.N | ecosystem: Environmental > Aquatic > Freshwater > Lake | place: USA: Michigan | collected 2013-07-16
CGCAGGATTTTCTGTCCACACATTATTCATATTCCAAACAGGAATGTTGTCTACACATATATCACAACTATTTTGGAATGATAATGTTCCCGAATTCCAATACGCTGATAAACTACTAGCACCGTAATATGTGTCCATAGGATCATCACCTCCAGGTAATGTATAGTAAGTTATGATAGTACCTGCATATGCACTAAGTGTAGGTAATACTCTATCTACTTGAATGGTTGATCCTGAAATGTTGGTTATGTTATAAACCGTATTAATTGTCGCAGCAGTCATTGTTGATCCAGTAACATTACCCAATGTAGGGTTACTAAATCTAAAAATAATATAATCGTTTACACTTGTTGCAGTTAATGGAGTGTTTAATGTTAAAACACCTTGCGTAAATGTAGTATAATCAGTAGTACCACTAAATTTATTTAAATTAATAGTACCTTGTTCTAAAATAAAATTAGAGTTAGTTTGCGCAACTAAACCACTATCAACTGTAGAACCAGAGAAAAATCCTCTATCATCTGCCTGATTTGTAACAATACCCTTAACTAATTGTATATTACTTTGTTGATTAAGTGGAAAAATGAATTGATTTGATTGATTAAGTAAAAAAGAAGAAAAGAAAGGATTATCATCTTTAGGACGTAAAACTTTAGAATATATATTTTTAACTATATTACCATCTGCCTCTGGGAACCAAAATTCACCAGTTGACGCACCGATGTTTGGTACGAACTCACTCCAACCTTTTACATAGTTGTAATCGACTTCTGAATCACCAATCATATAGTTGGCGAAGGTTAATTGTCCTTTTGCTAATTGTTCTCTACCTATATCAGTTAATTTTACTCTTACTAAGGTAGTACTTTGTTTATTTATATAACTCATTTTTCTCTTTTATTTATTTAATAAATATATTGAATGTTATTATTTTAATATGCTTTTCCACTATTATACTGTATTTCTATAGAACTTACATCACTATAAGAATAACTATATATAACTTCACCTATAATGGGTGTATAAAATTTCTCATTTTTTACCCTATATATAAATTTATCACCAGCCACCGCATTTGTCAATGTTACTAATGCCTTATAAGTTTTTTCACCTACTACATAATCAGTTACACCACTATATTGTATGTTTTGAAAATTAATATCTGATGGATCAGTAAATTCTATAGTAAATTTACCATTAACACTTAAGGGTGATGAATTTATTGACCAACTTATATTAGGGGTGTTTGTTGGTACTAGCCCATTAATACTTGAGTTAGGTACATAAAAGGCTTCTATTATATCCCCTACATTTAATGATTCTTGTAAGATAATTCTTCTATCATTAGATGTAGATGAATAGTATTCAATATTATTAGAAAGTATTGATCCGTTTATAGATAAAACTATATCACTCGCAGGAGAAGATATTAAATAAATCTCATATTTATTTTCAGTAGTATTATAAAATACTCTATCATTTGTCGTTTCTGTCCCTGTTGATCCACTAACTATGGGGGATGTGATTGTATAAACATCACCATATAGATTACTAGATGTACCATTATCTACATATGCGTATGTCAATATTTGTTTATCTAAAGGTGTAAATAATAGTTGAACATATGGTGTTGATGCCGTTGTATTTGCACTATATTCTATACCTTTTGCTAAAACTGAACCGTTATAACTAACTATTGGATCAGATAAACCGTTAACTACATATTGTGTAGTACCACTATTAGTAAATACTGTTTGTACTACTAATGTATCGATACTAGGTGGTGCGGGTGCAACTGAGTTGTTGAATAATGGTTTTTCTGCCTCAAATAGACTAATAAAATACCAATCAGTTTCAGGGTAATATAACCCATATAGGATACCTCTTTTATAAGTATCTACACTATTCTTCCTAACTTGTTGTTGTTTTGCTAAAAAAGTATTGACATCATATTGCCAATAAGATTTAATTAAAAATTCCCCTTCACCTAAATTAACTGAAGGTAAATATATCGTATTACCAGTATTACCTGTTAGATTTTCATAACCAACACTAAAGTTGTATAACGCAGAATTAGTGAACCCACTATTGATTTGATCATATTTATAAACCTCACCGTAATAAGATAATTTTTTAGGTTCAACAACATTATTAACATTGTTTACTAAAAGGTTAAATAAATACCCTAATCTACCATTATTAATAAGATAAACAAATCTATCGGGTGATAATGTTTTATTTGTAATAACATTAGGTAATCCCCATGTGGATGTCGTACCAGTTACACCTGAAGTTGTTAAACTAAATCCATTTTCTTCAAAATTACATAACACTCCTAAACCATCTGGTCTATGTATCATATGTAAATAGTCTTTACCGTAATCTGCCACATATATTTTTTCATTAGGTCCCATTTGTAACGCACCTAAACTAGCACCGCTAATCGATGCAACCCTTATGACATTTTCCTCAATTTTTGTAGATGAACTATAAGATAAATCAAACTGATAAATTTCTTCACCCGCACCTTCTGAAACGTAAAATTTAGTAGAATCTGAAGAAAATTCTAAACCATAAGGTCCAACATTATATGAGAATCCCGTAAGTGTTATTAAATTACTTAATGTACCGGCAGAAGAATTAAAATCAAAAATGTCCACAATATCTTCATCATATAGTAACGACACTAACTTACTACTATCAGGTGAAGTTTTCATATACCCTCTCACAGTATTATGTGTACTACCAATACTAGTCACTATTGGACCACTTAAACCACTTTGTGTAATTAAATAGGAATAGAAATTGGTGTTTCCACTAGTGTGTGTAATAACCCAATAATCCGCACCATTACTATGAAGACAAGATGTTACTTTTTCTGTGATAGGTGTAGTTACTAATTTATTATTTTTACTTTCTACTTCTCCGTTACCACTTTGTAAATCCATATTTACAATAGAGTATTGTAACCCATTTGTTGATCCACTATAATCTGTTGTAAATATAAAATACTTATTTGTGTTCGGTCTAGGTACTATTATTGATGACTGTGTTGATGTACCAGAACTAGAAAGTCCTGTCCCATTAACCATTACAGTATTACCGCTAGTATATACTGTTTGACCATTAGTATAGAATAGTAATCTACCTTCTTTATTGGATATTAAGGATACCCCTTCTTGAGATACTACCGATCCACTAATAGATGTTGGTGTCCCTCCAGATTGTATAGGATTAAATGTAATACCCGCATTTGTACCAAAGTACCAATTATAATTTAATCTGTCGTATGTGTAACCCGTATATGTTACAGGACCACAAAGTGTGTCACCTGTAGATGTTGGTATTTTTCTAGTCCCACTTATCGTAACTTGTGGGAAATCAAAACTATCGAAATCAGTTCTCTCTATATGTGAGTACTTATAACTATTACTTAAAGGTTCCCAACCAAAATTTTCAGTTTCACTTCTACTAGATAATAAACTATATTTTTTCCCTTTATCTATATATAACAAGTCATTATTTGGTTCTACCGATATAACCATATTACTATCACTACTGTTACCCGATAAAGAAAATATTAAGTATTTTTCAGTTAAAAGGTTTGAGAAAATTGTATTACCGTAACTTTGTGGGTTACTTAACACATATAAATTTTTTGCATTAGATAAATCTAATGGTAGAAATAACGCAGTTTCTGTCTCAATAAAAGTAGATAAAGATGAGGCGTTATAATGCACGTCAGTAGATATTCTTACATCCACAGGTGATTCTATTTCACTTATCACATTTGCCGAAACATATACTGGATTCTCTATTTTACCTCTTATACTAGCCATTTATATATAAATACTTTTTAATTTTATTCTGTTGTACAATTATGTATCAATTCTTGATTATAAAAATAACCACCGTCTTCCCAATCAGGATCCCCAAGTATTGTTACGTTACCCTCATATTCATTTGTGTCATAAATTTGGGTGATAAATACTTTATTATAGTCACTAATTAATGTATTAGATGTCCTTACACATTTATTTACCTTATCTCTTAAAATTGCAATATAATTTCTTTGTCTTTCGTAAAGTGTTGTTCCAGGTATGAAATTATTTAAATTATTTTCTGCCGTAACTAAACTTTCAGTAAGTCCACTACAACTCATAAAGTTACTATAATAATTTTGTTGTTGTAACAAATATTTAGTTTCTTCAGTACTTAAGTTAGTAAATAAAGTATTTAATTGTGTTTGTAAATTATTTAAATTATTAGTTAATAATGTAATTTGTGCAGTAACAGTATCAATTTGTGTCTGTAAATTAGGTGTATCTAAATCCTGTAAATTAAGTGAACACAATATTTTATTTTGTGCAACAATATTATCTTTAACTAACTCTATTTGTATATTTTTAATTCTTATTTGATTTTTAATATTGTTTATTATGTCATTAGTAGGGAATAATGGTATTTGTTCTACTAATGAATAAACATCTTCAGAACCAATACTAAAATCAGTGTATCCACTTAATGGACAACTAGTTGTTGTCTCAATAAGATTTAAACTATATCTTTTGTATTGGAATTTATTTTGATCAAAAATAGTATTTCTATATATTTTACCCGAATTGTCACACCCTTCCCAAATCGTAGTTGCGGGAACTACTTGTTCTAATAAATCTAACCAATAGTCACCAATTTTATCCATAAATTCAAACATAGTGTTGTATGTAAATTTACCAGATAATTCTTTACCACAATTATTAGCGTTTAAATATAGTTCGTAGAATAATCTTAGTAGTGGGTAGTCACTTATAGTTTGTCTACTCTTCACATCAATTAAATTTGATTGTACTAATTGATCAAATACGTCTTTAACATTAATTTCTGATGGTTGTATATCTAAATAATTTAATGGATTAATACAGATATTATAAGAACTACCAGTATAATGTCCGTTAGAACATTCATTCAAAGTTCCACAATATTCGCAGTCTCCTTCACAAACACTACATCCATCAATTGGTTTCCATAGACATTTTGATAAACTACTATTCCATTGATAGTTTTTACCTAAACCTAAACCTTCAGTACCCTCACCATTAAGTAAATTATTTATTGTTTTACAACATTCTTCATTTACAAAGGTTGTTTGATTAAATGTTTGTGCAGTTACCCCACTTAAAACTTCTACTAATGTACCACCACTATATGGTGTACTACCACTATAGATATATGATTCATAAACTGATATTGTACCATCGTAATTTTCAGTTATTAAACCAAATAAATTATCTGTTTGTTGATTATTGTTAATAACCAATGTATCTGTACCACAATTATTGTTCTGAATTTCAAAATTAGAAAGTCCATACCCTAAATTTAATAAATCGTAATATGTCGCATTTAATGAATTATTATAATCAGAAGTTAAGGTATAATATTGATTTTTTAATTCGGTAACTTGATTTTCTAAAGTATCAGTAAATGTCGAACAACTAAATGTTAATCCTGTTGTAGATGCAGATAAGTCTAACGTATAATCTACCAGTGTGGTAGAACTATAAACTTGTCCACTATACACTACCGTACTGGCAGAAGTACAACTTGTTGGACAACCTCCGTCACAATCTATATTTTTCCAATAATTAAATACATCACACTCAATTGCCTTAGATGGATCAATACTAAATGTAGTGTTTTTAACATTGATTATTAAATCTGAGTGGTTAACATCGTAGTTAGTATATCTATATTCTAAATCTGTCCACAACCTTTCTTCAGGTGTTCCCATCTTAACTATTTGATAGTTATTGGTGGATGCGGTGTTACAAGGTCCGTCAGGATATACTGTTTCAGTAATAATTCCCTGATCAGTGTAAACCCAAGATTTTTTATTATCTATAACACAACTTAGTTGTGGTATTAAACAATTATTTAATGAAACTAATCTTTCTGTTTTACAATCAGATACATTAATAATAATGTTATCCACAAGTAAACATACCGAACAGTTATAATTTTCTATTTCTACTGAGAAGAAAAATTCTTTGTTAGGGTATAATCTTCTTAAGTCATCACATACACATTCTGGTATTGTGAAATTAAATGTCCCCCAATTAGGTTCAAATAAATTAGAATTATATGGGGTATTAGAATTAGATAGTTCCGTAAATACTGAATCTTGAATCAATGCAATATCTTGTTCACTACCTTCTAAAATAATACCACTATAACCAACTGAAGGATCAAATTCCCAAAAAGGATTTACCGATTGGGTGTATGGTAGATATGTAAGATTTGAGTCTACCTGATTTGTATAGACTAAATTATTATTATCTACAAATAATTTAAAATTAAGTTTTAAATTATCAATTAATGTTAAATAACTTTCGGTGTTATTAATGTAATTATTATATTGTACCAATATTTCAGAATACCATTGATCATAAAGGGATTCAGTTACATTCTCAATCTCTAAAAGTTTTGTTTGTAATAATTCTAAAGTATTATTTAAATAATTATATAATTCTTGATCACAACATGGGTTTGGTATTTCTGGGTCACAAGGGCTAGGTACTGTGGCTACATCTTCTACGATGACATCCACCACCTGTGTCGTAGTAATAGTAGTTTTTAATACATTATTATCATTTACTGTAATATCATATATTAACTCACTTTTTTGATTTTCTAAACTACTAACCTGTGTTTGGTTTTTCTGTAATTCAATAGTTAATGTTATTTTTTCACTATCTGTTAAATCAATATACCCCTCAACATTTGTGATTTCTTTAGGTGTTACCCCCAATATTTTTGCAGTTTCGTTTATAGTATTTATATAGTCATTTTGATCCAATTGGGAAGTTTGAGTAACCTCATCTCCAATAATCGAATAATTTTTAGATAATGTATTTATATTATCTTGTACTATACCAATTTCTTTAATTAACTGATTAATTAACTCTTGATTGTTTTGGAACTTAGCGTTAACTAATTGTTGTTCTAATGAGTTATTATTATTACAATTAGTTAATAATTCTGAATATACTTTCTTTTGTGAGGCTAATCTTTCATTTTCTGTTTTAACACAGTTGTTGAATAAATCTCTATCTCTTAAAGTAATTTCTTTTTTACCACCGTAAACCTGTACTTTACAATAACCCTCAACATCAAATGAATCTATAGTACTAATTTCATTTTCATAAACTTTACAGTCTAAAGGTAAAGTAACATCTGACAACGCTTTATTAATTACATCTATTTGACTATTCTTTTGGTTTATCTGTGCTTCAACAATTGATAAATTAGTTTTTAACTTCTCATTTTCAGTAACTAATAAATCAACTTGTGTGTCTTTTTCCGAAATTACTTTATTTTTTTGTTTTTCCGAATCAATGATTTCATTTGTTAAAACAGCCTTAGTTGATAAATTTTCAGGAGTTTCTTCTACTATACAGTTTGACTCATATTGTGAAATTACTTCATTAATACCTTCAATAGTATTCTTGTAATCCATATATAAATTAGTCCAAAGTCCATACTCTAATGGTATTTCTAACATACACACATTTGTTGTTGTGATATACTGATTAAAATCTATGAAACAACCAGGTTCCACTATATTAAGGAAATAACAATCACCAATAGTAATACCTAATTCTTTCTTTATAGAATTTAAATGATTACCATAAGTTATTAATTCACTATAATCAAAATCAAATGTATTTAATAATTGACTGTTTGGTGTGGTAGTAATTTCTACATATGTATCAGTAATATTTTTTACCCAATTACTATTTACTGAGTACCAATCTCTCATTTGGGTGATGTTTCCACCTACTGCATTACAACACTCAACGATAGGTTCGTTTTGTTGTGTGTTTTGCCATATCACATATTCCTCCTTAACGTTTTCGTTATCGTTAAAATTATTTTCTAACAATGAACTATTTTCTTCGTTATTTGTAAATGAAACGAAGTTCATACAATTTAAACTATTAAGTGTATTATCGTGTATTATAGCAGGATAACAATTAATTCTAGTTACACATTCTTTTAGATTTTCTGTTTGGTATTTTACCATATAATCAAAAGAGAAATCAACTTTACAAGAACAATCTGTAACTTCAGGTAATTTAAATCCTGACCAAGCCTCACTCGCAAATACTATTGATACGTTATCTAAACTACCACAACCAATATGGTTTGGATCTACCACCGCATTCGTTATAGAATTAGGGTTTTCAACATATAAGTTACCATTATCCACATAAGGTATTAGATTATTTGTTGTAGTATCAATATAAAATGAACCGTAAGTATATTGTGTGAACAATGCACCTACTGATTGATATAATTCTGCCAATTGTCCAGTTGCGTTCCAATCTAATATAAAATCATTATAATATTCTATCGGTGTAAAACTAACTCTACCGTATTCATCAATAACATGAACTACCCAATTTGCGGGATTCATAAAATCAGGGTCTTCAAATAACGAATTTAATATAGACTCAAAACAATCTATACAGTCTTCACCGACACCTTTTACTATAATTGCCTCTTCCAAACAATCATCATAAATTGTAGTGGAATAATATTGAGGTACGTCACCAATTGGGTTTTGTAGTTCCACATAACCAATTGTTGTGTTATATAATGAAGGTGGAATAACAAAATTTAGATTTAAATTTGATGTTACTATTTTATTATAAGTTTCAATTTGATCTTGTATTGTATTTTGATCAATCTGAAAATTAATTTTCTTAAATGTTGCACCAGCCAAAGGTGTCTCTACTGTTTCCTTACCCTCACCAATCATACCTATTGGGTTTGTAGGTCGTACTGTAGTACCTAAAACACCATTTACTGGTGAAGAAGGTAAAGAAGGTACTGTAGGGTTAGTTGGTCTATTAGGGGTTACCGCAGTTCCGTTAGTTCCTGATGTACCACCTAATTGTCCCCCTAATTCCTCAACATAGGTAATAATATCGTTTATGTTTGATGTCGGTGTAGTTAAAGAACTACCAGAAGTACATACAATATAACTTATATCATCCTCTTCAATTATTTGGAAATTATAACCATACCACGCACAACATTCAGGACTACTAATTATAGTGGTTAACTGACACGCAACTTCTTTAAATAATTTCGAAAATTGGCTTCCAGGTGCATTTGGGTTTAACGCATTTAAATAATTTTGTGGCGTTACAGATGATGATGATGTTGGACCAAAAAAGTATGTTTGTCCTGTAGGTAATAGTTGATAACATTTATTATTAAATGAATAAACGTTAGTAGGCATAGTATTATTAGTTAAATCAAATACTATTATACCATTAGGTAAAGTATCTATTGGTTCCCCTACACAAGGTGCAGTCTTAGAACAATACTCAACTACTCTACATTCTTCATTAGTATATGTCACATATTGTCCACCTTCAGAAGTACAACAAGATGCAAATTCATTAAATGATACTTTAGTACCACCAGAATTAACAAAATATATGTACGGATCACAAGTTACCGCACTTAATGACGAACAATCTATTTGTAAATTGTTTTGGGGTATTTCATTAACACATATTTCTAATGTTTGGTTAATATCACAATTCTCTGATGACACTTCTAATAACGCATTATTTTGTGCCACCATATAGTTGTTTTGTATTACATACCATTCTGGTGAATAAGCCAAATAACTATTTTGTAGTATTTGTTGTTGGTAATCTAAGTACGCCTCTTCCGCTGCCTCAAATTGTTGTTGGAATGTGGTTTTACCATCATTCTGTAATGGAGTTTCGATAATACTATAATTAACATCTACGCAGTCTTCAATAAACTGATATGTGTTAATTGCAGGATTAAAAGTTAATTGTGTAGTAAAAAATTCAGTTGTCGCTGACGGTACACTATTAAATAACCCATGATTATAATTTAAAAAATAATTTTCCCCTAAAGTTGTTGCAGTAACTGTTACTGTAGGTTCCGAATTAAAGTTTGGTATAAAACATCTACTAAAATATTGTAAGTACTCACTACCACCATCATATGCCCCAACGTGTGGGTTATTACCATTCAAATTAGTTACTACATCTGATCCATAAGTTTCTCTATACCAACCACCCGCTTTCTGAAAATACATTTCAGTATAATCATTCTCTACTAATTGTCCAGTATTTTGATCAATATAATTTGTAATAACCAAATCACCGTTTATTGGTGGTAATGGGAAACCGTTATCATCGTATGGTATATTAGCGAAATTTACTTCTCCTGTGTAGATATATAATAATTTTTTAATCTCTTCAACGTCCAAAGGTTTATCTACTATCACTATATACTCATTAAAATTAACTAACGATTCAGGTGCACCAATAAATCTAAATAAAAATTCTACCGCCTTTCTAGTCCCCTTACTCTTCCATAACCAAGCAATATTCAATATCAATCTTCTATAAAGTTCAATATCTATTTCACTTTGTGTCATATTAGTAGATGTACCACTAAATTCACCACCGCCATTACTAGGTAAAAATAATTTACTAAATGTGTTATCTGTTATAAATGTTACAGGATCTAAACCTAACATATACGCCAAATCTTTGACTAATGAATCAGGTACATTATTTTTCTTGTCGTATGTAACAACGTGAGCCAATTTAATTCCATTAATATATTTTTTAATATAATCAAATTCAACCCCATATATTCTTAATAATTTAGTCGCCTTCTCACCATTTAAAACGTAGTCATCTCCATCTGCCCTAGGTACTGTGTCAAAACTATTTATTGCTTCAGTTGTATACTTTCTTATAATAATATCAGTTCTAGAATTATCTAAATCTTCACCTAACTGATTCATTTTATCTAAGAAAGCAATATAGTAACTATCAAAAAAGTTTAGATTATATCCATCTTCTAAGATTGGAAAATTAAATATTTTCTTAGATGTTAGTATTACACCATTATCTGTGAATTTTGTACTATAAAACTGAGATGTATACTTTGGGTATATATTTCTATCTAATAAATTTAATTGTAAATCATTTAATCCTGAAAAGAATTTTTCTATCTCAGATTCATTCGGTTTAATAAAATAAGGTATTGAACTATCTATCGGTGTACTTAAAAAAGATATCTGAGGTAAAATTAAACCAGTTAATTCAGGGAAAGGATTACCATTAACAACTAATTCAATTTCAGAGTTAGTTTTTTGTGTTGCAGGTGTTATACTTTTTATATTTCTCGATATCCCATTGTGTTCAATTATATATGAGGTATGTTTTAATGTGAAATTTCTTAACGGATTTTCCGTTTGTTCTGTAGGTGTAAATTGTGCGTCTACAGTATATTTTATATTGTAAGGATTAACAAAGAAATTACTGTTTACCTTAAATGTAGATTCATCTGCAGATAAGTCATATACATAATCAGTTATATTATTACCAGTAACACTACCAACCTTATTATCCACATATATTGCTGCAGGATAATTATTTTGTATTTCAATTAAGGATGCCCTAATTAATTCTTTTGATGAACCATACCACACATAACTTATTGGATTTGTTAAATCTAAATTAAGTTTAGTTTTTAAATTTTTTTGTATATCTAATTGTGGTGTGTTTTCATTTACAATATCATCTAATGTAAAAAATTTAGACTTAGTACCTTGTGTAAATAATACATTTGGTTTCGGATCTAAATTTACTGATATTGAGAAATTACCATTAGTGAAAAGCGTAGTTCCACCTTCACTAGTGAGTTGGAAACCTACTAAGTCTGGACTAAAATTTCTATATTCAATGTTGTCATTGAAGAATATTCTTTTAGCGTATCCTGCAATTTTTATCCTTTTATTGTTCACCATTTACGTTTTAAAAATTAGTTATATCTGTAAAATCTTTTGTTGGGTCTATGGTAAATTTCTGTTCCCTAACTTCATACAATGGTTTACCAGTAAACTGATCTTTAACTTCATATAAGTTATATTGTCTGTAAATCTGATTTCCAAAATTGTATATAGTATAAATACCATCATCCAAAGATTTTGTTTGGTTAGAGAATAGTGCGTAAGCCAATGTTTCTTCATCGAACTCCACCATTTCTATTTCCAACATAACTGGATTAAAAAACGTATTTGTTATTATTACATCCTGAAGAGGATTACCTATAAAAGGTATTGCGTTTGGTTTAACTGAAGGTGCGGAAGATGGTGATACCGTACAAAATAAACTAGTTGAGTTATCATTAAATGTATACGCTTGTGACGCATTTGAATTACCCTGATTTTGTGATATTGGTAACGCCCTATTATTAGATGTTATAATTCTAAATAAATTTTGAATTTTATCTTGTCCCGTACCTGTTTGTTCTTTTAAATATTCTACTCTATAACCAACTAAATTACCGTTTTCAAACCTATTTTGTAATTCCAACGGTATCTGATTAATGTCAAATACAATACCTTTTACATCTTGATTATCAATCAAAACTCCACAATCTTGTATTGTCGTTCTTATTTGTTTAGGTCTAATTACTATACTATAAAACCCCTTAGAACCAAAAACTGATGTAGGTAATTTTAATGTATATAATCCACCAAAAATTTCACTGACGTTGTTTGGGTTATTTGCAGGAATTAATACCTGTGCAGGGTCTAATGATTGTAATTCTACCGTAGTTAGTGATTCCCTGTTGGGTGTATAACTGTAAAATATCTCAACGTCATCTATTGATACATCTGCTGGTCTTATAGTTCCGTAATTTCCTGTTGCCATAACTTTATTTTTATATTCTTATGAATCCACCTCTATTTGTGTCGATATCATTACTTGTTTTTATTTCTGATAATATTCCGTGTCTTTCAAATATATCTTCTATACCTCTATTTATAAATACTGCACTATCAACTTCTGGTTTAAAAACTATACCTAAATATTCTTCTTTTTTTAATGTAGCACTTAATGACGTATTATATTGATTCCACCCACCATTTTTTGAAAGGAATTTAGTAGTATTAAAACTTAAATCTTTACCATATTCGTCAACAGTTTTTGTAAATTGATTCTTAAATGTCGTAAATTCAACACCAGTATTTAATATATCACTAATATTTGATCCAATTTTATAGACAGTTTGTAAATTATTTTCAGATATTACACCACTAAAATCACTTTTAGGGTTATTAGATACATTTAAATTAGGTACATATATATCATTACCTTGTGAATCTTTTCTATACGATTTTACTTGTTTTAATAAAGAATTGTCTGTGTAACCACTAACTGTAACACTATTTGTATAATAAAAACTATCAGGTGCACCTGCCAATCTACCATAAGTAAATGAATTGAAATTATCAGGTTTTATTGACAATGTAGTACTTTTAGGTACAAATGGTTCATCTGTGAAAATACCCATATCATCAATATCTTGTGTAAAAAATAGTGAAACATCTATTGTATTTACTATTTTTTGACCTAACGGAGTTAATATAAAATTTCCTTCAGAATCTATCTTATAGTTTGGTATTTTACCATAATAATATTTAGGATTACTTTCATCAATAACCGTTTTTCCTTCCGAATTTTTTACTAAAACACTTTTAGGTATATTCCTTACTGTATAATTTTCTAAATTTATTTTTTTTCTGATGTATTCCATAACTATTTTATAAATATATTAAAGTATAGTTTGCCAAAATGTTAATGTAGGTGAACCGCTACCCGATGGGTTTAAATTAACCCCAGGTGGTACTAATTCTTGTCTGACATTGGGTGTGAATTTATATTTATAAACCCCATTATGGTTTCTTAATATAACTTTAAGATAAGTTATCCCATTTTCACCTTCTAAATTAGTTAATGTAATATTGTTTGGATCAAAGTCTTTTGACGCAGCCATTTGATAAATTTTACCGTTTGATGCATTGTTGAATTGTGCCACCACATACATTTCATATTCTTGATTTGGTGCGTTATCTACCAAATCTTTAAACCAATATATATGAAATCCTTCATGTACTTCTTCAGGTTGCAATACTGGATCACCTATTGTAAATGTGATGGGACAGTTATCTATTGGTAATGTAAATCCGTATTGATTCTCTTGATCTTCACCAACCTGAGTGTAAATATCTGAAAAGGACAATAATTGGTTTCTACCACTATATGGGTTATCAAAAAGAGAAAGTCTAATAAAACTATTAACAAATCTATTAGTTCTACAAAATATATCATCGAAAATAAATCCAATATCCTTATATAATCCAGGTTCTGCCCCAGTACCTCTATGCGTAGGACTACCAATCAGTATACTTGAGGGAGTATAAAAATTTAAATTTATTTTTATTTTATCTATAATATTCCAATCATTGTCACAAGGTTTAAAAATAATTTTTTTATAATCAACTATAGGATTAATAGATTTTTCTATTTCATCTTTAACAAATTTATCCTCTATTAATTCTGCATTATCAACAGGAAAAAAATTAGTTCCTAATGCGATATCAATAGTACTACCACTACCTAAACTACCTAATAATATTTTTCTTCTATCAACAAACATCGTCAAATTCTTTTTGTTTTAAGAATGATAAGTCTAAACATCCACCAGCCACATCTCTTTTACCTAATTCATATTCACCAATATAATCAGCCAATGTGACTTCGATATTTAAATTTGCCAAACCATTGTAATTTATTATATCTAAAGTATTTGCCGAACCGACATCTATTGTAAATATAACTTTTGCCCAATTATTACCGTTGAATTGGTAATATCCTACACCGACACCGTTCACTATATCAGGATTTACATTAAATACAATTAATCCCGATTGTGGGTTAGGTACTGTAACTATATCATTAACATTAACCAATGATGTTGCAGGTATATCTATATTATAGTTTAAGAATGTTGGATCATTTAATAAATTAACAAATCTATCCTGATTAACATTATTAACGTCAGATGCACCTAATAATATGTCTTCGGAAATTAATGTAAATTCACAAGGTGGATCTTGTCTTTGGAAATAAAATCTTTTATCTAAATAAATATAATGTGCCCCACTCTCAAAAGGATAGTCCACACCCGCCCCAGAGTTGTCAAATTCCCCTATATCTAATATATCTCTCCATTTAAATACGTTGGGTACAATTTCTGTCGCATAATTTGGTATCTGAAAAGACTTTCTTAATTCATCTATTTCAATAGGATTTGTTATATTATATCTATCAATTACTAATTGTAAGTTTACAACTGGATTTATATAATTAGAAAATTCTCTAATTTTAATTAAATTAAATGGTGAATATAAGTAACCTTCTTTTTTATTACCTTTATTTCTATCTATAGAATTTAAAAATTCTCTATAAACAGTATTAACTCTATGGTATACATTTTCTACTCTTCTTTCCAATAACTCACTCTCATTATATTCTACTATATCCCCATCAAAAATATCATCACTTTCATCTATATTTTCATAATATGTTGATCCTTGATAAGTTGGATCTCCGTAAGATTTAATGTTATAGTTCACACTGCTATCATCCTCTAACTTATAACCCGCAGAAATTTTAGTCCAAAATCTAGTATTATATGGTGGTGGTAACGTTTGTTGTTGTTGTAACCAATACTGTGTGTTTATCGATGATGGGTTTGAGTCATTATCATTTTTTAAAATTGTTAGGTATAGTTCTGTTATTGGTCTACCCAAATTATCTACTAATGAACTAACATCTATATCATTTTTAAAATTAAATGCAACTACCTCATCATTAAAATAAGTAACCCCATACGCTGCAGGATATAAATCATAATCTTTATAATCCGAACTAGTTAATGATTTAAATTGTCTAACATAGTAACTAGATAAATTACCGTTTACACTTCTTTTTATTGTGGATATACCTAAAGTATAATTAATATCAGATGGGTTTATATCAATAATAAATGTTCTTAATTTATTATCATTTACTTGATTACCTATTTTAAAAACTCTATATAATTGAGTATCTAAATTAAGTGTATTGTTTGAGGTATTATCAATAAAATTATATAATTTAATTCTGTCACCGATATTTAGTCCGTGATTCATCGGTGTTCTAAATCCCACATATTGTCTACCATTTAAGTCAACAGTAAATTGATCAATAATAGGGATACCATCTTTAAGTGATATGTTTGAATTATTATCTACTAAGGTAATATCTTTAGTACTAAATGGGTATACAATTTTTAATAAGTAATTTGATGCCCCATCGTTGTCTAACATTTTCAATCTATCGTATCCAGGATCAAAAGGAAAAAATTCACATAACGCACTTTTATTATCGTTATATTGTATTTCATCTGTATTTGGTTCATCATTATATGAACCAACCCACCCATCTTTTTCAAAAATAGAATTACTCATTACTGTTTTAGCAACAATTTGCGGTATTGGACTTACGTTTGGTCTTGGTTTAGGTTCTTTAAGATATATTTTTATATTTTCATTAAATAAAACATTCGTAACAACTGGTTTAACCACACCATAAAAACGATACTTTGTACAAACCTTTCTCTCCTTTTCAAATTGTTCGTATTGGCTGACAGTAGTGTCAATATCATTTAATGGTATAGGTTTATTAGTGTTATTTAAACCGAATTGAATTTGTGTGTTTACGTTAACATTATCAGGTAACCTAACACTATTCAATAATATTTTGATTTTATTATCCATTTTGTGTCGTATTATTAGTTACACCTGGTGTTGTCAGTACAACTGTAGGATTATTTGGTGCCGTCATTGTGGTACCTATTTGTGTTGTCTGTATTAATGTTTCACCCAAACAAGTTTTATAAACAGTAAAAGGATTATCACCAGTATTGTTTATACTCGGTGCATTATTAATATTTTCACTAACAGTACTATTAGATGCGTAAAGTCCCTCTAATGTGACTGCATCTATTAAATCTGCGAAGAATTGTGATACTGTTCTATGTAATGCCGTTTTTCCTGGTACTAAACCAAAATAAAGGAAATAAGGTGTTTGAGTTCTATTGAATCTAATACCATTCACTTTATCACTTCCATTATTTGTGTCATCAACTATGTTTCCACCATTTAATTGATTTATTTCATCAATACCATCTATTTGTCCTGGTTCGTTGAAATTAATTGTTTCGTTACCATTGGGGTAATTAATAAATGATGAGGTTTGTCCCGGAGCCAATCCATAAAAATAATCTCCACTTCCGTTTGTATTTTTATAACCACAGGCATCACCAGGTATAAATGAATCACCGTCATTATATTCGGAAAGTATCTGTTCACCATCTAAAGTATAAAATAAATTAAATCCGTCAGATAATGTTATTTCAGGATAAGTGTTATATAAATTATCAAATTCCAAAGAACCAGGTCTTTGGTGATGGAATGTTAAATTAGATGATTTATACCCATTAAATCTTTTACAGAAATAATTTCTAATATCTTCATCATGATCAAATCTTAAGTAACAATTACCTATCTCAATACCAATGTCATTTTTATCTATGATATCTACACCAATTTGTGAATGATTTACACTCGCAGAAGTATTCATACAAACTGTACTAAAACAAGAGAACTCAACATATGCCCTAAGATTTAAAGATATATCTTTTTTATCATCAAATTTAAGAATGGGTCTATTTCCTGTAGTACCGTTTATTAATAATGACCCTAATTTATACTTCACATCCTCATAACTAACATTAAATGTTGTAGGTGGTATGACATCCATTATAAATGGTATATCGTCAATATCACAATATGTACTACTACCCAATTCCATTATTGTAGTAGGTAACATCAAATTAGCCTTATATTCGTTACTATTATATTTAACATCTCCTTTTGGTATGTAAGGTGTATAATATATACTACCGTCTGCCCAACTAATTAATCCGTGATTTATTAACTTACTAAAATTATCATAATCTGTTGTGTTACCTATACAAGGTGCAACACCATTACTACCACAATCAGGAGAACAAGTATACTCTGGACAACCCGAAGATGGTGATGGTGTACTATCATTTTCTTCTCCCTCAGGTTGGGTTATGTTACCAATACCATCCTGTCCCTCATCTTCTGAAGGTTCGTAAGTATTTGATTGATCACAATCTAATGATGTTTTAAAGTATTCTTTTCTTTCCATCATTCTAGTATCGTCACATAAATTTCTATGGTGCCCGTGTCCTCCGATGTTAGTCCATGTTGCATTACCTGCAGCGTCTTCTGTTTCTACATACTCAGGTTTTCCGTGTTCACCTTGTACTTCTCTATCTTTTATTTGATATTGTACACCGAATGAATTAAACGTGGTTTGGAACGATAAGAAGTTATTAAATACTATTTTACAACCTTCAAAATTACTATTTTTACCATTAAACTCTAATTCCTTTACTGCTAAATTAAGGTTAGGTGATTGTAAATCATTTTCATTTGTACCGTAC
>Ga0181348_1000412_pt1 | contig 18441 bp, 21 predicted proteins | sample Su13VDMM110DN_FD_130092 | JGI IMG/M metagenome (GOLD analysis project Ga0181348, IMG submission 130092) | Freshwater viral communities from Lake Michigan, USA - Su13.VD.MM110.D.N | ecosystem: Environmental > Aquatic > Freshwater > Lake | place: USA: Michigan | collected 2013-07-16
ATACACAAGACGACGAATTACCATTTTAACTATGAACAAGAGAATAGAAGATTACAACAAGACATTACCTATACTAGAGCTTTACCGTTGTGTACAAAGTGAAGGTTCAAGATTTGGACGACCAACAATTGCAGTAAGAACTACCGGTTGTACTCATAGATGCTTTTTTGGCGAAGGAGGATGGTGTGATAGTTGGTACACAAGTATTCATCCCGAAAAAGGAACATTTACATTTCAGGACATTATCAACATTTATGATGAGAACTCACACATCAAAGAAATGATGTTAACGGGCGGATCACCAACAATGCATCCAGCATTGGTAAACGAATTAACACACTTTGCACATGAAAGAGATATACTCATTACTATTGAAACTGAAGGTAGTCATTTTGTACCTACCGATTATCCTTTGGGCCTTGTATCTCTCAGTCCAAAGTTTGGTAATTCTATACCCGTACTTGGTGCTGTTACGCCTCAAGGAGCAATTGTGGATCAAAGAATGATTGATCAACATAACAAGTTTAGAATGAAGCTTGCTACAATGAGCCAGATGATTCACTTCCATACAGATTACCATTTTAAACCAGTATGGGACGGAACTGACAAGAATCTACAAGAAATTGAAAACATTCGCACTCTACTTAATATTCCAAAAGACAAAACATACATTATGCCCGCAGGAGATACTAGAGAAACTCTTGTAAAGATGTATCCACTTGTATTTGAAATGTGTGCTGAAAAAGGATACAATATGACAGGAAGAGACCACATAATTGCGTTCGATACGCAACGCGGCGTGTAATGGATAAAGCACTAGAACTATTAACTCAAATTGAGGAAAATGTTTCAACATGTTGTGCTATCACTATGGAACCAGACAAAGTTCTGTCTCTAATAGATGAATTAAGAAAAATATTAGAAAGTAAATTAAAAAAAGGATAACAATATGAATGAAGGTATGGAAGAAGAAAAAAAATGGCAACCAATTGGTGATTTAGTTTTAATGAAACAAATCGAAGCGCCGACTAAATCTAAAGGTGGATTGATATTATCAAACACATCTATAGAATACATCAAAGCAGAAGTCACGGCCACCGGCCCTGGATTATTTACTCATACTGGTGATCGTATACCGATGACTGTAACTGTAGGAGATATTGTAATGATTCATAGAAACCAGAGCGGTGACAATAAACAGATTATTCTTAATAATGAAACATTTCTTCTTGTTCATGAAGGGGATTTAGCATTAAGATATAATTAAACAGATAGACTCATGTGTAAAGTAAATTAGGAGACAAAAAATGGAAACAATATATTTTAGTTTAGGAATTGCAATTGGAGTTGTTACAGTGATAGCTGTAGTGACTGTTATAGCAATTGTTAAGGTATCAAACTTAACAACTCAATTACGTAATTTAGAACAAACATGGGAACGCGGAATGCATAATGTACATCATGAATTGGCAGCAGGAAAACATATTATTGAAACTAGTATGGATGACCGGTTTAGAGATATGCATTTGAACAATGAAAGCATGTGTAGAAATTCAGATGAAAGATTTGACATGATACATAGACATATTGATGATATTAGTAAGGAATTTAATGATCAGCATGCCCAATTAAATCGATACATTGATTCGCGAATTGATAAATTGCCAGTGAATAAAAAAAAAGAAACGCTAACAGCGTAATTTAATATATCTTTTCACATGAGTTATTTGTTTAATTAAAAAAAAATACTTATATTTGATAAAATATAAATTAATATGACAGACAAGCAAAGAAAAAACTTAGAACTAGTTACGCCTGGATTTGCTAACGGTATTTCAACTCAACTAGCAACTAAACAAGCAATATATGGGTCAGATGCACAACTTACTAATATAGAAAAACAAGAAATAATTGATAGTGCTGCTCATCATTATGGTGAGTTTTTAAAAGCATTAGGAGTTGCATGGGAATCAGATCCAAATTCAGATAACACACCTAACCGTGTAGCAAAAGCATACGTCAATGACTTATGGAAAGGCAGATATGAACCAATGTCAGACATTACTTCATTTCCTAGTGATGGATATGATGGCATTGTGTTTGAAGGAGGAATTCCATTAACATCAATGTGTTCACATCATCATCAAACAATTGAAGGGTTAGTTCACCTTGCATATATTCCAGCAGAAAATGGAAATGTAGTTGGTTTAAGTAAATTGAATCGAGTTGTTGAACATTTTGGTAGACGTGGTGCAATACAGGAACAATTGACAGTTGCAATACAACATGCGATAGATGAACTTATCACTAATAACAAGGGAGTGGCTGTCATGATTGAAGCAACTCATAATTGTGTATCATGTAGAGGTGTTAAACATCGTGGTGCATCAATGAAGACTGCAAAATTATCAGGAGCATTTTTAGATGATGGAAATGCTAGATCAGAATTTTATCAATTTATTAAAGGTTATGGAAATACTAATTCCTGAGTATAAAATAAAACGTAGAGTACAAAAATTGGCTCATGAGATAACAGAAGATCATAAGAACAGTGGTAACATGTTGCCACCAGTAATGATTTGTGTGTTAAATGGTTCTATACATTTCTTTTCAGATTTAACTAGAGCAATGAAAATTGATTGTGAAATTGATTTCATTCGATTAAAATCTTATGATGGACAAGATAATTCAGGCGGTATACAAGTCCTTAAAGGATTAGAATCAGAATTAAAAGGCCGCCGCGCCTATATCGTCGATGATATTTGCGATACCGGTACCACAATATTAGAAGCACTGTTTATGTGCAATAGTAAATTAGTACAAGAAGTTAGAGTTGTTACATTGTTGAAACGCAAAGATGGTGTCGATATGACTGATTTTTGTGGATTTACTATTGACAAAGAATGGGTCGCGGGCTATGGTCTTGACGATAATGGATTAAAACGAAATTATACAAATATTTACAATATTAAATAAAAATAATGTATCAAGCAATAGCATATCAACAAAGAGCAAACACCGTACATGTATGGGACGATAAACGTGGTCATTTACAAATTAAATATAAACCATATGCATATCGCAAATCATCTTATGGTAAATATGTTACATTAGATGGTACCATTGTTGACAAGGTGTATGATTTTGATTCACAAGATAAAAATTTATATGAATCTGACATCAATCCAGAGATGCGTACATTGATTGACATGTACACAGACTCAGATGAGCCATCAATTGGCCATAAAATTTTGACAATCGACATTGAGGTTGATATAGCCGATGGATTTCCTGTTCCAGAAACAGCCGAGCATGAGATAACATCTATTGCAATATATGATCATGCCGGTGATAATCGATATGTATGGATTTTAGATAAAGAAGGACTTGTTGATACAACTACAAAAAACAATATGCAGATTGTTAGTTGTCGTGATGAACATGAACTGCTATCAAAATTCATGTCAACCTATTATGAAATACAACCTACAATCATAACAGGATGGAACATTGACTTTTTTGATATTCCCTACTTATACAATCGATTAGTGAAAATATTGGGAGAGTCAACGGCTCGTACAATGTCCCCTATCAAAGATGTCATCTGGTTAAAACATAGAAATCGGTACCGTATATCAGGGGTATCATGTTTAGATTACATGGCGTTGTATAAAAATTTTACATATTCACAGGAGTCAAGTTATTCATTAGAAGCAATATCTCAAAAAGAATTAGGTAAAGGTAAGATCAAATATGAAGGTTCATTAGATGATTTGTTAAAACGTGATATACAGGCATATATTGATTACAACATGAATGACGTTGATCTGGTAGTTGAATTAGATGCCAAGATGAAGTTGATCGATTTAGCTCGTGGTATATGTCATAAAGGACATGTTCCATATGAGGATTTTTTATTTGCTACAAGATATTTAGACGGAGCAGCTGTTACATATTTAAATCGATTAAATTTAGTAGCACCTAACCGAAAAGAACGAACTTCTGATGAGCCATTAGATTTACTTGGCGCATATGTTAAGGCTCCGAATCCGGGGCGTTACAAATGGGTATATGACCTAGACTTGACATCGCTATATCCTAGTATCATTATGACACTTGGAATTTCGCCCGAAACAAAAGTAACAAAATTAAATAACTTTGATGGCCAAAAATACATAAAGAATCATGAAATTCGTTATACAGACGGATGGAATGAATGGAAAGATAGTAATGAGCTACGTGAATATTTAGAATCAAATCAATACTCAATTGCTGCAAATGGTGTTGTGTATGATACAAAGATAAATGGATTCTTACCATCTATACTAAGCCGGTGGTTTGATGAACGCGTAGAATATAAAAATTTACGTAAAAAATACGAAAAAGAAGGTGATAATGATAAGGCTGAATATTACGATAGAATGCAATTAGTTACAAAAATTCTTTTGAATTCATTCTATGGAGTATTAGGAAACCCAGGATTCAGATTCTTTGATCCGGATAATGCAACTGCCATTACATCGACGGGACAGCAATTAATTAAATTTACAGCCGATATTGGTAATCAATATTATACAAAAGAATTGAATAGTCAAAAAGATTATTGCATATACACAGATACAGATTCCACATTCTTTTCATCATTGCCTATCATAGAAAGCCGATATCCAAAATTTGATATAACGGATGAAAAATGGATGGCTGAAAAGACTATTGAAATAGCAGATGAGATTAAAGTTTTCATAAACAGATCATATGATGTATATGCACAACGATTTCATAATGTAAAGGACCATAAGTTTGATATTAAGCAGGAAAATGTTGCTAAAGCTGGTTTATGGATTGCAAAGAAACGTTATGCCCAATGGATCATCAATGTCGAAGGCCATGCAGTTTCAAAATTAGATGTGAAAGGATTAGATGTTGTTAGATCATCATTTCCAACGGCATTTCGTAAATTTATGGCCGAAGTATTGGAAGATATTTTAAATGACATTTCCAAAGAAGAATTAGATCAAAAAATCTTAAATTTTAAGGAATACATGAAAACAGTTGAAATTAAATTAGTATTGTTTCCGATCGGCGTAAAAGATATTAAAAAACATATTTCCAAAGGACGTAAACCATTTGATCCGCCACTTAAAGGTACGCCTATACACGTTAAATCATCAATCAGCTACAACGACTTGTTACATCATCATGGCATTAAAAATATACGCGAGATAATGAATGGTGAAAAAATTAAATGGACATATCTTAAGCAGAATCCATTAGGATTAACCCAATTGGCAATTAAAGGATCAGATGATCCAAAAGTTATAATGGACTTTGTCAAACAATACATTGATTATGATAAAGTATTCACATCTGCATTTGCAAATAAACTTAACGATTTTTACGGAGCTTTAAATTGGGGCCGCGTTCCTGAAAATAATAATTTAGGAAAGTTTTTTTCATTTTAATTAGGACATTTGAAAAATAGTTATTATATTAATCAAAATTAAAAATATGTACGGAAAAAGTTATTGGTATGGTAAAGAGGTAGAAGGCAGAATGTCTGATATCGAAACGGTATTTGTTAGAGGAGCAGTACCAGAAAATTACACAGAATATCCTCATATCTATTTTACAATTGAATACATTGAAATGTGTTGTGTTCATAACAATTGGAAAGAGATTCATAATATTCTAGAAACAAAACAATTTGTTACGATAGAATCTAATCTAAAAACATTTGATAAGATTCCAATGTCAGTGTTCAATAGGGCTCACATCATTTATCGTATTGCAGATCCAAATGTATCTAAACTCAAAAAAACAGATACGTTATCAATTGATGCTGGCTGGTACAGAGTACATCAGATAATGAAATGTAATCTCATGGAGATTACACCAGATGATTATAAATTTGATAGAATAGAACAATGAAAAAAAGATTATTTTATTTTGGATTAGAACCACTTAAGGCACGTTATACATATCAGTTATGTAAAGAATGGATGCCGGCGACATTTGAACCATATTCAGATCGTTTGAAGTTTATTGAAGTAGAGGGAGAGTTTGCTCCGGACCAGGAAATTAAAGTGGGTGCAGTACTGGATGCAATTGGCCGCGGCAAATACAGTCTAACACAATGTCAATCATTCTTACAAAAGATTTATGATGGAACAGTCCGTGACGGCGATATCATTTATTTGCAAGACTATTGGACACCTGGACTAGATGCCATATGGTATGCATTAGATTTATACAAAATTAATGTTAAAGTGTATGCCATGTTACATGCCCAATCCGTTGATGAGTATGATTTTACTTATCCAATGAGCAATTGGATGCGTCATTATGAATTAGGATTAGATAAGCGAATGACTGCCATATTTGTTGGTTCATCAATTCATAAGGAACAGTTAAGAGCTGCAGGGTTTACATCACCTATTCATGTCGTGTCATTACCAATACATAAAGCAGCGACGCTAGAAAAGTTACCGAATTACGCAACTGCAGTAGCTCATGGAATAGTTAAAAAGAAAAATACTGTTGTGTATTCATCTCGGTTTGATAAAGAAAAGAATCCATTTTTCATGTTCAAAGTGGCTAAAGAATTCTTGAAATTGAATCCAACTTGGGAATGGCATGTAACTACTTCAGGTAAAGAATTCCGTTCAATGCTGCCTGGGGTAATTGATGCAATGAATGATTTAGCTCAGACTGAGCCTAGGTTTAAATTATTAAACGGACTTACAAAAGAAGAGTATTACACAGAATTATCGACATGTAAAATACAGTTTAATACATCATTGCAAGATTATGTGTCATGGACGGTTATAGAAGCAACAGCATTCGGTGCTGATATTGTATATCCTAATTTCAGATCATTTCCAGAATTTGTAGATTCTAGTAGAATGTATAAGGCATTTGATTGGAAAGATGCATTAGCGGTACTACATAAATCAATGTTATCACCACTTACCCATTATGATATTGTAGACAAATCAGATTTAGGTAGACGTATGGAAGGATATATCATTGCCAATGATTATTTAAATGAGATATGTGTATGGCATGAGAGTGAGCTATGTGAACAATTATTAAAGAATGAAAAAGTAACTTATAAAGAAATGGAGTTTAATTTTATATGAAAGATTTAATTTATTATCCGTCATTATCCGCCGGAGGATGTGCAGGAGATTTTAAGAATAATAAAGAAGTTAAGCCCGGCCTTACAAGTAGATTTTATTCAAAAGAGTTTCCGGAACGATGGCGGCATCCATATTTCTTAATCACCGCTGGTCACCACTACAAATGGATGGATGCAAGACAGCGATATGGTCTAGACAATGATGTATTAGTATTGGGAGATTCAGGTGGATTCCAGTTAGCCACCGGTGCAATCAAATGGGACCCAAAGTTCAAAGAAACAATTTTCAATTGGTTAGAAACAAATTGTGATCTAGGAGTAAATTTAGATATTCCTCCTCGTGCTAAATATGATGGTAAATTTTATGAATGTCTAGATATTAGCTATGACAATTTCAAATACTTTTCTGAAAACCAATCTGGAAAATGTAAATTTCTTAATGTCATACAAGGTAACAATATTGAAGAATATGAACATTGGTACAAACGTGTAAAGGATTTTGATTTTAATGGATGGTGTATTGGAGGTACTCAGAAACGTGTGACAATGTTCTTTGCTGGATTAGCACCATTGATACGTAACAGAGAATTTGAAAACATACGTAATCAATTTGTGCATGTATTAGGAATCTCAAAAATTTCAGATTTCTTTATGTTGAGTTTCCTGCAAAAAATGTTAAACAAATATCATGGAGGACGAATTCAGGTATCGACAGATTCATCATCACCTGGACAGTATCCTGTGTATGGAACATATTTGCACTCACCTCAATTGAATAAAATGGTATTTTCTCATTTGTATTTTCCGAAAGGCGAAAATCTTCCATATAATCCAACTGATCTAGTTCCTAATCCATTTGGCCATCCGGTTAGTGAAGGATTTACATTTGGTGAAGTTGCAAACTACAAAGGAAATGTTACAATGAAGATGACATTGAATAATCTAATTGTTTATACAGAGACAGTTAAACAGATAGAGGAAATTGTAAAATGTCATAATGAATTACTTCAGACAGTAATTCCGGCAGATTTTTATAGTGTGTTAATGTCTATGGAGGAAATGTTTCTTCATCCAGACAATGCAATTAACATTTATGAAAAACATGTACAATTATATAATCGCTTTGGTGGCGGAACTAAAGACTTAGTAAATAACCAAGTTATAACACAATTTTTTGACATAGGACAGTAAAAATGAAAAAATCAGACTTATTAAATTTTATCAACCGATATTATCTTGCAGGAGCAACAACATCGGTTAAATGGACAGCCGAGAACGGCAGTGTAGAAACTAAATTCATTTCAGATGACCAAAATGTTATTGGTTCAGTTGTGACAAGTTTAGATCTAGGAAATACCGAATTAGGTGTATATGCAACACCGACATTGACTAAAATGTTAACGGCATTAGGAGATGACATAACTGTTAAAATTAATACAATTGATTCAAAATCAGTTAGTATTGATATTAATGATACCGATGTTGACATGAAGTTCATGTTAGCCGATCTATCAGTTATCCGACAAGTTCCAGATCTAAAACAAATTCCGGATTGGAATGTCACTATTAATATTGATAAAGACTTTATTGCAAAATTCATTAAATCAAAAAATGCATTACCAGATTCAGAAAATTTTGCATTATCATGTAAAAATGGTCAAGTTGATATAACCATGAACTATTCATCTATTAATACAAATAGAATTAAGTTTTCAATGCCATGTAATAGTGATTCATGTACAGATATGGGTACTACATGCTTTTCTTCAAATTTGTTTAAAGAAATTCTCCAGTCAAATAAAGATGCTGTCACTGGTACATTAGAAGTGTCATCGGCTGGACTATCCAGAGTAGTATTCACCGGACCATCATTCACCTCAATATATTATTTAGTACAATTACAAACTTCATAAAAATGAAAGTAAATTTTAAAAAGTTATCACCGAAAGCAGTTACACCTACATACGCAACGTCTGGGGATGCTGGGTTAGATATTACATGTATTGGTTATCAAATTGATAAAGATAATAATTACATTGAATATTTTACTGGATTAGCATTAGAAATTCCTGCAGGCCATGTAGGATTATTATTTCCAAGATCATCTGTGTCTAAAACAGATCTTCAATTAGCAAATTGCGTAGGCGTAGTGGATTCTGGTTATCGTGGTGAACTAACATTTCGATACAAATTTCGTAAAGATGCTTTTTTTGCATCATTAAAACGATACCAGGAAGGGGATCGAGTAGGCCAATTATTGGTGTTACCATATCCAGAAATTGAATTAGAGGAAATCAAAGAACTAGCAGAATCGGAAAGAGGAGCTGGTAGTTATGGATCAACGGGTAAATAAATTATATGTTTGGTAATCAAGAAAATACATTATGGGTTGAAAAATTTCGACCAGGGACATTAGATGGTTATGTTGGAAATGAACACATCATTGAAAAGGTAAAGATATATTTGAAAAGTGGTGATGTTCCGCATTTATTATTCTATGGAAATGCAGGAACTGGTAAAACAACATTAGCAAAAATTATTGCAAATAATGTGGATGCAGATGTAATGTATGTAAATGCATCTGATGAAAATAATATTGAAACAGTTCGTACTAAAATTAAAAGTTTTGCATCTACTGTGGGATTTCGGCAATGGAAAATTGTAATTTTAGATGAGGCTGATTACATGACTCCTAATGGGCAAGCAGCATTACGTAATTTGATGGAAACATTTTCAACAACAACAAGATTTATCTTAACATGTAATTATGTTGAAAAGATCATTGATCCAATACAGTCACGATGCCAGACATTTTCAATTACACCGCCTAGTAAAAAAGAAGTTGCTAAGCGTATTGTGGACATTTTAAATGAACTAGAAGTTAAATATGACATGGCAGATATTGTAACTATTATTAACGCCGGGTATCCGGACATTCGTAGAGTGCTCAATTCATGTCAACGGCAAGTAATTGACGGTATACTAGTCATTGACAGCTCAAGTCTTATACAGGCAAATTATATGACCAAAGTATTGGATATACTAAAAAGCGATCAGCCAGTTAAAGATTCATTTACTAATATACGACAGATAATAGCTGATAGTAAAGTGCAAGATTTTACATCGTTATATAAGTTTTTATTCGATGAACTTGATAATTATGCTAAAGGACATGTTGGTCCAGTTATATTAATATTAGCAGAGTCTCAGTATCAAGACGCTTTTGCAGTAGATAAAGAGTTACATGTCATGTCAATGATAGTAAAACTAGTAAGTGAACTTAAATAAAGGAAGTTATGTTAAAAAAAGACAAAGCCGGGACTAACATACCGCAATCAAAAATTCAATTGAATCCAGAGGATTTAATGGACATACTATGTGAAAACTGTGGTTGTAGATATTTTAAACAGGTTAACATATTTAAAAGAATATCGGCGTTAGTTTCACCTACCGGTAAAGAACAAATAATCCCAATTCCAACGTTTCGTTGTGATGATTGTGGACATATTAATGATGAATTTCAAACAATAAAACAAGCAAAATAGTTATGGCAAAAAAATTAATTTTCAGTGAAGATGCTAGGTTACAGTTATTATTAGGTGTAGATCAATTAGCAAAGGCCGTGAAGGCAACATTAGGACCAAAAGGTCGTACAGTAGTGTTAGAAAAATCATTTGGATCACCAATCATTACAAAAGATGGTGTTACAGTTGCAAAAGAAATCGTATTACAAGACCCAATTGAAAATGCCGGAGCACAAATGGTGAAAGAAGCTGCATCTAAAACAAATGATCAAGCAGGTGATGGAACAACAACAGCAACTGTTTTAGCACATGCCATTTTAACAGAGGCATATCGTCGTATAGCAAATGGTGCAAATCCAATGGATCTAAAACGCGGTATTGATCTAGCAGTAAAAGATGTCGTTGAGTATCTCATTGATAAATCAGTTGCTGTTAAAGATAACAATGAAATTGCACAAGTAGCTACTATATCGGCTAACAATGATAAATCAATTGGCGATATGATAGCCGCCGCCATGGATCGTGTTGGAAAAGATGGCGTCATTACTGTAGAAGAAGGTAAAACGGCCGAAACAACATTAGAAATAGTTGAAGGAATTGAATTTGATAAAGGATACTTGTCACCATATTTTGTTACAAATGATAAAATGCAGGCTGAGATATCTGACCCGTTCATTTTATTGTATGATAAACGTATTTCAGCTACTAAAGATATTTTATCATTGTTAGAGTCTGTAATGCAGATGGATCGATCAATTGTTATTATTGCAGAAGATATTGACGGAGAAGCATTATCAACATTAGTTGTTAATAAAGTACGTGGCAATCTTAAAGTTGTTGCAGTTAAAGCTCCCGGATTTGGAGAAAAACGGTTAGCCATGTTGGAAGACATTGCAACATTGACCGGTGCTACCGTAATAACAGATAAGATTGGAATATCATTAGATGAGGTGACATTAGAACATTTAGGCCATGCCGAGCGTATCATTTCACATAAAGATAAAACGACGATTGTTAATGGGTATGGTGATGCCGATGTTGTACAACAACGCATTGAAGTATTAAAAAATGAAATTGAAGCATGTCCATCGGATTATGATCGAGAAAAATTACATGAACGTTTAGCAAAGATGGTTGGCGGCGTGGCTGTTATCAAAATCGGTGCTGGTTCTGAAATAGAAATGAAAGAGAAGAAAGATCGACTTGATGATGCATTGAATGCAACAAAAGCGGCAGTGCAAGAAGGCATCATACCTGGCGGCGGCAGTACATTAGCAAAATATGTTAATGAGAACCGAACTATTGTAACAGAAAATGATGATCAGGATGCAGGAGTTGACATTATTCGTAAAGCTGTATTATCACCGTTTAACACAATAATTGAAAATGCAGGATTGATTCCAGGAGTAATACGCGATAGAATTGAATTTGCAGAAAATCTCCAAAACCAGAAGATGCTTAATATCGGATTCAATGCTCGTACAGGAGTCATTGTTGATATGCTAGCCGAAGGAATTGTTGATCCAGTTAAAGTTACTAGAATAGCATTAGAAACAGCAGCGTCAGTTGCCGGAACAATGTTAACAACAGAATGTGTAATAGTTGAAATACCAACCGAGAATGACAAAGCCAGCAACAATTTTTGATCATCTAGCTAACATCACTGTCAAGAAAACTCCATGGGAATCATTGACAGAGGCAGACCAAAAATCATTTAGTCCATATCTGATCAATCGATGGTTATCCATGAATCCGGACTTTATTGAGATAGTTGACATGTTTCAACAATATACAATAGGACCGTTAGATGTTAAACATGTATATCAACTATACTATGATTTTCTTCCTAAACAAAAGTCATTTGCAAAATATATTAAAGGTAAAAAGACTAATGAATACAACAAGGAACTAGTTGAATTTATTGCTGACCATTACATGATATCACGTCGCGAATCAAGACAGTGTATTGATTTTTGGAAGGAAAATGATTTGCCAGCATTAGCTAATATTCTTAAAAAATATGGCAAGTCTGATTTAGAAATTAAAAAAATAATAAAATAATAACATGATGACAATAAAAGATACTCATGGCCGCGAGGAAGAAAAGCCAAAATTTAAAGCTCGAATGTCCGAACGCGATTCTGAAACATCGGCGACGGCCTATTGTGAAAAGCAATATCCAGAAATGTGTCTGGAATTTAAACGTATACAAAAAGAACAATATCAATTGTTTTGTGCAAAGCAGCGTAATTACGGTCCATCAAACATAACAGTTGGAACAAATTTAGAAACACCTGATGACGTCAAACTATCACTTACTGGATTATGGTTTCGTGTCAATGACAAAATTCAACGACTAAAACAACTTGTGATAATGAGCCAGCCAGATGAGGTAGGAGAATCTATAGAAGATACATACTCTGATTTATCAATATATGGCATTATCTCATTACTAGTTAGTAGAAAAAAATGGGGTAAATAATTTGGTACTTTGAAAATTTATTTTTATATTTAAGTATGCATAAGTTAATAAAATTCAATATCAGAGAACCAAAGTCTGGAGAAAAAAAAATATCCTATTCGCAATTTGCGATGTATGAAAAATGTCCTAAATCATGGGAATTGTCATATATTCAAGGCATTAGACAATTTTCTCAAAACATTAACACTTTGTTTGGTACATCATTTCATGAAACGTTGCAACATTATTTAACGGTGATGTATTCAGAAAGCATTAAAAAGGCCGATGAAATTGATCTAGATGCATTTTTAATGGAACGAATGCAGACATTGTATAAAGCAGCTGTTGAGTCAATGGGCGAGCATTTTTCTAATAAATTTGAAATGATCGAGTATTATGAGGATGGCATGAATATTCTTAATTATATTAAACGACATCGCGGTAGATATTTTTCACCAAAACATGAAGAGTTAATTGGAATTGAGATTCCTATTTATCATCCAGTAAATGACAGTACACCAGTGTTCATGTTAGGATATTTAGACATTGTGATACGAGATAAACGTACGGATCGTAAAAAGATAATTGACATCAAAACTAGCAATCAAGGTTGGAACAAATATCAAAAAGCTGATAAAATCAAGGCATCGCAATTAGTATTGTATAAAGAATATTATGCAAAACAATTTGGATGGGATCCAGAAAAAATTGATATTGTATACATGATAGTTAAACGTAAATTGATTGAAGGTGCAATGTTTCCACAAAAGCGCGTACAAGAATTCATTCCGGCTAGCGGTAAACCTACAAGAAACAAATTGAATGAATCAATAAACAGTTTTGTCAAGACATCATTTAATAATGATGGTACATATAATGAACAAAGAGAATATCTAGCTATAGCTGGTAAAGCAAAGAAGAATTGCAAGTATTGTGATTTTGCAAAAAATGAAGATTTATGTCCATCATCTAAACGAATTTGTCAATGAGGATTGCAATCATCGGAAGTCGTATATATGAAAATACACGTAAAATAAAAACGTTGTTGGTAGATCTTAAAAATCGATTTGGTAATGAATTGGTAATTATATCCGCCGGGAATCCGGATGGGGCTGATAGATATATTAAAAAATTTTCAATTGAATTTGAAATTAAGTATAAAGAATATAACCCAGCACATACACCAAAAAATTTATATAGCGCAATGTCAGAACATTATTACGCTAAACCATATCATGTATCACAATTTCATCATCGTAATAATTTGATTGCAAAAAATTGTGACATGATGATTGCACTGATTCCAAAAGGAGACACATCAAAAGGCCCGGACAGTGCAATTCAGTCGGCTCAAAAACATAATAAAAAAGTAGTTATACTAACTTAATACATATTTATATAAAAGTTATAAGGAATAAAATGCAAACAATACAGTTACCAAAACTTCGTAAAATCGATCCGAACAAACCTAAGAAAAAGAAAATATTATTGTTATCAGATGATATGCGAATGCATTCTGGCATTGCTACAATGTCTCGTGAATTTGTTATAGGAACATCGCATATGTATGACTGGGTACAACTCGGTGCTGCAATTAAACATCCGGAAGAAGGAAAGATATTTGACTTATCTGATGAGGTAAATTTACAAGCTGGCATTGATGATGCATCAGTTAAAATTTATGCCTGTTCCGGTTACGGAAATCCTCAGCTGTTACAACAAATATTAAACATCGAAAACCCAGATGCAATACTACATTTTACAGATCCTCGATTTTGGATTTGGTTATATGAAATGGAAAATATCATACGACAACATGTTCCAATCATGTATTATAACATATGGGATGACTTGCCATATCCAATGTGGAACGAATCATATTATGAGTCATGTGATTTGATCATGAACATTTCTAGACAAACTCAAAACATAGTTAATAATGTGTTACAAAAGTATCCTAAACCAGAATGGGCAGTGCAATGGGTACCTCATGGAGTCAATTCAAAAAGATTCTTTCCTATAACTAGAACACATACAGACTGGCCGGAATATGATGCCTTTGTTAACAATTTTAATAATGGAACGCGTCCAGAATTTATCATATTTTGGAACAATCGAAACATAAGACGAAAACAACCAGGAGATGTGATATTAGCATATAAACATTTCTGTGATCAACTATCACCAGAACAAGCAAGTAAATGCATGTTGTTAATGCATACTCAACCAGTGGATGAAAATGGAACAGACTTGTTTGCAGTCAAGGAAATGGTTTGTCCTAATTATCCAATCATGTTTAGTACAGCAGCTGTTGACACCAAAATATTAAATTTTTACTATAACATGTCTGATGTAACAATTAACATTGCATCTAACGAAGGGTTTGGCATTTCATGGTGCGAATCATTGCATGCTGGCACACCTATCATCAATAATGTGACAGGTGGATTACAAGATGGTTGTAGATTCCAGGATGCCAATGGCAAGTGGATTGAATTTACTACTAATTTTCCAACAAATCACGCCGGGACATATACTGATCACGCCCCATGGGCAATACCTGTATTTCCTTCTAATCGTTCATTACAAGGGTCTCCGTTAACACCTTATATATTTGATGATCGTGTTGACTTCAAAGAAGTTGGCCTTGCAATTCATTCATGGTATATACAAAATAAAAAAGAGCGTGATGAAAAAGGAATGTTAGGCCATGCATGGATTAATGGTGATGAATCTAACATGTCAGCCGCGCAAATGTCTGTACGATTCATTGAATGTATCAATGAATGTTTAGATAAATGGACACCCCGAGAAAAATTTTCGTTATATAAAATTGAACATAAACAAAAAGTTGAAACAGCAGGAATATTATGAAACCATTTATAGTTGTACAAGGCCCGGTTGCTACCCGATCCGGATATGGAAACCATACTAGAGACCTAGTATTAAGTTTACTTAAATCAGGTAAATATGATCTACAAATCATATCACTCCCATGGGGTAACACTCCAGCAACTGCATTAGATCCAACTAATCCAGAACATGTCATGATTTCAAAGCAAATAGTTACAGATAAAATCACACGTCAACCAGATGTATTCATACAGGTATCAGTTCCTAATGAATTTCAACCATATGGTAAATACAACATTGGCGTGACTGCAGGAATTGAAACAACTCAAGTTCCGGTGGAATTTATTGAAGGATGTAATCGGATGGATCTGATCATAACAACATCAGACCACTCTAAAAAAGGATTTACTGAATGTTCATATGACAAAGTAGATCAGACTACAAAACAAGTGATAGAAAGATTGCAAATACAAAAACCAGTTGAAATATTATTTGAAGGATTGGATACAAACATCTATAAACGAACATCTGTAATTCATGAATCTGTTAACAAACAGTTATCTCAAATAAAAGAAAACTTTGCATTTTTATTTGTTGGACATTGGTTACGTGGCGATCTTAGTCATGACAGAAAAGATGTTGGTATGTTGATTAAAACATTTGCAGAAGCATTTAAAAACAAAGCAAGCCATAACAAGCCAGCGTTAGTACTTAAAACAACTCATTCAGGGTTTTCAATTATTGATAGAGATCTGATATGTAAAAAAATACAAATTTTATTGCAACCATATGGTATCAAATCGCCTAATGTATATTTGTTACATGGTGATCTAACAGATGCAGAAATGAATTCATTGTATAATCATCCAAAAATCAAAGCCATGGTTTCCTTTACCAAAGGCGAAGGATTTGGTCGTCCATTATTGGAATTTACTGCAACGGGAAAACCTGTAATTGCTTCTGGCTGGTCTGGACATTTAGACTTTTTGAAACATTCGATATTACTGCCCGGAGACTTAACAGATGTACATGCATCAGCAGCTGATTCATTTATATTGAAAGGATCAAAATGGTTCACTGTTAATTATCAGTATGCTACTCATATTCTCAAAGATGTGTTTGAAAAATATAAAGATTATCTTCAAGCAACAAAACAACAATACAAGTTCAGCATTGAGAATTTTAATTTAACAAAAATGGACAAGATGTTTTGTGAATATGTTGACAAAGGTATTGCAGGCACACCAAAACATGTTGAATTAAAACTACCGACATTGAAGAAGGTGGGTACATCAACACCTGCAATCAAATTACCAACATTAAAAAAGATTAACATATGAAATTAGATTACGATGAAATTTCACCAATAACAGGTAACAAATGTGTACTTGTTGAAACTGATGAGGCATCTGGTGCAACATCATACATATGTATGGAATCCGGATACACATCTCATGAGAAATTGCTGATTGATTCTGAATATACTCAGAAATATGAACAGGACCTTACTCAATTGATGCGTGATGTAAAATACAATGATGCCGGCCGCGGGATAGTATGGTATCCAGCCTTTATACATATCAATAATGTTGGCATGCTGTATTCCATAGGAACAACAAAATTAGATATGCAATGGCAGATATCTAGAGTAATTGATATCACGGAAGAGGATAGACAAAAATTTCCAGTTCCGGGAAAGGAAAATGAATACTTCACTAGTCGCTTAGACGTTGAAAATGCATCTACATTTGACGCATCTGAATTTGAAAACGCATTAGACCTGTTGTATACATATACATATTCAACCGTATCAGAATCAATACCTGATAATGAGGTACAATGAAAATTTCATATGCCATCACAGTATGTAATGAGTTAGTCGAAATACAACGATTATTAGATCTATTGCTTAAACAAAAAAGGTCCCAAGACGAAATTGTCGTGTTAGTTGATAATCCTGGCGGTGAAGATGATGAGATGATATCAACGCTGCACCATTATGAAAGTCATAATAATGATCACATAACTGTTTGGCGAAGTGAGTTTGCAGGTCACTTCGCTGATTGGAAAAACAAATTGAACAGTTATTGTACAGGTGATTATATTTTTCAAATTGATGCTGATGAAATCCCTACCAAAACATTGATAGATTATTTACCTGATATTATCGATGCCAATCCTGCAGTAGATGTATTGTTAGTTCCACGTATCAACACAGTAGATGGATTAACTCAAGCTCATATTGCAAAATGGGGATGGAACATAACTCCCCCGGGATGGGTAAATTTTCCAGATTACCAATGGAGAGTTTTTAAGAATACGCCTGAAATTAAATGGACGAATAAAGTACATGAAGTGTTGCAAGGACATAAAATGTTGTCCACTTTACCCGCCGAAGAAGATTATTGTTTGTTTCATCCAAAGACAATTGAACGTCAAGAGAAACAGAATAAATATTATGATAC
>Ga0181348_1000414_pt1 | contig 18429 bp, 10 predicted proteins | sample Su13VDMM110DN_FD_130092 | JGI IMG/M metagenome (GOLD analysis project Ga0181348, IMG submission 130092) | Freshwater viral communities from Lake Michigan, USA - Su13.VD.MM110.D.N | ecosystem: Environmental > Aquatic > Freshwater > Lake | place: USA: Michigan | collected 2013-07-16
ACAACTAGTTTGTGTTTTTTAGCATCCTCAACACTTACAACTTTCCCAACCTCGCCTCTTGGTAATGAATTAGGTAAATCCAAAAGTTTCTGTGCGTTTTCTTTAGAACTTGGTCTGCTTATAATCGTCCAATAGCCATCTTTCTCGCCAACGGCAACATACATTTCTTCAACCTCACCGCCTTTTGCAAATTTCATATCTGTCATTTCAGCATAAATCATTTTATCGCCTTTCGGAAATGTTAAAAGCAATTCGTCCCAATTTACTTTAACTCTTGACTTTGATTTTGTGTAATCAAAATCATTATTTTCAGACATCGTACTTGGAGTTTTATTGACTTTTTTCACATACCACCAATTTGCATCGTCTTGTTTTCCGTAGGTAACAAAAGTATCTCCTTTTGAAATTTCTATTGAATAAGCGTCTGAACCACTTGCAATTCCCAAAATACCATCTTCTTTAGCTATAAAAACTTTTTGTGCCACCTCACCGCCTTTTGCGTAACTTCCATAAGCAAATTCTCTTTTATAATCCGCACCCTTTTGAGTTATTTTATAACCCAATCCGCTTTCATCTACATATCCTTTTTTTATTAAAGAATTTAATGCTTTTTCAACTTTTTCGGCTTGAGATTCAGTTGCATATTTATTAAATCTATAATTACTGAAACCAATAGATTCGTAAAGTCCGTTAATATTAAGACCACTATTAAAACCTAACAATCCTTGCAAAACTTTTAATTCAAACCTTTCGTTTTCGGATATTTTTTTTGCATCTTTCAAATCGTATTTTTTTGAAACCTTACCGCCTTTTGCGTACTGCTCAATGATTTCAAATGTTCCACCATAATCACTATTTAAATAGCGTACAATCTCAATTGGTTTTAAGTAACCCATATATCTTTTTCCACCCCATCCATATGGTTTTTCTCCCTCTACAACATCCATTTCTTGCCATTTGCCATCTACTTTCTCAAGAGTTACAACCACATCTGAATTTCCTAGTTTCAAATATTCGATGTTGGCAGAAGATGTGTATTCTTCTAAAAGTTTTTCCTCACCATTTACAACCATATACAAACTAATGTTTGCATCTTCTTCTACAAAATAATGGAAATCAGCAAGTCCTTCTTCGTAAGTATCGAATTCGGTTTTTATTGTTCCATCTTCATCAGAGAAAATTGTGAAATATTCCTTGCCTCCAACTTTACCGCCTTTTGCATATTCGGAAGCGCTAACAAATTTGGCATTTAATCCTTTTGTGAGACTTAACAATCCGCTATAATGTTTTCCGTTGAAATCAATACCCGAATCACCATCAATAAGCCCTTTTTGTACAGATTTTCCATTCTGCTTAATCTCATAAGAAACACCACCATCGTATCTGTCACCACCAAAGTTTATGACTTCGAAATTGCCTCCTACCTCACCGCCTTTTGCGAATTTATCCGCATATGAATTATCAGAAAAAACAACGCTTGAACCAACCTTTTTTCCCGCAGTTTTAGCCAACTCTTCTTTCAATTTTGAAAGTTGCTCGTCAGATAATTTAAACTTGTCTTTTTTGTCGGCTTGAAGATGATACCCATAAGCACCATTAGCGTGACTTTGACTCATAAGTCCCTCACCGATTTTCATTTCAATTAGTCCAAATCGGGTATCCGATTGGATTAAAATAGTATCGCTTTTTTCTTGGGCGGGATAAACAATAAATTCTTGGGGTTTTCTCATTTTTTTAAGTTTTAAATCAAAACTTAAAGTACCCATAATATTTCGGTTAAATCCTCCAATTTCAACAGATTCATTGGTTTGTCCCCCATCAGCAAGTTTAATCTTACCTTCTCTGTAATCTCTACCTTCTCTAAAATCTGAAGATATAGCCAAATTTATACTACCTAAAAACGAATTTCTATTATAAAATTCAATATAATTTTTTTTCAGTTCGTATGCTTTTTTTATAGCATCTTTTATTACATTGTCTAAAGAGCTTCCTCTTAAAATTAGTTCAACAGAAGTTTCTTTTCGTGTATTATTATCGTCATAAAAATCAACATCAAATCTTATATTTTTGTCAATATTTCCACCATCAGCAAGTTTAATCTTCGCTTGTTTGCTAGGTTGGTTTACATCCATACGATTTGCACGATTTTCCCAATATGGTTTCTTCGTGTTATTCTTAAAAGTTCCTTCCCCATTCGTGGTTTTACCTCGTTTCGGGTATCTCTTGCCCGATGGCAAAGCGGGAATAACCTTGTCTTTCTTGATGTCAGTAGAAACAACTTTCCCTTGCTTGGTGTATGTTGTTGCTCTCAAAAAATTTATTTTTCCGATTCTTTTTTTAAAGTCGGCAAGGTCTTGCTTCTCTTCGCGAATCGCTTGCTTTCTTTCGCTTTGAAACTCCATTCTTGCTTTCGCTTTCGCTTTATCCCAAGTGATGTTGTCTCTCTTTCTGATTTCAGAAGCCAAACCTAAAATGGTTTTCTTCTTTCCACCACTTGCAGACTTTGATTCTCGCGCTTTTTGCTTTTTGATTTCAGCCGAAAGTTCCTTATAGAGTGTATCTATATTGGTTCTAATCTGATTGCGTTGAGCATCGTTTAGTTTTGGACTATCAATGTTCTTTCCGAACTTGTATGCTTGTATTAATGTCTCATACCCTTCCTTGTCTTTGTACTTACCTAGAAGTTCAACTTTATCTTGAAATGTAACTGCCATTTTGTTTTTTTTTAGATTTTTTTATTTTCAGTTTGTGTTCTTTATTCTTCGTCATCAAAGTTAATATCTTCTAGCAAAGAAAAGTCTGTTTTGAGAGCATCTTTGTTTTTGATATGCAATTCAATTGGTGCTAGGTCTTTCAAATCTTCCTCCGTGATTTCCTCGTCCAATTCTTTAGGTGTTGGTATCATACCAATTTCAAGAATTACCCCGTCTTGGTAAACCGCAACTAAACTTTCAAATTGGTTGCTTTCAGAAATCGTTATAGCATCTTCATCACCTACCTCCATTCCAAATTTCCCGTTTTGCAATTCTACCACATAACATTTTTCAGTAGTAATTTTAGATGCTTTTAATGCTCTATCACGAGCCTCCGCCTCTGCCCTTGACATTGTTTCTTCAATAGGAGGAGTTGAAAATGGGGTTGATGGTGATGGTAGCATAGGTGGTACGCTTATTTCGTTCCCATCTTTGTATACGGCTAGTACGGAATAAAAATCGGGACTACTAATAAGTTTGTTAGCATTTGACTCTCCTATTTCATACACAACAGAACCATCTATATTTTTTATTATGTAAACATTTTCAGAAGTGAGTAATGATTTTTCTTTTGCTTTTACTTTCAGTACCCCTAGAGGTGTAAGTTGCTTATTGACATTTGTGTTGGTTTGAGCCACGGGTTGTGAAAACATATAAGGGTCAACGCCATCTTGGAATGCACCATCAACTAGAATAGCCACTACAAAAGCATCGTTTTCATTATATGATTTTACTAATTGCTCGGCTAAAGTTGAGCCAAACGCACTACGCATTTCACTTTTTCTAATTTTCGAATCTCTCGCCAAAACAACATAGAGTCTTTCGTTTTTCCTTTTTGATTCATCAATCACCATATCCAAGTAATTTCCTAACTCTATAAAATTACCTTCAGCGTTTAATCTTAAATCTATGCCTTCCGCCCAAGCCACCATTTGAATTGTGTTCAATGCGTGGTTAAGATAATATGGCAAGGCTAAAGCCCGCAAATTGTCATAAATTGTTAGGTTTTTTGCTCCTCGTGTAAAAATTTCAATCGCTTGATTTCTATCGTTGTCAATTAAAAGTCTTGTTTCAAAATCTTTACTAACCTCTTGTGACAATTCTTTAATCTGATTTTGCCAATCTTTACTTACTATGTTGGGAGATTTTATAGCGGTATCACGCAATTTCCAAATCCAAGTACCTAATTGTACATACCTCAACCTAGACTTTGATATAAATTCTTGTCTGATTAAAGTATTTGCGGGTGTTGGGTTATCAGTAAAAACATCATCTTTTAAGAATGTGGAGAATAAAATTGTATCTGCTTTGGCATCATTTGTAACACCCAATATAAAATAAGAATTCAATTTATTTCCCAACCAATCTCTGACAAAAACATAGGTGCAACTTTTACCATTCAAATCAACCTCATCTATCTTCGCAACCGATTGTTGTATTTCTTTAGACTGCTCTTCGGCTAGTTGTAATTCTTTTGCAGTCCGCTCCTCTTCGCGTTTAATTTCTTCAATGTTTGCGGGAATCAGCATTTTACTTTCCTCCTCCTCGGTAAACTCAATATTATTGTTATTGATGTAGTTATTCAATACCGCTAAAGCGTCAATAACACCCGAAGCGAGTGTTGGGTCACTTGCAACCAAATCATCCAAAAGAGACTTGTTTGTTTCTATGTATTTTTCTATGATGTTCATATGATTTCGATTGATGGGCTATCTAATTTGATTGGTTGATAATCTCTCAACACAAAATAAAAAGAATCGCCAAATTTTGTAACGCAGTTGCTTTCCAAACCCCTCTTGTCTAAGCAAATGTATTTTACATCCATTTTTATAGCACCATCTTCGGTTGTAAAGTAGGAGTTATATCGAATCATAACGCTATCTTCCACAATCGGGTTGTACATTATGTTCAATTCTTTTATGTCTGTTCGCCCCTCTAGATTTTTAATAATTCTATGGATTGTTCCGATTTGCTCGGTTGTAATTAAAATCTTCATACTCCTAGTGATTTAAACGCTTGTGCCATTTTTGTGGTTTTCATTCTGTATTTTTCATCTGCCTTTTCTAACTCTTCGGGAGTTGATGCATACTCACCACTTCTAGGTTCGTAATCTTTATACATCCTACCTATCAGTTTTTGAACATAGTTTTTGGCTAGTGTGCTACTCAAATTATTGTCTTCAAACCTTTTCAAAATACGCTTGGCTACATCACCCTCTTTTGGATTATAGAAAATATCAACACTATCTAAAATCTCAAAAAACTTATTTTGGATTTTGAGTATGGCATCGGGGTAATTTTCAAAATTTGCAATATCAAAAGGTTGACCCAACAAATCTTCAGTTGAAAATGTAATCATCAACGGCTTATCAACAAGTTTTGATTTTATTCTACCCTCTTGAACTTCCTTCCTAAACCAATTTTTATATCTGCCAAATTCTTCTTGCAATTCTTTTTCATCATCGTATAACAAACTTACACCCGCATATGCTCCGTCATTATTAATCCTTCTAGTTACTTTTCCTCTTGATAATGTATCTATTACTATATTTCCTTGATTGAAATTGTTTATGAAGGCATTTACTTCAGTTGCTACTTTACCACTTTTGCTTATCCCTCTCAATATAGCTAACTTATTCCAATCCAAAGGGTCTGAAAAGTCTTTAATCGGAAACCCAATTATTGACACCATAGCGCCTTTTGCATCTCTTGCTACAATAGGTCTTGTAATATTCAGCCTCACTTTAATTTTTGCTTGAGTTAAATACTCGGTTGCCAAAATAAGAGGTAGTGCGGGTAATATTCTTCTACCCAATTCTGAAGTTACCATATCAAACGGAATATAAATATCAACCGCTCTAGCAGAACCGCCTCTTTTGGGCATTTCAATATAGCTTTTTTTGAATGTGCTTGAAAAAACCAAAGAAAAATCGTTGTAGAATGACGGCTCGGTATATAACATCCCATCACCCGTTTGCATTAATGTTGCAGTTGGGTGAATTTCTAGCATTTTTGCAGTTCCTTTTTGTTGTTGTCTTAAAGGATATTCTTTTTCAAGTTGAATGAAAAATTTATTTTGCCCGTTTGCCAATTTTATTGACTGCACTTGCTCTATGTTTACAACACCCGCAACCATAGTTTTATCATCTTTTTCCTTTCCGCTAGAGTTGAACATTAGAGGAAATTTTTGAGCAATCTCCTCATTAAAATATTCCGCTACTCTTATCAAACCTTTAGATGCTAAACTAAATGAAAACAAAAATCTTTTATCTTCGGATAATTTCAATCTTTGTTTTTTAAATGACCCACCCGAATCAATCTTATCTCGGAACGCTTGGTAATTATCAATATACTCAACAAGTATATCAGTTTCGGGATAAATAGATGGTATGTCTGATTGAATATATCTATTAGAAGTCATATCTATACCTTGAGCAGTACCTTGTTGTTTTACATTTTCGAGTTGAGCGAAAAGCGCATCAATCGACTCGTAATACGAAAACAATTTTCTATATGAACTCCATCTACCCATAATTTTTATGCGTTGTAAATTTGGCTTTTCGTTTGGTCATTTGCTAGTGCTTTGGCATTAGCATCTGCTATTTCTTGCGGTGTATCGAAATTCATTGGTGAGGATGGATAATCAGTCGGCAAAGGGTCGTTGTTTTTTGCGCTAATGATTGTTTTAAATCCATCATAATCAGTAATTTTTTTGAGTTCATCAGCTACATTTCTAGGAAACAACGAAAAGAAAGATTCACACGCTTGTTGCAAAGACTTTGGTTGGCTTATAAGCGGTGTTCCGCTTGCTGACTTCAAAACCTCATCGTAAGTTCGATAAATCTTATAGGTGTCTCTCAAAGACTCCATCATACGAATCGAAACGAATGCTCTTCCTTGAAGTCTTTTGGCTTCGATTTGCTCTCTCAATTTTGTGAGGTAAAGCCAAATGAAAAGAAACCCTTTCATTGTAGTTTCAACTTCGGTTTTGTAATAGATGAAGATTTCGTATGTGCTTCCCGCGAATCTGTCTTGCAAAGACAAATCTTGCTTGAAGTTGGCTTCATAATCTTCGGATGTTTCATTCAGTTTGGTGTTACCCGTTCCGATGATTATTAGATTGCCTTTTTCTAGTTTTTGACCGCGACCATTGGTGATTTTCGCTCTGTCTCCTTCTAACTTAACTTTTGCTAATGCCGAGTTTAAGATACCCGCGGTGTTTGGGTCAATTTTAGGTAACTCGTCAAGCAACAAAACACATCCGCTTGCCATTTTTCCATCCACCTCATTTGACCACGCTTGGGATACCAAACCTTCTTGATAACCACTAATGGTTTGACCGCCTAACAAGTCCAATGGCGATGTAAATTGGTTGCAATTGACCTCAACTAGACTCCAACCTAAAAGACCCGCTATTTCGCCCGCGGTGTAGGTCTTACCCGTTCCCGCACCTCCATACAAATACACATTGTTTTTAGCAACCACATCCGACAAAATTAATTGCGTCAAAGGTCTACTTAAAAATTCGGGGTCTATTTGAGTGGAGAAAGTGGTTATTGTTCCCGATGCTCCTAAAATAGTAATGGTGGCATTGATTTTTTGACCTTGTAACAAACTAGTTACACTTGCGTCCAAATTGGTCAAACCAATTTTAGCGTTTGCAAGTTCGGTTTTCACGATGCGCTCAACTGCGGTGTCATCAACGCTTGATTTTGACATTTGAGCGTTCGATATAATTTTTGAAATCTGCGTGAGTGTATTTGCAATTACTTGCTGATTAGCAGTTCCTTCTTTTATCTCTTCGCGGTCAATCGCTTCTTGAAACAACGCTTTGACATTTTGGTCACTAGCGTTGTCTCTCATTTCAATTAGTTCTTCTTTTTTTGTCATTTTAATTGTTTTCTAGTTAAATATTTCCTAAGCCGTAAAGCGGGTTTACATCATCAAAGTTCAAAGGTAATAATTCTTGCTCCTCATCTTCATTCTCATCCTCATCTTCGCTTTCGTTTTCATCCTCATCTTCACCTTCGTCTTCGCCACCTTCATCTTCCCCGCCTTCGTCTTCGCCACCTTCTTTACCTTCTTCTTCACCACCTTCTCCACCTTCATCTTCCCCACCTTCTCCACCTTCGTCTTCCCCACCTTCTCCACCTTCGTCTTCCCCACCTTCTCCACCTTCGTCTTCCCCACCTTCTCCGCCTTCGTCTTCACCACCCTCGTCTTCGCCACCCTCTTCTCCACCATTGCGGTCTTTACCATTGCGGTCTTTACCATTGCGGTTTTCACCACTTCGGTCATTGGTTTCATCCTCACCTTCATCTTCCCCACCTTCGTCTTCACCACCATTGATGATGTTGTTTATAAACTCTCTCTTTTCATCATCGGTCATTTCTTTGATGCGTTTGTCAAGTTCATCATCAACCCTTTCTTCAGTTTCTTCTTCGTTGATATCAACATCTTGTGGCTCTTCATCACGCTGAAGAGGGTTTTGTTTGTCATCGTAAGTTTGCTGATTAAAGAAGTCTGCGATAGCATCATCTAACGCGGTTTTTAATTCCGCTCCATCGTTGAAGCCAAAATTAGGAGCGACTTTATTGAAATCGTCATCGCTATAAAGGTCAATCACCGCATAAGCGTCTTCGGGGGTTAAAAGGTCTTCTTTGCTTCTCCCGAAACTTTTCATAAATCTGTCTAGAATCTGTGTCATTGTTTTGTTGTTTTTGATTACTCCGTAAAGATAAAAAGAATTTCTTTAGAAACAAATATTTTTGTCATTTTTTCTTAAAATCTTTTAGGGGTACTCTTCCAATTGCTCCATCATCAAAGTTTCCAAACGCAGAAATAACATATTTTCCATTTTCATTTTTATCAAAAGAAAATCCTTGAATACGAAATACACCCCCACCCTTTGTTGGTTTTAAGGTCACCAAATCGTTGGTAATATAGTTACCAATAGAAGTTGTATTTTCTAAAACTATCTCATCAGAATCCAATGAGGATGCTTCATATTCTGCTTTTACATCAATAGCGTTCACGCTCAATATTCCAAGCGCATTCAATATGTCTTTGTCACTACTCTTGGCTAGTTTAGAATAAGCGGGAGATTTTTTTATACGCTCAATATTGCGTTTGTTCAGTCTTTCATATTGAGTTGCTTGACCTTGACTATTTACTTCGCTTATCATCAAAATATCTCCCTTGCGAAAATTACCAAAATTTTGTTGCAGTTGAATCACCATTCCGATTTCAAATCCCGCAACCTCCCTTAAACCTAATCTCTCTGCAATTATCGCTTCAAAATCTCGCGTTGCATTCCAAAAATCCACATCGCCAACATACTCTTTTGATTTTCTTGCATTTCCCAAAGCGTCAAACTCTACTAAATAAATATTGTTTGGCTTACTTTCAAAGGTCGCTAATTGAACCCTTGCTTTAAGGCATTTTAAATAAAAGTTACCGCTTACTCTTACTTCGGTTAACTCGGCATTTGGTATAATCATTTGTGCGATTTTATAAGACCACCCTTGTCAAATCTGAAGTCGGGTGAGTCAATTAAGAATGTACTATTTCTATTGTCAGCAGATTTCAATTGGTTGTTTTCAAACACAATATAATCTAGCGTGGAGTTTAACTCACCGCTTGGTAAAACATCACTTGGATTGTCTTCATACATTATGAAGCCATCATAATCAGTATTGTCTCTTATTTCTTTCAGCATTAAAGGATTGCCTCTCAAAATTTTCCAAAGTTTTTGTGGTGAACCTTCGCTAATCATCCTTGATTTTATTTCATAACCATACAGACTGCTTATGATTTCACGGAAATCTTTTGGAGTCATAGTTCCTAGTTTCGCCATAGACAAGTCAATCGGGTTGATTACTTTGGCATAAAACTCATAGATAATGTTGATTGGGTCATAGATATTTTTGAAATACACGGAATAAGACAAATTGACTCCAACATATTTTACGGGGAAACCTACCAAATTGAAATAGGTAGCCTCTGCTTTCATATTTCCTTTTCCGTGATAGCAAACGATTGGCTCGGCAGTTTTAGGGTTTATTGCCTTACTGACTGCGCTATAGTCTTTGGAGACATACGCTTCTTCCCAATCACCAAACCATTTTTTGAAAGCGGGTGTTCTAACCAATTTGTATTGAACCAAGTCTAGTTCTGATGGCTCTCCCGTAGGTGTAACCATACCGCATTGAACCACATTGGCTAAATCTCTTTGACCACCAAGTTGCTGACTCATTGCGTACAAATCAAGCAAGTTAGATAAATCTCCTTTGAAATATTTTTTCTGTAAAAACTTTTCTTGCTCTTTTCTGATTTTGGCAATTTTGTTGTAAATGATGGTTTGTTTGAGCGGTTCGTCATTTCCAAAAATTTTCAATAATTGAGTTAAACTTGAAATTTCCGATTCAAACTGATTCTTCTTTTTAGCAAGTTTCGACTGATTAGGTTTACCTATTTTAGTTGAAATTTGATAATAAATATCATTACTTCCATAAACCCGAACCTCCATTTGACCTTTTCGTTGATAGAGCAAATTTTCAATTTGTCTATATGGATTTCTCATATACAATACTTTTCCATATTCGGGTGTTGAGCCATCGTAAAAATACGAGAAAAGAACTTTTTCGTCCATTATATTGCTCAAATTTAAATTTTCTTGAGCAAACAAAAGCCATTTTACCCATCCTAAGGCAACATAAGTACCATTACTTTTATCCCTATACCCCTCATTCACTTCCTTCAAATCATTATACGATTTTGGATAATTGCTACTACTCCAAACATAACTACCCGTCCTTAAATCGAAATCTGCATTTTCACTAATTGGTTTGAATTGATTAAAGTACATAGCTTCAAACAAATCCGAAAGTTCTGTTGGAAAATCCATTCCTAAAACTTCAATAATCTGAGAAGGTAAATCTAGGTCTGTTATTGATAGTGTTGTATTTCTATATTCCTTACTTTCATTACAAAAAACTTTGTCAATGTATTCGTTAAAAGCCGTAAGGCTATTCTGCAACTGATTTGTTGACAAATAATTAAATTCAATTTCAACTTTTTGTTTATTAAAATCAACCTTTTCAAAAAATATGGATGTTGTATTTATTGAATATAGATTGTCTAATTCACTTTTGATAGCCAAATTACCACTTTTTAAACTAAAAAATAAGTCCGATTGGTAGAATTTTTTGTTCAAATTAAGATATAAAGAATCATTCTGTTTGGCTTCTGAATCAATCAATCCTAAAGATGAAAGATGTGTTACCCTTGATGGAGTAATAATTGCTTTCAATATATGAAATGGGGTGTTGTAGAAAATACTAGAATATCTATTTCCCACTCTTTGACTTACATAAAAGTTTAAAAATCTAGAGAAATTAACAATTCTTTTATCAACAATTTGCAATACATTTCCCTCTTTATTAACCGATTTGTATTGCCCGTCTTCATATAAAAAACTGCTTACATTATCTAATCCTAAAGATGAGCCGTAATCCAATCCAAAAGTCATATTTTGCTCATTGAGATATTCGAAAAATTGCCAAATCTCACTTGGGATGTAAGAGTTAGAGTCATTCTCGCAAATCAAATCAATTCTTGAATCGTACCACTCTTTATAAGCAACGGGTGTTTTTTCGCTTGGCTCGGCTAATTTTATAGCGTTTTTGTAAAAATCTTCCCTTGACAATCCCCACTCTTGTAATTCAGTAGCGTTTAATATTTTTACACCAACATCGGCACTAACATCGCTTTCATCAAAGTAATTTTCAGTATCTATTGTAAAAAGATTGGGGTGTAAATAATCTATTTCATTTGGTTTTATTTTATATGCTTCCAAATCAATGTCGAAAGTTTTGCCAAAATCATTTATATAATAGTATTTATCGAGTCTGTCTCTCATATAAAATATGTAAGCCTTCGAAAAGAAGAACTTCATAATATATTGAGAATCTTTTGGAACTTTTAAGCCTAGAATTTTCCTATTGGTCACCTTTTTTAACCAATCGCAATTCAGCAATCGGTTTGAAATTAGTTTCCAATCATTTGAATTGTATTGCAATTCTAATTCTTCTGCGGTTTTAAAACGATAAAGATGTCTAGGATTAAAATCTTTTACTTCTTTAGGATATTCGGTAGACTTGACAATTTTTTCTTCTTCTCCTTTTTGCGCCTCTTTTCTTTTAATACCCTCTAATTTTGCTAATTTTTTACCCTCATCGCTATTTTTATTTGGGTCTAAGGTTATTTCATTCAGAGCATCAAAAATAAAATCAAAAAACTCTGTGTCTTGAGTTAGATAGTTTAATTCGGAAGGGGTGTATATGTTAACATCTATAGAGCCTTTTCCTCTACCATAAGAAATCCAAATCACTACAATTTTGTCGGCAGTAACACCACTAATATCACGCAGTTGGATTTCCTCATATTTTTTTTTCGCTTCCCAAATTAAGTCTAAACTACCCGAAGAAGTGCTAATATTGAAAAACAAATCTTTGAAATTTTGATATTTTGGATTTGTTGTTAAATTCAATATGCTTAACTCTAACTCATTTTTAAATTTATATGTCGCCTTTTGCTTAAAATTCCTTGTGCCAACTTCAATTGTAACCATCTCGTTGGTATATCCATATTCAGAACTTCTTCGACCCGTAACTACATCTTGATTGTATGTCAAGGTAGGTCTAAAATAAAGTCCCGCTTGTGGAAATCCACCTCTTTTGACTATGGTTGCGTCAAAAGTGGATGAGCCATCGCTAGCAGATGTGTAATTTGGAACTTTGACATTCACTTTTCCCCCGTAAGCAAATTTGCTCACAAATGACAAATCAAAATTTTTGGATATGTTGACCAAATCACCAATGTTTGCATCAATACGCAAAACATCCATTGTGTTTTTTGGAGATAGGAAAAGCAAACTTGCCCATCGGTGGTGTCCATCCAAAATATACCCATCGCGTGTCGCAATCAATCTTATCTCTAACGGATTTATTTTTGAACCTTCATTGTCTGTGTAATACCCGTTCAGTAAACGAGTTAATATTTTTTTGATTCTAGGAACGCTGATATTTTCTTGAGTTGGCTTTAGCTTACCCACTTCTACACCAAAATCCATTTCATATGTAATTCCTTCAGAATCCAAAAAGTCAATATACTTGTCCATATGCTCCTCATATATCTGAGGCATATCTTTTCTGTCCACTCCGACATTGGATTCGCAATATTCTTTATTTACTTCGCAGTAGTTTGCGCTTATCTCTTCTAGCTTGTCCAATTTGGTCAAAGCGTCTCCTTCGAAAGATTTTTTCAATCCAAATTCAGCAAATGGGTTGTCGGCAGTTGTTCCGCCTTTAGCCATTTTTCTTTTAATCTTTTTTAGGTGTTTTAATGGTAGCCATTCCTCGTAATTATTTGCTTCATATAAGATTTTAGCCATAGCGTTGTTTATTTCTATAACCTTTCCTTCTCCACCTATTTGACTTGGAGGATTATTTGGAGTTTTTTGTCTGAACTCAATTACTCCGTCTCCAACTTTAAGGTTAATAACATTCCCCTCATCGTCATATACTTTACCACCATCAGAATACCCATCAACCTCATCAGAGTGGTTTTTTTGAATAAAATCAATTGCCTCTTCTTTCGTATTGAATATTTTCTTATCGTTACTGCGACCTTCTATCTGCTCACTCTCTATATCAATAACCGAATACTTTCCTTTCATTTTTGCATACCCGTATTCATTTATTACCATATTAACAACAACTTTAACCTCATTGAATCCGTGTTTTAAAGTTCCGTAACTTGAATTAAAGTAAACGCTATCGGTATAAGCATCTAGTTGAAGTTCTATTTTTTCCTTTCGGTTAACCTTACCACCTTTAGCCATTTTTCCTTCCATTTTAGAGTACATTTTATCGAACTCTTTTTGGGTAACTTTTACATAATTTTCGCCAAAGTTGTAATTTTTTGCACTTCCGCTAATTTGAAAAGTTTGATTTCCTAATCGTAAATTTCCATTTTCATCAATGCGAATAGTTTTATATGATGCTCCACCTCTATTAAACCTTCCACCTCTGCTAACTTCGGGTCTTCCTACGAGATATGTTTTACCCATTTCTATTTCACCCCCGTCAGCCATAATTTCTTGCGGATGATATTTATCCCATTGTTCACCTTTTTTCAGAACATAAAAATTAAGAAAATATCTTAAATTTTCGTATCCAATAATGTATTCTTTACCTCTAAACTTAAAGGTAGGAGAAATAGCAGATTTAATGTTGCGAGGTCGGATTTTATGAGGTGGTTCACCCCAATTTGTTTTATCCATTGAACCCCTTGACATTCGGTCTTTTCCCGTTTCTTCTGTAAATTCAATAAAACCATTTTTTTCTAACATATTCAAGGTACTCATAGCCGTTACCTTTTCATATTCGTATGGTTTGCTTCTAAAATAATCCGCGTAAATGCTTAAATCTTCTGACATCCCCCCGTCAGCCATTTTACCCTCCATTTTAGCCAACTTTGAATAGTAGCGAGTATCTTCCTTCAAATGGTCTTTAGCGATACGTTCTGATGCTTGTTTCGGGGTTATGCGCTTAGAATACAAATCATTCAAGGTCTTGTAATGCTCCATTTCCGTTTTAGTGCCTCTTTCTAGTTCACCACCCTTCGCCATCGCTTCGATGAATTGTTGATGCTCAACATCGTCACACGAAAATTGAACACCACCCTCTAGTTGATTAAGTTGGCTTACCGCTTCGCAGATGGTCATATCTTTTCCGTTCAGTTTTACCATCTTGTCGGAAGCCATTGAGCGCTTGTTTACGATTCCTTCTCCTCCCTCTACCTCAAGCATATCTCCCGTTGATTGATTCTTTACGGGAATTCCGCCATCCGCGTGTGAATTGCCGTAAGTGATTCCGCCTCTTTTAATTTTTTTCATAGTTCTTTTTGTGTTTCCACCTTGCTCAAATTCTTCCCAAGCAAGTTCGTTTGACAATTGGATAAATTCAGAAAACTCATCTTTTGTTAATTTGCTTTCCTTTTGATTCTTCAAAAATAAGTCAAACCACTCGTCTGCTTTCGTTTGTTTTTCTTGATTATCTGAATAAGAGTAAAATTCAGCACCCTTGTAAATGTTGTCAAAATTTGGGGTTTTACGCAAATCTCTAGGTTGCACTACTCCTCCTTTACTAAAAAGTTCTTTGCCCATTGTTTCAGAGCGGTTAATTTCACTCTCTGTCGCAACTCTGAATTTCTCCAAAACTTGCGGGAGAAACATTCTTTGTCCGTTGCTCAACGAAACCAAAGTTCCGTTCGGGTTTTCGGTTACATTTTCTATATAGATTACGCTATCGAAATCTAAAAATTCCGAATCCTTGTATATCAGCGCATCGCCTTGTTGTATCGTGTTCATTGTTCCCCCTTCTGCAAATCGGATGTCGGGGTTATTTGGCTTAAATGGAAGTTTGAACCCACTTTCAATGTGAGTCGGCACAATACCTTCATTTTTGTATGTTCGTTTAATCTGAAATATTCTACTACCCGATTTAGCCACACGCTCTGAAATTATTTCATCGCTTGAAAGCAAGTCTTTTTCACCGACTTCAATTGTCACCACTTTGTTTTTTACCGCAACCACATTTTTGTACTCTTCGGGGTGAAACCAATAGTTGATTTTATTGAAAACTGCAATAACATCATCGCTATCAAAAATGAATTGTTCTCCATTCAAAATTCTTCTATCTCCCGTTGAATGGTCTGAAACGCGAACTTGAAAACCCAATCCCGAATTCTCTTGTGATTCGTTATTTTGATTCACATAGAAATATCTCGAATGACCATAATCGGTTTTAGAGTTTGAACCCGAATTTACTTCATAGCCATTATTCTCAAATTTTTCAGTTGCTAATTCATAAAGTTCATCAACCTTATCTTTCATCATTCCCCCTTCCACAAATCGAATGTCGGAGTTGCTTCCGTAAAAAGTAGTGTTCGTACCATCGGCAAGTTTGATTTGATTTGAACTTGTTGCGATTACAACATTTATTTTTTGCGCTACTTTTTCTATGCTCCCGTCAAAATTTTCGTCAACATACAAATTGAAATCGCCCTTTGAATTTCTAACATTCAAAAAACAAGTGTAAACAACTTCATCGCCAAACCCTTTTTTAGAATACCTTTCGGCAAGTTCCCTATCCTTTGTAAACCAAAATCTTGGCTTAAACTCTCTATCATCCCTATCAACCTCTACTTCAAAACTTTTGAATTCATTGAATTTATACGGACTACCGCTAAACATTACCAATGGCTCACCATTCTCATCAACTACTTTCGAAGCGTTTTCGGTGTCATTCTCCCAATCGCCAAACCACGCTTTGAACTGCGGGGTACGAACCAACTTCCATTGTTCGGGAGTTAGGTTGCTCGGTTTTCCGTTTGGTGCTTTCAAATTTTGGCTCATTGCACTTGCTTATAAAAATCATCGTTACCCTCAATTGTGTAAAAATCATTCTGTTCAAGGATAGTTTTTATTTCACCGACTCTTGATTTTGAATTCAGTTCTATATGACCAAAAATCAAATCGTGTTGATTGGCTTTCGCTGACTCATTCACAACTTGTAAAAAATCATTGGTGAACGCAATACCTTCTTGATTTGCGTTTGCGTAAAAAATTTGAACAAACAACGGGTTGCGACCTTTCAAGCCATAGCAATCTGCGTGGTGAGCCGTTGTGTCAAAAATTTTGAAATGAACTTCAAATTGTTGTTTCATATAAGCAGTTTCGCAATCTGAACTGAAATCCAAAAACCTATCGCTAGGAATAAGAACGCAATCCAAAGGGTGTTCAAAAATACAAAAAGCGGGTAGATTTTCCCGCTTCTTTTAAAGAACATTTGTGCAACTTTGTAAAATGGTAGGAATGTCCACACCAAAATACTAATTAAAAAATAAGTAAAATTGTTTTTCAAAATAGTTATAGTTCGTAATCTTCTTCCAAAGCATCAAACATATTTATGTTATTTCGCGAACCCTTTCGGAGTAGCGTGATGTTTTCGACATAAAGATTGGTGTAGTATTTTCCTTTGTAATCTTTGGATTTGACTGAGAATTTAACTTCGATGTAGTCACCTCCGCACAACTCTCGGTTGCTGAATTGTTGCATTATGGAGTCGCGAAATATCCCGAAGCATAAACTGATTTCTTGCTCCTTTCGTTTCTTTTTGATGACTAGTTGCAACGAGGTTTTTTCGTTGTACTCAACTTTGTCTACTGACCAAATTTTTCCCGTGACTGCGAACATCTTGTTTTATTTTTTCGATTGCTTCCTTCGGCTCTTGAGGTAAAGATAAGAAGTATTTTGCAAAATAGTCATCGGCACTCATTTGTTTTTCAACAAAGTCGCTGAACATACCTTTGCTCCTAGCGATTTCCATCGCCACCTTGATTTGAATCTTCTTGACTTCTGTCGCGTCAATATATTTCCCGTTTACAAAATCCGTGTACTCGGAACATATTACACGGAATAAGTTGCGTAAAGGGTTTTCATTATACTCTGCTTGTCTCTGCTTATCGCGTGCCTCTTCTTCGTGTTTCGCATTCAATCGCATATAATTTTGCTTTGCTAACATCTTCTGTTGCTCATACGCTTTGATGACTTTGCCAACATAGATAGGCGAAAAGTTTTGGTAATGGTCTAAGTCTCCAAACTCTCCCGCACACGCTTTCATAAAACCGCTTTCCAATTCCTCCGCGCTGAAGGTTGGAAAACTTTTACATAAAAAGAGAACTAGTAGTTTTAATGTTTCCACACTAGGACTTTCTTTAATTCCAACAAAATAAGTTAGGTTAACGAGTTGCTTGGCTAATTTTTGCTTGTCCTCGTTATCGTAATCCTCGAACCTTTTAGATGTGTTGCTCAAAACGATTATCTCGCTTTGCTCTTTGGTCATTTTAGTCAAAATTGATTGCTCCAATTTCGGAGTATGTATTTGCAAACTTTTCATCTCTGTTTGATTTTTTGTTTTTTCGTAGTTGCATTAAAATGTTTGGCAAGTTGGAGTCTATTTGCGACAACTTGATTTGCTCTGCGTAATATCCGTTAATCTGATTCCAATTGTTCAAAATGTAATCCCACGCATTGAGGACATCCGCTTTTAACTCGTCCTCGGTTATAGCGCCTTTTTTATTTTTGACTTGAAGCGCTAGGTATTCGATTATGCTTTTGAGCGCTTTCCCTTGGTGAGCGTTCATTTTTGCACCCATATCAATTCTCTTGTTGCAAAAGGTATTGTATCTGTCAACCATTTGGGGGTAAAGTTTATCACTTTGAGCCTTTTCCTTCTTCGTTGTGTTTATTTCAACCTCAATGTCGGCAGTTACCTCGGTTTTTGGAGCGGTTTTTCTAGCATCCTTTTTTTCAGTTATCTGTCCACTTTCAGTCCACTTTGAGTCCACTTTGAGTCCACTAAACTCTGTAACAACTATGATTTTCAATGTGTTATCTGTCCACTTTGAGTCCACTTTGAGTCCACTTTCAGTCCACACTATTCCGTAACTGATTATTCTTCGGAGCGTTGTTCGGCTTATTTTGAACCTCGCGAGAAGGAACGGGATGGATGTTTCAAAGACCCCACTAGCGTTTGATTCCCCGTAGAAGA
>Ga0181348_1000416_pt1 | contig 18365 bp, 12 predicted proteins | sample Su13VDMM110DN_FD_130092 | JGI IMG/M metagenome (GOLD analysis project Ga0181348, IMG submission 130092) | Freshwater viral communities from Lake Michigan, USA - Su13.VD.MM110.D.N | ecosystem: Environmental > Aquatic > Freshwater > Lake | place: USA: Michigan | collected 2013-07-16
AGCAGGTATATCAACCTTTGCTACTAATGCTGGTATTGCTACTTTTGCAACATCAGCAGGTATATCAACCTTTGCTACTAATGCTGTTATTGCTACTTTTGCAACATCAGCAGGTATATCAACCTTTACATCTGAATGGATTTTAGGTGCGAATGGATCTTCTGATTATACTTTTACAGGACCTGGATTAATTGGTGCTGAAAATGATCCAGTATTATATCTGGTAAGAGGACAACAATATAAATTTACGAATACAATGGGTGCTCACCCATTTAGAATACAAAGCACAGTAAATGGTTCTACTGGAACTCAATATAATGATGGGATTACTAATAATGATGTTTCCAACGGGACACTAACTTGGAATGTGCAATTTGATGCTCCTGGTCTATTATATTATCAATGCACTGCTCACGGAGGTATGGGTGGTAAGATTTATATTATTGATGCTGGTATAGGACCTGATGTAAGTGTTAATACTACAGGCATTATCACAGCATCAAGTTTTGTTGGAACTTCTTTAAGTATTTCTGGTATCTCTACACTAGGGACGGTTAAAATTTCTTCTGGTATTGTTACTGCCTCTAGTGGTATAGTTACTTATTATGGTGATGGATCTCAATTAACTGGAGTTACCGGAACTCAAGTTGTTTCTCAACCATTTACATCAACTCCAGTATTTCCAATCTTAGCATCTAATGCTGGTGTAAGTTCCGTTGGTATTTCCACTACAGGTTCTACTGCTTTAGTCTTTATTCCTTCAAGTGGTAATCTTGGTATTGGAACTACATTACCAACAGAGAAACTACAAGTACAAGGTAATATTTCAATTAATGGGACCACTTCTTATGGTTCCACTACTGCAACAACCGCAACAGTATCTCAAACAAGCATTTATTCTGGTCTTTCATCAGAAACTTATCGTTCTGTAGAGTATACTATTCAAGCAACACAAGGAACTAATTATCACGCAACGAAGATATTGACAGTTCATAATGGAACTACGGCATACAACTCTGAGTATGGTACGATATATAATAATACATTGGTTGGTGCATTTGATGTGGATATATCTGGTGGAAATATAAGATTACTTGTAACTCCGGCAAGTTCTTCATCAACGAATTATACTGTTAACTTTGTTGCCACTAAAATTTAATATAAATATCTAAAAGAAACCGAAGGAGATAGTGAACCTTGGCTGACCAAAACTTTAGAGTTAAAAGAGGATTAGAAGTAGGTATAGGTGGTACTGTTATTAGTGCATTAAGCACTGGTAGTGTTGGTATAGGAACCACAAATCCACAAGGTACTTTGCAGGTCGGTGCCGCAATTACGATGTACGGTTCCGCCGGAATTATAAGTGCCACAAAGTACTATGGTGATGGATCGTCTCTTACTGGTGTTAATGCTGCCAGTGCCGATAGTTATCTCTTTAATACTGGAATTACAAGTAGTTTTTCTACAGCATTGGTTGGTATTGGATCTACCATCTTTACTTTCCCTGCAACTGCTGGAAAGGAATATATTGTTCTTTCAGTCAATTGTTCTAATGTTTCGACTGGAAATACCGAAGTCAATGTGATTGGTGCATTTGATTTTAATGGTGGAGAACGAAGTTATTTTGCATATAATATTCCAATTCCTACTGGAACTGCTGTGGAAATTATGAAGCAACCACAGGTGCTGAACCCGTCCGATAGAATTGTAATGAGGTCTACAAACTATAGCAGAGTTGGTACGGATGGTATTGTTGAGGTTTATGTTAGTTACCAAGAAAAAACAAGCACTAACTTTTTTGGTATTGGAATTAGTACTACTGGATTTGCAACAACGGATGTTACTGGGATTTATACATCAAGTACATATCCAAGTGTAATTCAGTCTATTCGTTTGGTAAATGTAACTGATAGTGGTGGATATCCAGTATCCGTGCAGATTACGAATGGTCTAACAACAACTAGACTTGTGGATAATTTGATCGTTCCGAAGTATGGAAGTGTTGAGATTTTAGATGCTCCGAAGAGAATTGAGACAAATAGTGTAATACAACTCCAATTAGATCAGGCATATACCATAAGCGCACAGGTTTCTGGTTCACAAATAACTTCATAATAGTAAAACATAATGGCAAATGTTAGGGGTGGTGTATTTACTTTAAGAACATTATCCAGGTTAAAGAAGGATGAGAATTGGTTTGCATTGAGTGATGTATGGATTGCTCCTAGTCCCTTTATGGCAACTGTACCAAACACAGGTTACTTTGGTGGTGGTCGTAGTCCTGGTTATAGATCAACAATGGATAAGGTCACTTTTACATCAGATACCACAGCAGCAGTTCCTGGTGCAGCATTAAGTAGTGCTCGTTATGGTTTAGCAGCAACAGGATCTTCAACTGCCGGATACTTTGGTGGTGGTAATGGTCCACACTCAACAATGGATAAGGTTACTTATTCATCAGATACCACAGCAGCAGTTCCTGGAGCAAACTTAAGTGTTGCTAGATATGATTTTGCGGCAACAGGAAACTCTACTAATGGTTACTTTGGTGGTGGTCTTCCTGGTTTTTTTACAACAATGGATAAGGTGACTTATTCTACTGATACAAGAGTAGCAGTTCCTGGAGCAAATTTAATTGTTGGTAAATATGGTATGGCAGCAACAGGAAACTCTACTAATGGATATTTTGCTAATGGTGGTGCTTCTGGATTTGTAACAGCAAGAATGGATAAGATAACTTATTCATCTGATACAACAGTAGCAATTCCTGGAGGAGTATTAAGTTCTGCTAGATATATGTTTGCCGCAACAGGAAACTCAACTAATGGTTACTTTGGTGGTGGTTATACTGGTCCTGTAGTAGCAACAATGGATAAGTTTACTTATTCTTCTGATACATCAGCAGCAGTTCCTGGGGCAGCATTAAGTTCTGCTAGATATCAATTAGCAGCAACAGGAAACTCAACCAATGGTTACTTTGGTGGTGGTAGTCCTGGTCCAACAGCACAAATGGATAAGGTTACATATTCTTCAGATACCACAGCAGCAGTTCCTGGTGCAAACTTAAGTGTTGCTAGATATGCTCTTGCAGCATCAAGTGCCAGAGCAAATGCACTGCCTAGTACTCCATTCTTAAGTCCTGCACCTTCTTCACCATCAGTAAGATATTCGGATGGTTCTCCCCCAACACCAAACACTGGATACTTTGGTGGTGGTAATCCTCCAGTAGCAACAATGGATAAGGTTACTTATTCGTCTGATACCACAGCAGCAGTTCCTGGTGCAAACTTAAGTGTTGCTCGTAGTCAACTTGCTGCAACAGGAAACTCAACCAATGGTTACTTTGGTGGTGGTCTTACTCCTAGTTTATCATCAACAATGGATAAGGTTACTTATGCATCAGACACCACAGCAGCAGTTCCTGGAGCAGCATTAAGTGCTGCTACATATCAACTTGCCGCAACAGGAAACTTAACTGCAGGATACTTTGGTGGTGGTGGTCCTGGTCCAAAAACAACAATGGATAAGATAACTTATTCATCAGACACTAGAGCAGCAGTTCCTGGTGCAGCATTGAGTGTTCCTAATCGTGCTCTTGGAGCAACAGGAAACTCAACTGCAGGATACTTTGGTGGTGGTGCTGATGGGCCGGGAATTGTAAAAACAACAATGGATAAGGTTACTTATTCTACTGATACAAGAACAACAGTTCCTGGTGCATCATTAAGTGTTGCTAGATCTTTTCTAGCAGCAACAGGAAACTCTACGGCAGGATACTTTGGTGGTGGTTGGGGACCTGGTGTAAGATCAACAATGGATAAGGTTACTTATTCATCTGATACCACAGCAGCAGTTCCTGGTGCAAACTTAAGTTCTACTCGTGAAGGTCTTGCAGCAACAGGAAACTCAACAGCAGGTTACTTTGGTGGTGGTGATCCTGGTCCAGTAGCAACAATGGATAAGGTCACTTATTCATCTGATACCACAGCAGCAGTTCCTGGTGCAGCATTAAGTGCTGGTCGTAATGTTCTTGCAGCATCAAGTGCCAGAGCAAATGCATTACCTGCATTGGATCCTCCAGCATCAACACCAACACCAGTAACAAGTCCTGGTTTAGCACCAGCACCAAACACCGGATACTTTGGTGGTGGTGGAGGTGCTCCAACAAAAATGGATAAGGTGACTTATTCTACTGATACAACAGCAGCAGTTCCTAGTGCAAACTTAAGTGTTGATAGATATGTTTTTGCCGCAACAGGAAACTCCACAGCAGGTTACTTTGGTGGGGGTCTTCCCAATACAGCAACAATGGATAAGGTTACTTATTCATCAGACACTAGAGCAGCAGTTCCTGGTGCAAACTTGAGTGCTGCTAGAAGTGATCTAACAGCAACAGGAAACTCAACAGCAGGTTACTTTGGTGGTGGTTATACTACTGCTGCATTTTCAACAATGGATAAGGTTACTTATTCTTCTGATACCACAGCAGCAGTTCCTGGTGCAAACTTAATTACTGCTCGCAATGGTCTTGCAGCAACAGGAAACTCAACCAATGGTTACTTTGGTGTTGGTGCAACAATGAATAAGGTTACTTATTCATCAGATACCACTGCAGCAGTTCCTGGTGCAGCATTAAGTTCTGCTCGTTATTATCTTGCTGCAACAGGAAACTCAACCGCAGGATACTTTGGTGGTGGTCAGACAGTATCAACAATGGATAAGGTTACTTATGCATCTGATACCACAGCAGCAGTTCCTGGTGCAAACATAAGTGTTGCTAGATTTTATCTTTCAGCAACAGGAAACTCTACAAATGGTTACTTCGGTGGTGGTGGTTTTCCTGTAGTAGCAACAATGGATAAGGTTACTTATTCATCAGATACCACAGCAGCAGTTCCTGGTGCAAACTTAAGTGTTGCTAGATATGGTCTTGCTGCATCAAGTGCAAGAGCAAATGGACTCCCCTCTACATATTCTGCACCAGTTCCAAATATTGTATAAGTAGTGCTATAATAAACAAAAAGAGATATTATGAGTATAATGATTGGTCTTCCCTGTAGTGGAGGAATTGTAAGTGAAAAAACAACTCTTGGATTGTTTAATCTAGGAAAACTTCTAGTCAGAAATGATGTAGATCACGGATTACTTACTCTTACAAACTCATCTTTGATTACACAGGCACGATCAAAGATTGCTAATTTTTTCATTAACAATACAGAACACGAGTATTTGTTCTTTTTGGATAGTGATATTGGATTTAATTCAGAAGATGTGCTAAAATTACTGAGTTATAAAGCAGATATTGTTTCTGGTGCCTATCCAATGAAAATCATACCCGAAAGGTATTGTATTGATGTAATACAACCAGAGCATCGTGTGGGTGATTTGGTTAAGATTGGTGGAAATGGAATGGGATTTGTTCTAATTCATCGTAATGTTTTTATTAACATTGCAAAAAAATATCCAGGTCTTAAATATATTCCATCTGATTATCATTCAGATACGCCTCATAGTGAAGCAGAAATGAATAATTCATATCATTACTTTGCAGAACACAGAACTGAAAATAGTTTTATGTCCGAAGACAAGAGTTTCTTTCATAGAGCACAAGAAGTCGGACATACTATTTGGTTAGATACAACAATTAAATTAAATCATACTGGTTATCACATTTATCAAGGTTAAAATTATGAAATCTGGTGCAACTGAAACATCTTATGTTTATCTCTCAGAACATTATCAATTCCCTGATAATGTTTTTGTTTCTCACTTACCCGAAGAAATTAAAAAATCAAATCATCCTTACAAAATCTTGTGGGCACACCACGCATACGACCAACCAGTTTTTGTAAACTTCGATCACAATACTGTTAATCATATTGTCTCACCTTCCCAATGGAACAGAGACCAATTGGTGAAATATCATAATATTCCGGAGTATAAGATTTCAGTTATTCCAAATGGAGTTGCAGATATCTTCTCTTATTCTGATAAGAAAACAAAGACTATGATTTATACTTCTATTCCATATAAAGGACTAGAAGTACTTGCGAGAATTATTCCAAAAATACATCAAGTACACCCAGATGCAAAGTTTAAGATCTTCTCATCAATGTCTTTGTATGGACCATCTAACGATCAGTTCATTAATATTTACGATCATCTAAAAACTTTACCATATGTTGAGTATTCGGCAGCAGTAGATCAGGAAGAACTTGTTCCTCATTATCAGGATGCTGCATTTTTTATTCATCCTAATATCTGGGAAGAAACATTTTGCGTCTCTATGGTGGAGGCAATGAAGTCTGGTGCCTATCCAATCATTACAAATATTGGAGCACTTGCAGAAGTTGCAGGAGAAAATAATGCTTCTGTTGTTCCAATTGATGGAACACCTACATCTAAAGGATATCAGGTTACTGAAGACTTTATGAATAATTTTGCAGATGCCTGTTGTCTAGCATTAGATTATTATGATAAGGAACAAGAGTACTATTATAAAGTATCAAAAATTATTTCCGATCAAGTTTCTGAAAAATATAATTGGAAAACCATTGCAGAACAATGGAAGACTTTGATTTCTAATATACAAAACAATCAAATAGATACTCCACCAATGTACTATTGTATGGTGAGTACTCATAATTCTGAGGAATATACTGATCTTGCCATAAATTCTTTTTTCAGAAATACTCAATTCAGAGAACAGGATAGATTTTTTCTGATTGATAATGATGGTAAATATCAACTAACTCAAAACAGAGATAAAATTACGATCATTTCTAATCATCAACCTAAAACATTTGCCGAGAATATGAACTTTGTAATGAAACTTGCTTTCATTGATAAATCAGATTTCTTCGGACTTAATAATGATCTGTTCTTTACAGAAAACTGGAATAAAAACTTTGGAACAAGAAAATCAATTTCAGTTCCTTTGTGTAATCAAAAATTAACTGGGGAGTTTGGTGATCTGAAAATCAAATCTGCAATGAATATTAATGATTTTGGTGGAAAAGAAAATGAGTTAAATGAATTCGTAAAAACTATTGATCCTCAAAAAGTTAATATCAATAAAGAAATTCTTGGATTTCATTGTTTTCATATTCCTTATGAAGTTCTATCAAAAGTTGGATTTTTTGATGAGAAATTTGTTAATGGTGCAGAAGATATTGATTATCGTCTAAGAGCATATGATCTTGGATTTGATATGGATGTAAATTGTAGTTCTTATTTACTTCATTTTTATGGTAAATCAACCTGGAGAAGTGGTGAGACTAAAGATAGTACTTTAACCAGAGAAAAAAATTATCGAAAATACTTTGAGAAAAAATGGGGCAAGAGTGTTGCAGATCAATTACTTGCCAAAAGTTCAGTCACTTAAATCAAACCTATATACTACGTTATAATTCTTATGAATTTAGAAAAACTTATGACTACTGAAAATACTGCCCTTACTTATACACCAATTGACGCACAACGAGCAGTTGTTGACAATGACTACCTAATGTTGGCATATGAAAATGCGATGAAGTGGGAGGAAAGTGATAAAGAAATGGCACAGGGAAGAACTAACTTCCAACTTGAGAAATTCATTGGTCTGAATACTCATAACATTTCTGTTTCTTTCGAGCACATTCTCAAAGAACGTCGCATTATGGCAACAGGTTATATGTATAAATTGATTGAGATGAAGGAGAAGGTACGTGAGTTTGATTATAAGTGGAGTACTGTAGAAGATAAAACCAAACCATTTATCTGGGAACTCGGTGGTGGTGGACCCGGTGGTGGTAAAAAACTCTGCTGGTTTGACTTAGATGAACTCGAACTTACTCACTATTTGAGATCTTGTGAACTGGAAATCCGTGATCGTCTTCATCAGATGGAGCACCTGGATAAGATGCTTGATAAATTGGTAGAACAAAATGGTGGAACTCCTCCTACCAGAGAACAGTTCTTGGAAGAGAACCAAGAATACTGGGATACTCGTCTTGCAGAACAGGCACTGGATGATTTGATGTCAGCACAAACTGGTATTTCTGGTGCAAATCTTCAGGCAATGCGTAGAGCATCAGGTCCTTCGATGGTTGATGAAAGAAATAACTTTAAGGAAGGTTATCTGCCAATGAATAAACTGCTTGATCCACAAGGAAGACTTGAGTTTATTAATGATCTTCAGGGTAAAGTTCTCAAGGGTTATGAGAAAATTAGTGGAACTGATTTGGGTTATGGTGGTGCAAGTCCAAAAATCCAACCAGCAACGGATAGAAAGCAAATTACTGGTGATTATACAGAACAATGAACCAAGAGGTTATAATTGTTGATGACCTTTATGATATTGCTCATCAGTATCATAAAGGTTTCTTTGAGAACGAGTGTATAATTAGTGATGAGACTATAGGTAAAATCTCACAAATCTTAGGAAATAAAATTGAGATCCTTGAGGCATCAAACGAAGTCTTAACAGAAGATAAGATTACTGATGTATGTGCTCATTTGGGATGTGATTGGATAGCAGTGATTTATTTGAGTTTGCCTCTTGCATCTTTTGGTGAACTTGGATTAAAGTTTTATTCTCATATTGCAACGGGACTTGAGACATTCCCAACCGAAGAAGAACTAAAAGTTTATGGTATCAGTAATGATAAACTTTCTGAAGTTTTTAATTCTGATTTGAGTTTGTGGAAAGAGTATGGAAGTATTCCTGCGAAGTATAATCGAATGATATTATTTCGTGGTAATCGTTGGCATTCTTATGGTAAAGGATATGGAGATACTCTAAATACTTCTATGTTGTACCAGAAGATAATTATAAGAAATGGCTGATACTCGTGGGATTTTTACACTACAAGAAATTATCCCAATAAAACTGGAAGACCAATGGGTGGCATTGAGTGATGTATGGATTGCTCCTAGTCCTTTTATGGCATCGGTTCCAAACACTGGATACTTTGGTGGTGGTGGTGATGGTAGTGGTCCAGGTACAAGATCAACAATGGATAAGGTTACTTATACATCTGATACCACAGCAGCAGTTCCTGGTGCAGCATTAAGTTCTACTCGTCAAAGTCTTACAGCAACAGGAAACTCCACTAATGGATACTTTGGTGGTGGTTCTACTCCTGGTGGTGCTCCCCTTTCAACAATGGATAAGGTCACTTATGCATCTGATACCACAGCAGCAGTTCCTGGTGCAAACTTAAGTGTTCCTAGAAATAATCTTGCAGCAACAGGATCTTCAACTGCCGGATACTTTGGTGGTGGTGCTTCTCCTGCTAGATCAACAATGGATAAGGTCACTTATGCGTCAGACACAACAGCACAAGTTCCTGGTGCATCATTAAGTGCTGCTCGTTATGGTTTAGCAGCAACAGGAAACTCAACCGCAGGTTACTTTGGTGGTGGTTTTCCTGGTACTCCTGGTACAAGATCAACAATGGATAAGGTCACTTATTCATCAGATACCACAGCAGCAGTTCCTGGAGCAGCATTAAGTGCTGCTCGTTATGGTTTAGCAGCAACAGGATCTTCAACTGCCGGATACTTTGGTGGTGGTACTCCTGGTTCATTCTCAACAATGGATAAGGTTACTTATTCATCAGATACCACAGCAGCAGTTCCTGGCGCATTAAGTGTTGCTCGTCGTCGTCTCGCAGCAACAGGAAACTCAACAGCAGGATACTTTGGTGGTGGAAACCCTGGTCCATTATCAACAATGGATAAGGTTACTTATGCATCAGACACCACAGCAGCAGTTCCTGGCGCATCATTAAGTGCTGGTCGTGGTTATCTTGCAGCATCAAGTGCCAGAGCAAATGCACTGCCTAGTACTCCTTTCTTAAGTCCTGCACCCTCTTCACCATCATTAAGATATTCTGATGGTGCTGGTCCATCATCACCAAACACCGGATACTTTGGTGGTGGTTATACTACTGTTGCAGTAGCAACAATGGATAAGGTGACTTTTACATCTGACACCACAGCAGCAGTTCCTGGTGCAAACTTAAGTGCTGCTAGATATTATCTTGCCGCAACAGGAAACTCGACGGCAGGTTACTTCGGTGGTGGCAATATTCCTCCAGTAGCAACAATGGATAAGGTCACTTATTCATCAGATACCACAGCAGTAGTTCCTGGTGCCTCATTAAGTGTTGCTCGTCGTGATCTCACAGCAACAGGAAACTCAACAGCAGGTTACTTTGGTGGAGGAGTTTTTGCTCCTGGGGGAGTTGTATCAACAATGGATAAGGTTACTTATTCTTCTGATACCACAGCAGCAGTTCCTGGTGCAAACTTAAGTGCTCCTGACCGTCGTGCCGCAACAGGAAACTCAACTGCAGGTTACTTTGGTGGCGGTTTTCCTGGAAATGTAATGAATAAGGTTACTTACTCATCTGATACAACAGCAGCAGTTCCTGGCACGAACTTAAGTGTTACTAGGGGGTTTCTTGCAGCAACGGGAAACTCAACAGCAGGTTACTTTGGTGGTGGTTCTCCTCCTACAGCAACAATGGATAAGATCACTTATTCATCCGATACAACAGCAGCAGTTCCTGGTGCAAATTTAAGTGCTGGTAGATATTATCTTGCAGCAACAGGAAACTTAACCAATGGTTACTTTGGTGGTGGTGCTTTTCCTGCAAGATCAACTATGGATAAGGTGACTTATTCATCTGATACCACGGCAGCAGTTCCTGGTGCAAACTTAAGTGGACCTAGATATGGTCTTGGAGCATCAAGTCCCAGAGCAAACGCATTGCCTGCTTTAGATCCTCCAACAGTAACACCAACCCCAGTAACATCTCCAGTACTAGCACCAGCACCAAACACCGGTTATTTTGGTGGTGGTTTTGCACCTGGTGCAAGATCAACAATGGATAAGGTTACTTATTCCACTGATACTACGGCAGCAGTTCCTGGCGCCGCATTAAGTAGTGCTCGTTATGAACTTGCCGCAACAGGAAACTCAACAGCAGGATACTTTGGTGGTGGTAATCCTGGCACAAGATCAACAATGGATAAGGTCACTTATTCGACTGATACCACAGCAGCAGTTCCTGGAGCCGCATTGAGTGCTGCACGATATCGACTTGCCGCAACAGGAAACACATCCAATGGTTACTTTGGTGGTGGTAGTCCTGGTCCAGTAGCAACAATGGATAAGGTTACATATTCTTCAGATACCACAGCAGCAGTTCCTGGAGCAAACTTAAGTGTTGCTAGTTATGGTTCAGCAGCAACAGGAAACACAACTGCAGGTTATTTTGGTGGTGGTGCTTATCCTGAAAAAACAACAATGGATAAGGTCACTTATTCATCAGATACAACAGCAGCAGTTCCTGGTGCATCATTAAGTGTTGCTAGATTTTATCTTGCGGCAACAGGAAACTCAACAGCAGGATACTTTGGTGGTGGTACTACTGGTAGTGTAAGAGTATCAAGAATGGATAAGGTCACCTATTCCACTGATACAAGAACAACAGTTCCCGGTGCTAATTTAAGTGCTGATCTTCAAGGTCTTGCAGCAACAGGAAACTCAACCAATGGTTACTTTGGTGGTGGTTCTACTTCTGGTCCTTTATCATCAACAATGGATAAGATTGATTATGCTACTGATACCAGATTGGCAGCAATTCCTGGTGCGTCATTAAGTGCTGCTAGAAGTTTTCTGGCAGCATCAAGTGCTTTAGCAAATGCACTTCCTTCTACATATTTGGCACCAGCTCCAAATATAGTATAAGTAGTGCTATAATAAACAAAAAACATATTATGAAACGCAGTATTATTGTAATTGATAATTTTCATTCCAATCCAAATGAAGTTCGTCAGTTTGCCCTAAATCAAAAATACCCAGAACCAGAAGATAGTTATACATATCCTGGCAAGAACTCAGAGGGTGCATATTATCCACCAGAAGTTCATCAGAAGTTTGAGAGTATTCTCAATCGCAAGTTAACTCCAGCAAGACCAAATGGATACTTTAGATTATCACTAGAGAAAGATACTTATAGACAAGACGTTCACGTAGATCCATCTTGGGAGTTTGGTGCAGTATGTTATCTCAATTCACCAGAACAATGTATTGATGAGGGTGGGACATCTTTTTGGATACATAACAAAACAAAGTCTGAAAGATGCCCTCAAACAGATGAAGAGGCAAAGTATCATAATTATTCGTGTTCCAAAGAAGCTTGGTGGTCTACAGTTTATGGTGAAGGATTAGATCGTTCTAAATGGACTAGATACTTTCTCTCACCAATGAAGTATAATCGTCTAATACTATTCAGATCTGATTTATGGCACTCTCATAATTATAATTTTGGAGATAGTTTAGATAATGGTCGTCTGGTTCAGTTGTTTTTCTTTAATCCTACAGAATGGTAAAAATGAATAAAACTTATTATTTTATGGCAGGTCTTCCAAGATCTGGTAGTACATTATTAAAAAGCATCATAGACCAAAATCCAAATATCCACGCAAATCCAGTCAGTCCAGTAATGGAATTGATGTATTGGAACGATCATTATTTTACTGATAGCGAACAGTATCTTGGATATCCAAAACCAAAATCAGCACATAAAGTTATCTCAAGTATCATAGATAATTATTATTTTGATACAGAAGAACCAATTGTCATAGATCATTGCCGTGCCTGGAGTAATAATATAGAAAGAATTAAAACTTATATCACACCAAATCCAAAGATTATATGCCCTGTAAGGAATGTACTAGAAGTTCTTACATCTTTTATTACAATGGTTCATCGTAATTCAGATCAGGTTTCTTTTATAGACCAACACTTAATTGAGAAGGGGTTTCCAGTAAATGATGATAATCGTTGTGATTACTTGATGAGTAAGGAAGGTATTGTAGAACAAGCACTTTGGGCACAGTCACAGGCATTTATTCGTGGTGATGATAAGAAGAACTTATTGATGGTTGAGTATGATGATTTGGTGAATTGTTCTGATGAGACAATGAGAAGAATATATGAGTTTTTAGAACTTGATTATTATCAGCACGATTTTGGAAACGTAGAAAATAAGCACAGAGAGATTGACGACCAGTGGTATCTTAAAGATATGCATCACGTAAGAAAAGAAGTTAAAAAGAAATCAAAGAAACCAGAAGATGTATTGAGTTCTTACATTCTAAATAAGTATAGCAACTTGGAATATTGGAAATATTCCGATCATAGGTATTATTAAGAAATGGCAAATACCAGAGGAATTTTTACTTTAAGTGATATCCAGGAGAGAGTTTTTTTTGATACCTGGCTTCCTCGTAGTGATGTATGGATTGCTCCTAGTCCTTTTACAGTATCTGTTCCGAACACTGGGTACTTTGGTGGTGGATGGGTATTTCCAACTAATTACTCAACAATGGATAAGGTCACTTATTCATCAGATACCACAGCAGCAGTTCCTGGAGCAGCATTAAGTGCTGCTCGTCGTTATCTTGCTGCAACAGGATCCTCAACTGCTGGATACTTTGGTGGTGGTTATACTACTAATGATGTATCAACAATGGATAAGATCACTTATTCATCAGATACCACTGCAGCAGTTCCTGGAGCAGCATTAAGTGTTTCTCGTTATGCTCTTGCCGCAACAGGAAACTCAACAGCAGGATACTTTGGTGGTGGTAGTCCTACGTCATCATTAATGGATAAGGTGACTTATACATCAGATACTACAGCAGCAGTTCCTGGTGCTGCATTAAGTGCTGCTCGTCGGTATCTTACCGCAACAGGAAACTCGACCAACGGATATTTTGGTGGTGGTAGTGATGGTCTTAATATAAGATCAACAATGGATAAGGTCACTTATTCATCTGATACTGCTGCAGCAGTTCCTGGTGCAGCATTAAGTTCTACTAGATATGGTTCAGGTGCAACAGGAAGTTTAACAGCAGGTTACTTTGGTGGTGGTGGGAATTCATTCTCAACAATGGATAAGGTCACTTATTCATCTGATACCACAGCAGCAGTTCCTGGAGCAGCATTAAGCACTGTTCGTCGTCATCTTGCTGCTACAGGAAACTCATCTAATGGATATTTTGGTGGAGGTACTAATCCTGGTGGTGGCTTTTCAACAATGGATAAGATTGATTATGCCACTGATACCAGATTAGCAGCAATTCCTGGTGCATCATTAAGTGCTGCCAGATATGCTCTTGCAGCATCAAGTGCCAGAGCAAATGGACTACCTCAAATACCATTCGTAAATCCTGCACCTCCTTCTACTTCTTCTTCTACTGCTACTGTACCTATACCAGGTCTACCAAACACTGGATACTTTGGTGGTGGTTCTATAGGATCTTCGCCTGGAATGACCACAATGGATAAGATCACTTATACATCTGATACCACTGCAGCAGTTCCTGGTGCGGCATTAATTGGTGGTAGATATTGGTTAGGGGCAACCGGATCTTCAACAGCAGGATACTTTAGTGGTGGTACTCCTTCTGTAACAATGCAAAAGGTTACTTATTCCACTGATACTACAGCAACACTTCCTGCAAATTTAAGTGCTACTAGATATGGTCTTACAGCAACAGGAAATACAACAACAGGTTACTTTGGTGGTGGTCGTGCTGATCGATCAACAATGGATAAGTTGACTTATTCATCAGATACAATAGTAGCAGTTCCTGGTGCATTTTTAAGTGTTGCAAGAGCATATCTTGCGGCAACAGGGAACCAAACAACAGGTTACTTTGGTGGTGGTGCTGGTCCTGGTCCAAGATCAACGATGGATAAGGTCACTTATTCTACTGATACCACAGCAGCAGTTCCTGGTGCATTTTTAAGTGTTGCTAGGCAAGGTCTTGCAGCAACGGGATCCTCAACAGCAGGTTACTTTAATGGTTCTGGTGATGTAATAATGGATAAGGTCACTTATTCTACTGATACCACAGCAGCAGTTCCTGGAGCAAACATAAGTGTTGCTAGGCATAGTTTAGCAGCAACAGGAAACTCAACCAATGGATACTTTAGTGGTGATCGTAATTCACTTTCATCATCAATGGATAAGATCCAGTATTCCACTGATACTAGATTGGCAGCAATTCCTGGTGCCGCATTAAGTGCTGGTCGTTATGCTTTTGCCGGATCAAGTGCCAGAGCAAATGGAGCACCAACAACAACCACAGTAACCTCAACAGTATCAAATATATTAAGATATACTGATGCCTCTGCATCTCCTTTAAGCACTGGGTACTTTGGTGGTGGTGGTCCTGCTGCTAGTCCAGTATTCTCAACAATAGATAAGGTTACTTATTCTACTGATACCACAGCAGCAGTTCCTGGTGCAGCATTAAGTGCTGCTAGAGCATATCTTGCTGCAACAGGAAATTCAACAGCAGGATACTTTGGTGGTGGTGCTATTGGTGCTCTAGTATTCTCAACAATGGATAAGGTCACTTATTCGACTGATATAACAGCAGCAATTCCTGGAGCAAATTTAAGTCTTGCTAGAGGTATTTTAGCAGCAACAGGAAACTCAACCAATGGTTACTTTGGTGGTGGTTATACTACTGGACCAGTATCAACAATGAATAAGGTGACTTATTCATCAGACACAACAGCAGCAGTTCCTGGTGCAGCATTAAGTGCTGCTAGATATGGATTAGCAGCAACAGGAAACTCTACTAATGGATACTTTGGTGGCGGTGCTACTCCCAATGTCGCAACAATGGATAAGGTCACTTATTCTACTGATACAACAGCAGCAGTTCCTGGAGCAGCATTGAGTGTTGCTAGACGTGGATTAGCAGCAACAGGAACTTCTACGGCAGGTTATTTTGGTGGTGGTTTTCTTTCTCCTGGTCCAAGATCAACAATGGATAAGGTTACTTATTCTACCGATACCACAGCAGCAGTTCCTGGTGCAAATTTAAGTGTTGCTAAATTTGGTGTTGCAGCAACAGGAAACTCTGGTGCAGGATACTTTGGTGGTGGTGCTCCTGGTACATTCTCAACAATGGATAAGGTTACTTATTCATCTGATACCACAGCAGCAGTTTCTGGGGCAGCATTAAGTGCTGGTAGATATTATCTAGCAGCATCAAGTGGTATGGCAAATGGACTTACACAACCCCCAGCAGCAACACCAACACAACAAACATATACTGAATTGGTTCCAGCACCAAACACTGGATACTTTGGTGGTGGTGGTCCCGGTTCAAGATCAACAATGGATAAGATTACTTATTCATCTGATACCACAGCAGCAGTTCCTGGTGCAAACTTAATTACTGCTCGCAATGGTCTTGCAGCAACAGGAAATTTAACAGCAGGATACTTTGGTGGTGGTAATGGTCCACACTCAACAATGGATAAGGTCACTTATTCATCAGATACCACAGTAGCAGTTCCTGGTGCAAACTTAAGTGTTGCTCGTTATCTCCTTGCCGCAACAGGAAACTCGACCAATGGATACTTTGGTGGAGGTTTTACTGGTTCAATTTTCTCAACAATGGATAAGGTTACTTATACATCAGACACTACTGCAGCAGTTCCTGGTGCAGCATTAAGTGCTGCTAGATATGGTCTAGGTGCAACAGGAAACTCAACAGCAGGATACTTTGGTGGTGGTGCTGTTGGTAATGGGAATTCATCCTCAACAATGGATAAGGTTACTTATACATCAGATACCAGAGCAGCACTTCCTGCTACAGGAGCATTAAGTGTTGCTAGAATTTATGTAGCAGCAACAGGAAACTCAACAGCAGGTTACTTTGGTGGTGGTTTTTCTCCTGATAATTACTCAACAGTTGATAAGGTCACTTATTCTTCTGATACCAGAGCAGCAGTTCCTGGTGCAAGTTTAAGTGTTGCTAGACGTGATCTTGCAGCAACAGGAAACTCAACAGCAGGATACTTTGGTGGTGGAGAGGGTCCAACTTCTGTTGTTACAACAATGGATAAGGTCACTTATTCTTCTGATACCAGAGCAGCAGTTCCTGGTGCAGCATTAAGTTCTGCTCGTCGTGGTCTTGCAGCATCAAGTGCTCTGGCAAATGCATTACCCACACAAATACCATCACCAGTTCCATATAACGTATAAGTAGTGCTATAATAAACAAAAAATATTATGATTGATAACCCACTTTCTTATGTTCTTGTAAGATCAAATATTATTAACGAGCACGGAATATCTGAACTTCTGTCTCATATCAAAGCATCGTCCTCCACAGACTTATCTGTTTTTGATCCACACAAATCAAATGAAACTGGTGGAAAGGAATGGATTGTAAATAAAGAAGTTAGAGATACTCAAATTGTAGATGCAGGTCCATTACTTCCAAACCTCATTGAGTTACTCCGAAATACTGTAAAAGAAGTCATCAATCCTTTTTATGGTGTAGAAATCAGTGAGAGTGAAATCCCTCAAATACTTTCTTATAGTATCGGAGGTCATTATTCTCCTCATATTGATGGTGAGTCCTTATGGCAAACACCAGACGGAGAATTGATTTGGAAGAAATCAGTGGACCGTGATATTTCTATGGTGTTTTATCTGAATGATGATTATGAGGGTGGAGACTTTGTATTCCCAGATCTTAAAATTAGAGTTAGACCCGAACCTGGAATGTTAGTTTGCTTTCCTTCCAATCATCATTATAAGCACGGTGTAGAACCAGTCACAAAAGGAAAGAGATATAGTATTGTTTGTTGGGCTCAGGTGAAAGGATTTCAGTCACTGGACGAACAAAACAAAGAACTATCTCAAAAATACGGCATACTCATAAATAACTAAAAAATTTATTTTTAACGATGCAGTACATTAAGCACTATTGGGTAGATAATATTAGTAATGAATATTGCTGCCATACAAATGATCCAAAAGAAAAGAGACATCCAAACAAAGAGTTTGCTGGACTAGATGTTAAAGTACGGTTGCAAGATGTCGATGGTATTGATGTATGTCTTTCTGAAGTACCAGATACAACTTCAGTATCCACAGTTACTGATGAGGGTGGAATGAATTGTGTTAAGGTTCTTACTTTGGAAGAGTTTAATTCTGTTGCAACTCCTTACTTTGGGGCACAACAACTCTCTACAGAAGCAAGAACAGAAGAAGATGAAACTCTAAAGGCAGAGAAAGAAGCAGCAGCATCTGCCAAGTACCAGGAAGCAGTCACGGCACTTTATGCTCTGTGACTTGACACTTAACTCAATAATCACTTATAATTACTCTGTGGGTTTTGAGATGAGATTGTAATAAGAATCTTAGAGACACTTTGGGAACTGGTCCAAGACCTCCCCAGAACCCCATAGGACCTGCTATGATACTGGAAGTTCAAAAGCACTTGTATGTCTCTTACACACGAAGTTCGTGGTTCTTTAGCAAGATGTTTAG
>Ga0181348_1000419_pt1 | contig 18336 bp, 27 predicted proteins | sample Su13VDMM110DN_FD_130092 | JGI IMG/M metagenome (GOLD analysis project Ga0181348, IMG submission 130092) | Freshwater viral communities from Lake Michigan, USA - Su13.VD.MM110.D.N | ecosystem: Environmental > Aquatic > Freshwater > Lake | place: USA: Michigan | collected 2013-07-16
GCTGGCCACGCTGCCTGCGCCGGACAGCACAGAGCCGCCTATGCCCGTGTACATCGATCTTTGCGCGTTCGCGCCGGACATGGACGCGAGGCCCGCTTCAGACGTGAAGTTCGCGCTCTGCGCGCGGAAGCCAGCCGCCTCACGCGTCGCGTTGCTGCGGATCGTCAGCGCGTCAAGCTCACCGAAGGCCGCCGTGTCAGACGTGATATCGAGGGCGCTGCCAGCGTCCACGACGACGCCGTTGCCAGCCATCACCGCGCGCTGGCGTCCGCGCAACGCTTCTGTCTTCAGGCGTTGGTTGCGCTCCGCGATATTGCCGCGCTCGGTTGCGTCAGTCGCCGCCCGGTTGGCCAGAATCGCGTTGTTTTCGGCCACCTGTCGCTGATAGTTCGCCTGGGACTTCGCCGCCTGCCCCTGCTGCATCTGGCCGTAAACGCTCATGCCCGTCGAGAGGACGGTAGCGCCGATGGAGACTGCTGCCAGGGTCGTGGGTTCGCACACTTGATTATTCCCTCGTCATTGTAAAGCGGTGGAAAGGCAAGCGGTCGGGGCCGAAGGGCTGCGGGTCTTCGATCTTGAACCCCAGCCAGCCCAACCATCGTACCGCGTCAGTATTCCTTACGTCCACGTAATTCTCCAGAAAAGCGTACTTCTTCCGCGTGTTCTGGACCCAGGCGCGGCTCATGCGCAGGAAGGCGCGAGCGTGCTTCGGCAACTCGTCGGTGCCCAGGAGCCAGGGGCTTGCCTTGTCGCTGACAAGCGAGGCTTCGGCCACGCCGAAGATGCACACCGGCAAGTCGTTTACGCAGCCCACCAAGGGATCACGTGAAGCCTCGAAAGACAGCATGACCGTTTCTTCGGGGAACCGGCCCGACGAAGCCTTGATTTCGTTCTTGTCCGCCTCGCGCAAGTTGCCGCCGATACGCAGCACGTCGCTGTAGGTGGCCGGGCGGATCGTGTACTTAGGGAAGGTCATCGTCGCCCACATGGAAGCGCGGGATCACAGCCAGGATCGTCATGGGCAGCGGCGCGGACTGGCGGAAGAACATGCGCCCGTTCGTGTTCCAGCTTTCCGGCATTTGGATGTACTTGTCGTCGGTCAAGAGCGCGTTTGGATCGCCCATGGCCTCGTTCTCGCGCCACGCTATTTCTTCCAGGTCGCTCTCGTCATTGCCCGCGAACAGGCCGACGCTATCTTTCATGCGCACGGTGACGCCGCTGATCTTCTTCAGCTTGCCCTGCATCGTCCCCTGCGGGGCCTCGATGTTCAGCGTCTCCACGTCCGCGATGTAGCGCAGGCCCAGATGGACGCGGCTGAAGCGGCGGGCGAACGTAACTGCCCCGTTGGCCACGGTCAGGCCGGTCACGACATTGCCGTCGCACAGCGCAACCACGCTGGCCCCTTCCAGATGCCAGTAGCCAGTCACCGTCAGCACGGCCTTGCGCGCGGTGCCGCCCTCGACGTAATCGTTGTAGGCGCTGCTGACGATGGCTGCGCCCGCGCTGGTCTGGATTTCGAAGGTGTTGGTCGCGGCGTTGGCAACGAGATATCGTTGCCGGTTCAACTGGTCCGGCTGCGTCTCCGTATCCACGTCGTCAAAGTCGCTTTCCCAAACGATATCGAACAGGTCAACGTAGTCGCCATTGCTCAGGCCGTGCGAGGCCGACGTAATGACAGTCGTGGCCCCGATAGCCACGTCCGTGATTGTCAACGGCTCGTCGTAGGACAGGCCGCTGTCAACGAAGAAGCAGTCGCGCACGTCGGTAAAGCGGCGGGTGTGCGTGCGCTCGATATACCGCTTGGTCCGACCGTCGATGGTGCGCTTGACCACGAAGTAGCCCGCGTCGTCCGTGGTGTCGGAACTGGGCCGGATCGAGGCCACGCGCTCGAAACCGCCCAGCGTGTCCCACGTCGTCCAGGCGATGATTTCCTGCTCCTGGTTGAACGTGAACGCAACGGCGTCACCATCGCTGCGCACGATATGAATAACCTGATCGGGCGAGCGCGCGTAGGCCCAGTCCGCGATGGTGTAGGTCTGGAACATGTGGCTGGCCAGCAGCGACATTTCGCTGCCGGTGTAGCTGTCGATCTGGAACGAGTAGCCCAAGCTGCGCACCGCCGCCTTGTTCTCCTGAACGAACAGCACCGTGTTGCCCGCGATGATGGGCTTGTAATGCGCGCTGCCCCAATAGGACTGCGGCTTCTGCTTGATCGTGGACGCGCTGAACGCGGCGTCCTGGCCGGAGCTAATCTTCCACTCGCTGGCGCTGGTCAGCGCGATCAGATCGGTCAGAGGAACGAAGTGCCGGATTTCGTTGACTTCCAAGGCGTTCAACGTCGCCGTAATTGCGTCGTCGTCCTGCGTGGGCGAAGACACGCTCATGTTGTTCTGCGCGCCGATCTGCGAGTACCAAGCTGTGTCGGGGTAGTTGGTCGACCCGCCGAAGACGCGGCGCTGCTCATAGTAGCTCGACGTGCCGGGGTAATTGTCGGTTCCCCGGAACGGGTCGCGCTGGCGCGGCGGCGTGATATCTAGATCGGGCGACACGTTGGCGTCGTAAAACGTCGTCGTTTCGCTCTCCCCGATGAAGCCGAAGACGCCGTTCTTCTCCCGGTAGATTGTGTACTTGTCGGCGTCCGCCGCAGCAACCCACGTGATGGTGTTGGCGAACGTCGCCGCGCTGTTGGTAATGCGCGTGAACGTGGGCGTTGCCGTGCCCGCAGACGTGTAGGCCGTGTAGCTGGTGCCGTCCTCGCCTTCCAGTTGAAACGTGTTCGCGGCCACGTTGGCGATAGTGAAGCGGCGGCCGTTCAACTCCGTCATGCCCAGGACTGCGGCAATGTAGACTTCATCGCCGTTGCTCAGGCCGTGCGCAACGGAAGTCACGACAACGGGGTTGGCCGCCGTCACCGCCGTAATGGTCTTCGCCGCCGCCGTGTGCAGGCCGGGCAGGCTTTCCTCGCCGTCCTCGCTGTTCGCCGTCACGCGATAGCGAACTGTGACAGCCGCGCCAACATCCGGCGCAACAGCAACGGTAGTCGGCCACGTTTGGTCGGGCGTGAAGGTCGGGGATGAAAGGGTCCACGCCGCATGGCCGGTGCGGCGAAGCTCGCGCACCGTATAGCTGGGGTGGGTCAAGGTCATCACGTCGGCGGACTGATTATGCTTCAGCGTGTCAAGGTCCGCCGTGGCATACGGGGTTGTGATTTCGTAAACCTTGGAAGCCGTGCCCGCCGACGAATACGCGGTGTAGGCCGTGCCGTTGATGTTGGCCCCGCTCTCTTGATCCGTCAGTTCAAACGTGTTCGCGGCGACATTGGCCACCTTGAAGCGGCGACCGTTCAACTGCGTCATGCCGACCACGGCGTCAATGAACACTTCATCGCCGTTGCTGAAGCCGTGCGCAACGGAAGTCACGACAACGGGGTTGGCCGCCGTCGCGCCCGTGATCGTCTTGGCGGCTTCCGTCACGTGGGCGTCGTTGCGCATCACGCGCATGTAGAGATTGCCAAACTCCAGAATGTAGGTGTCCGAAGTCTTGAACTTGAAGGGGATCAGGCGCGGCGCGTAAGTGTGCGTCTTGACCGGCGCGCACCACAGCAGGCCGTTGCGGTTGCTGACACCGCCGTATGGATGAATGATGCAGTTGCGGGCCTTGCGCAGCGCGATCTGGTAGGCGGCGGTATCGACGCGGCCGTAAAGCTGCGGCCCGATTTCACCGCGCGCGAAGGAAGCCTGGATTAAAGTTGGCAAAGCACTTCACCCCATACGCGGTTGCCTTTAGAAAGGTTTGTACGTTTAGGAAACAACGGTAAGTTCCGCGTCCGCATATACCCCGCTTTATTAAGCACGTCCTTCAATCCAGTCCGCTTGTCGTTCTGGCTTGTCCACGTTCTCGTTGGCGTTCTGCGCCGGGGCCGAGAGGATCATCTGATTATAGATTTGCAGACTGTCCTGCTTGATCGTGCGCTTGCCCGTCAACGACATGGCGATGTAGGAGCCGATCAGGTACGAAAGCGTCAGCGAGAAGTGCAGCGAGAACAAGCCGCTGTCGGTCACGTCGTAGGTGTAGACCGCCACGGCTTCGTCCAGGTCCGTCAGGACAGACTTCGTGCCCCCGCTGGTTTCCAGCGAGAACGGCACCGCGTCGGCGGCTTCGCCAACCGGGTTCCAGATGCGACGCATGGCGATGCAGTCAGCCGGGTACTGGTAGCGGTAGGTCCACTGGTCGGGCGGATCGTCGCCGTGCAGGGCCATGTCGTCGCGCTTGCGCGCGAAGCTCCAGTCGAACGCCTCCAACACCTGCATACGCGCGGGCGTGTACCATTGTTTAAGACGCTTGGCTTCCGTAGACGTGCCGTTGAAATCCTCGATTGAGGATTTCGAGCCGACGTTGGACAGCGCGAGGTTGCCGATCTGAACCGGGGATAGAGAAGCCACGGGTTATCCCTTTTTATAGATTGCGCTCGCCTGTTCCTCGGCGGAAGCCGGTTCATCCCGCGCTTCAACCTGCCCGGCCAAAACGGTCAGCGTCATGTGGGCGCGCTTCTCGCTCTTGTCGGTTTCGTTGATCGAAACGCTGGTCACGCGGACATTCAACCCCAGCATAAATTCTTCCCCGACTTGGCAATCGGTCAGCCCTAGCTTTGCGATTTCCTCGGTGTCCAGCCACAGGCTGATCGGGTAGTACGGCTCATTGGGGCCGCAGCACGCGATGCTGTCTGTGCTTTTCCGGTCGGCCTTGGGCGCGCGCTTCAGGTCAGCCATTTCGGCCATTGCTGTCTCCCTTATCGGATCTGCGGAGCCTGCAACGACAGGACTTCGAAATCGTCGTCATAAGCCGCTACTCCTTATTTGCGCTTGAACTTGTCGCGCGTGGCGGGCGCTTCCGCAGTTTCTTCGGCCAGCTTGCGCTTGAACTCCGCAGCCGCGTCTTCTTCTTCCTCGGCTTCGGCAGCTTTCGCCGCCGCATCGCCAGCCGCGCGATCCACGTCCAGATCGCGCAAGGTCACTTCTGCCTCGACCGGGGCTTCGGGCACGGGGCCGTCCACGATTTCGGCGTCCTTCGGGAGAAGGCGCTTGCCGTCCTTGGCGAAGCACAACTCGTCGGGGATTTCCCGCGCGTCGAACTTGCCCGCGCTCTTGCGGAAGCGCCGGTCGCCAGTGGCGTAGAAGTTGCGCTTCAGAATAACCTTCATCGTTTCTCTCCTGTGAATATGGAGGCGGGGGCCTGCTTCAGCCCCCGCCAGTTAGTCCTTAGACAGAGGCGTTCGGATACGCCTTATTGCCGTACGGGTCCACGGACAAGAAGGCATTGATCTTGCCAGCCGTGGTCGTGGTCGTGGCCGTCACGCAGAGCAGGCCCAGGTAACGCTCATAGGCGGGCTCACCAGACGGGAGCGGAACCACGATACGGTCGCCCGCGTCCAGGTCGTTCAGCGCCGCGTCGTCGGTCACGTAGTCCTGGCTGCGCCAGTGTTCGGTGGCCGTACCGTCGGTGGCAACCGCCGCAGACGCATCCGACGCCAGGACGAAGATGACCGTGCCCGCCGCTCCGCCCGTGATGATGGACGTATCGACGGTGATGATCAGATAGAGAGGCTGGCCATTGCCGATTTCCTGCCCGGCAGCGCCCAGGTCGATCTGACTGCCGATCAGAGCCGTGCCAGCCGCAGCCGCCACGGAAACCGCATCGGCAATTTCAGTGCGAGAGTCAACGATCATAGTAGTGTTCCTTTCCTTTGCCGATTAAGCGACGACGGCTTCGTCAGCCGACAGAGCATCGCAACGCTTCAGGGGAATGCCCTGCCACATGTTGACGCGCTTGCCGCCCACGTTCTCGACCGACAGCGTGCTTTGGATCGTCTTGTTCGCCAACTGGCGGCGCAAGTAGGACATGGTGTTGCGGCTCATGTAGAACGCGGGACGCCCGGCGCTCATGTTCGGGATTTTGTCCACGGCCTGGAACATAAGATCGTTCAGGTCGGGGCCGGTGGCCGCATCCTTCGTCAGCGCCGACTTCTCAAGGTTGGCGATGCGAACGATGTAGCGCCAGTCGCGCACGGTCAAGCCAGCGTCCCAACGATAGTGGGAACGGTAGCCTTCCATGCGGCCCGTGTTGGAGCCGTTGCTGGCGTCCTCGATCGTGACTTGGCCCTTATCGGTCATCTGGAGGCCAGCCTTCGAACCCTTCGGCACGATGCCGTGGCAGGTCCGCTCGCCCCAAACAACCAGCCACACCGAAGCGTTGTCGGTGTCGACCGAGCCGCCGAGAATGATGTTCTCGCCGTTCTCCGCAGTCGTGTCGTTGAAGCGCGGGGCCAAGCCGGTGAAGGCTTCCGGCTCCGTGCCTTCGTTGCCGTAGAAGATGGTGTCGGCAATTTCCTGCGACATGGCTTCAATGAAAGCCTTGTCCTCGGACAGACGCCACGCCTGGGTGTTGCCGTTCAGATCGGCCAGGGCCTTGTCAACCTCGGCGTACTGCTCAAGCATGCCGCAGTTGTCGGTCACCTGGACGGTGCGCGACTTGCCGGGGTTCACGCCGCCGTACAGCTTGCGCCACGTCGGAGTGGGCAGGCCAGAACGGACGGTCGTGCGGTGGCCGGTCGGCAGGTTGCCTTCCATCCAAGCCATGTCGTCCAGAACTTCGTTCGTCTCGTTCAAAATCTCCGCGATGTACTGCGTGACTTTGCCGTCCGGGTCCATGCGCTTGGCAAGGTCTACCAGGGTCGGGGAAGTGGTGGTAAGTGCAGCCATTGGTTATCTCCTTATTTCTGCGCCATTGAGGGGTACATGGCCGCCGCCGGGTCTGAGAGAGTTTCAGCCACGACAGCCTTGCCGAACTTCACAGTGTCCTCGGTCACGACTGAGCCGACGCGCGCCAGGAAGCGAACCACTTCCGGGTTGTCGCCGCCGCCATAGGTGTCGAGGTGATCCTGCAACTCGCGGGTGCCGAAGTGCGCAATCGCCTTCTTGGCGAGGCCGACTTGCGCGTCGTGCTTATCGCCGCCGATTTCCTTGTCGGCCTTGATGTCGCCCTTCCATTTCTCGCGGGTTGCTTTCCACGCTTCAGCGTTCGCGTTCTGCGTGTCGGCTACCGTCTTCGCGTAAAAGTTTACAAGTTTCTGAGCGCCTTTGTGAGAGAGGTTCAGCTCCTTGAAGACCGGCGTAATCGTTTCCAATTTCGCCTTATCGACTTCGACGCCATCCGGCATTGTGAAGTCGCCGTACTGCTCCGGCGCACCGTGCAGTTCCTTTAGGTCCGCCGCCTTTTTGTCGGCAGCAGCCTTTTGTTCGGGTGTCTCGGCAGCTTTGGCCGCAGCTTCGTCAGCGACTTTCTTGTCGGCCGCAGCCTTTTGTTCGGGCGTCTCAGCAGCGTCGGCCGAAACTTTGGTCGCGGCTTCCGCAGCGATCTGTTCAGCCGTCTTCTCCCCGCCCGTAACGGCAGCTTCCTTCGCGGGTTCCTCCGCGATAGCGCCGCTTACGATGCTCCCCGTGTCTTCAGCCATTGGTCTGCTCCCGGTTATGTTATAGCGTTACATTCGCTGGACAAAAATTTAAGCGCCTAGTTCGCGCTTTCGTTGTTCAGCTTCACTTACCATAAGAGTATAGGCTTCAGGTCGCGCTGTAAAGACTTCTACGTACAGCCAGATGGCCGTGGACCGCCTGCCCTCGTTGTAGGAGTTGGTGTGCGGAAGCTCTCCTACAAAGCTGGTGTGGTACATCCCGCCCATTTCCAGCAGCCGCCACACCAGTTCCCGGCCTTCGTAGGTGCCCAGGTTCTTGTGAAGGTTGGCGACTTCCTTCTCGCGCGCAATGTCCAGCTTGGTCTTGCGCTTCGCTACCTGTTCTTTGTCGCCAACGTCGGTATCACGCGAGGCCATTACTGCGCTCCAGTCCGCTTCTTGATCGTGTCGTTAACGGCGGTCAGCATACTCGGATCGCCAGTCTGCGTATCCGCCAGGGTCTTGCCGGTGGTGGCCGCAGACTGCGCCATGGCAAGCTGCTGCGCCTGCTGCGCCTGCTGCTCGCGCTTCTGACGCTTCTGCACCACGATTTCATCCGGCACGATCAGGCGCGGGGGAACGCCGGTCACTGCCGCGCGCTCGTCAATGGCCTGATCGTAGTCGAATTTGTCGGCGGCGTCGGTCATGCCTGCGGCCATGAGGCCGCTCACGAACGCGGCCATGTCGTCAATCGCGCGAGAGGCCACGGCGCGCTGTGCCATGGCAAGCGTAGATATGTAGCTGATCTTCAGATCGACGCCCGCCAGTTCCGGGGGTGGCGCAAGGCCGCCCTTCAGCAGATCGGCGCGCACAAGCTGGTTGAACAGCCGGGTAATCATAAGCCCGGCGAACTCGTTGTGAAGGCGCTCCAGAACCGGCCCAAGCTGAAGCAAGCGCTCCTGGTCGCGCTGCGCCAGTTCGAACTGGTTCTTCGGCTGGATGCCTTCCATGTTCGTGATGGCCAGGAACAGATCGACATAGAACGCTTCGTCAATCCGGCGCTCGACGCGCTGCATGTCCTGCGACAGCTCGCCAAAGGGCGGGTTGACTTGGTACAGCGGTGCCAGCTTCACGCCCTGCGGATTCCCGTCGTAGAGGTTCGCGCCGCCCGGCAAGGACGTAAGAGGGATGTTGCGCACCGCAGCCGGGCCTACCAGCGGCGGGTTAATCATCTTGTCCAGCCCTTGCGCCTTCCGGCGCTCCTGGATTTGCAGCCCCTTAATATCGCCGAGCGCCTGCATGGCCGGGCAGTCCGTGCCGTAGATATCCTCGCCGGTCACGTCCCAGCGCGGGCAATAGGCGGGGAACTCCAGGAAGCCGGACTTCTTCAGCAGGCCGTCGCCCTTGCTGGGGTTCTTCTCGCCGCCCGGTTCGTAGTAGACGGAACGGAACGGCATGAACTCGGCGGTCTTCTTGGTCTCGTCGGCTTCCGGGTTCTTCTCGATAAAGTGCGTGACCGGATACCATCCGTTGTAGTCGCTGTTGTCGTAGGCCCGCCGCACGGTCGGGCTGACACGATCCAGGCCGAACTCGCCCACCATCTGGAGCGCCGTCATCTCGTACTCGCGCGCCAAGGTTTGCACTTGCAGGCGGTGGTTTTGGCCCAGCATGTAGCTGCCAGCGGTGAAGGTGTAGAAGCGGGCCACGTCCTCGAAATCGTCAACGTGAAGCATCGCGCCCGTGCCGAACAGGATCAGTTCGCCAATGAGCGTTGGTGCCATGTTGTAGAAGTTGCTCGCGTTCAGGACCGCGCGCATAAGCTGCTCGACCCGATAGAGCCACACCTTGACCGGCGCGAACTCCATCATGTCGGGATCGGGCGTCTCCAGGGCGAACCACGGACGCGCCGCCGACATGACGCCCGCGTGCATGCCAGCGCGCGACTTGCGCAACGCCTGGGTGGCGCGGGAATTGATGATCTTGTTCCAGCGCTTGTCGCCCTTGTTCCGGTCTTGAATGTAGAAGCGGCCACGGCGCGGCTGCGTGAACTCGGCCAACTCCTGGTAGTGCGTGATGAAGCTCTCGCGCTCCTTCCGCATCGCGGAAGTCTGGCGGTTGAAGTAGTCCAGGCGACCTTCCGCGACGGGCATGTGCCTATGCCCCCAGGATGCTTTTCTTGGCCAACGCGACCGGCGTATTAGCCAAGCCCTGCGGGCCGGTCAAAATGGTGCTGTCGCGGCCTTGGGCCAACGCGGCGCGCTGGCGGTTCTCGACGCGCGCCCGCTTCACCGACGGATCGGTTTCCGTGGGCGGGGGCGGCGGTGCCGGGGGCAAGGGCGGCGGCGACGGGGCGCTGGGGCTGGACATGCACATGGCTTACTTCGCCCGCTTGCGGGACAGGAGATAGCAGTCCACGTCTGCGCCAACGCCCACAGCCGTAAGCCGGGCGCGGATCAGCAGCGCGTTGCTGTACACGTCCAGCACGCCATCGGCGGTCAGGGACGCGGCGGTGCCAGCGCGGTTCTTCAGGATGGAATAGGTGGTGCCGCCGTCCATGCTGCCTTCGATGGAGAGCGTAGCGGCCCCCCAGGTGCCGTAGGCTTGGAAGGTGCGCTCGGTTGCGCCGGGCAGGGATACGGCAGTGCCGGTGTGGTTCGCCGTGGTCAACGCTTCCCACAGGTCTAGGTAGCAGTCGCCGGGCTTCTCGGTGCGTACGGGAGTGATATTGGCCATGGGTTAATCCCTCGCTTCTAGTGGGTCATATTCCGATTTAGCCACCATCGGCTCCATCTGTTCCCCATGCGCCAACCGAACCGGCGCAACTTCAGAAGCGAAAGTCAGTGCTAGTGCGTCCGCTATGTCGGGAGATCCGTTGTCGCTGCCCAACCGATCCTTCATGTCCTTCTTGCTCTCAAGATGGATTTTGTTCCCCGCCAGGGTATAGCCATACTCGCGCTGGGTCAACTGCGTAAGTAAGTCTGTCCCATTCGGATCGGCCATCCGGGGTAGCGCCAGCTTGGGCACGGCCTTGCGCAAGTTGCCCCACATCTCGTCGGACTTGAAGCGGTAGGTCTTGGTGTCCGTGGCCCCGCCGCCGAACTGCACTTCCTGGACGTTGTGGCCAAGGGAATTCAACTGGTCGATCACTCCGCCGCCCACGCCACCGCCATCCACGAACACGGCGGACGGTTCGATGCCCATGCTGCGGAAGTCGTTGATGCACTCGATCACGCGGTTCGTCGTCTGCACCGTGTCGATGCCCTTGTAGCGCCGCGCGGGGAAGCTGCGGCAGTCGAAGCCCAGGCGCGGCAGGATCACGGTTTCGTCGTCGCCGAAGCGGGCCACGTCAACGCCGATCACCAGCGGGGCGTGGCGGTCCTGCGCTATTTCGCGGTCCATCGCCAGCTTGACTTGCTCGGAGGACATGAACTGAAGCGAACCGGCTGACGGGAACTGGCCCAGCACGCGGACCTTCACGAAATCGCTGTCGATGCCGTAGTCGTCAACCCATTGCTGGATGCGTTCCTTGTTGGTGATGGCCACGCTGCGGCTGTCAATCGCGCGCACATTGTAGCGGTGCTTGAAGCGGCCCCGGCAGTGTTCGTAGAAGCGCCCGCTGTTCCGCGTCGGGTTGCCGAAGTCGAACACCATGGGCTCGCCGTCCGTCGTGCCGCCCTCTCGCACTTCGTAGATTTTGTCGGGCACGCCAGAGGCTTCATCGAAGACATAGAACGACGTGGAGTTGGCCGCGTGCTGACCGGCGAAGGCTTCGGAGTTTTCTTCGCGGCAGGTTTGCGCCTCGATCTTCCATTCCTGCGGATACTTCTTGTGGCGCAGGGCCATGGCACCGCGACCGCTGGAGTAGGTGAACCACTCCTTGGTCAGCGAGAGATTGTGCCACTTCCCCACTTCGGCCCAGGTCTTGCCGCGCAACTGCTCAGCCGTGTTGGCCGTGACGGTGCCTTTGCAGAACGGGCGCGTGTCTTTGATGAAATGGCATATCCAGGCCACCAGCACGGATTTGCCGATGCCGTGGCCCGAAGCCGTGGCGAACTGGATAGGCTGCACCGCGTTCTTGCCGTCGAAGCCGCGCGCCTTGATTTCCTCGGCCCACTCGTCCAGGAAGGCGCAGGCCCACTCGTCCGGCCCCCACTGGCTGTCGAAGCGACCCTTGTATTTCTTGGGCAGCGGCACCTGCTGGATGCTCTGCTCCGTATCCCACGGAAAACAAAACATCACGTAACCTAACGGGTCGGCGTAGAACTCAGAAAGCGTATCTGCCAACTGTTCGTCCGGCGTGCGCTTCTCCCGCGCCTTCTCAAAGTTCCGCGTACCGGCGTGCATCGCGTGATCCCTAGTCGAACTTCAGGCCGATGAAGCACAGAGGGCCGATCCGCAGATCGTAGCGGACGCCGCGCTTGCTCCGGCCGAACGACGCCACGTGAAACCGGCGCAAGCGCAAGAGCCACCGGCTGCTCCGCTGGATAATGATTCGGCCCCCGAAGATGTTGATGGCGGGGCCGCGATAGGCTGGAAAGGTTTTGTTCATGTCAGTTCCCCCGGTGCCGTAGCTGGTCCAGAAGATGGGCCACCGCCGATGGTGTCTGCGGCAGGAAGCCGTTCTCCTGAATGTAGTCCTGCTGAGCTTCGGTAAAGGTTATGATTTGCAGATCCCCCGTGACCCCCACGTGCAGCCAATCGCTGCCGTTGCCTTCGTAGGTTCGCGCCAGCGCCGCCTCGCAATGCTCGCACCGCCCGCACATATCCCCACCGCTGATCGTGCCGTGGCAATCTTCGAACAGCCACCCCTGGCTTAATGTCACTTCTTCGGCCCCTGTTTTAACCGGTTGCGCCCAGCCTGCAATCGCTCGACCAGGGATACCTCGCCTTCAAGCTGGATTTTCAGCTTGTCGTTGAACATGCCTTGCTTGCGCCCCAGCAACTCCAGCGCGCCCTTCTTGTCGTGGAACTTGACCTTGGACTTCTTGACGGCCACCGCCTTTTCGCCCCGGCCCTCCATGTACTGCTCAACGGCATACTCGGACATGGCCGCGCGCTGCTCGGGCTCCATGAGGCCGAAGTCGATGATGGCCGTGCCGTCCGGCTGAACGACGAGAAGGTCGCCCATGTTGCTGAACGCGATCTTGGCCAGTTCCTTCGTGATGTTTTCCTCGGTCACGTCGTACTTCGCCGCGCGCTGCTCCAGCTGCTGCTTGCGATGCTCGATGTACTGCTTCACGTCCTTGCGGTTGAAGACGCTCTTGGGCGCGCTCTTGGCGGTCTGCGGGCTGTAGCCAACCGCGATCAAAGCCCGGCGCTTGCTGAAGCCGTTGCTGAACCACTCGTCAACAACGCGCTTGTGCTTCTCACTCAGGTTGCGCGGCATAGTCATGTCGGGTTCCCGGTTTCCTCCAAAGCGTGGTGGGGCTACTTGTAAAGCGCCGCCCCACGACGGGCGCTTGATGCTGCGGATCGAGGGCCAGGGGAGACAACCCGATCACGGCCAGCCCGATTAGCTTAGATGTTACAATGTAACATTGTCAAGCGCGGGCTTTCTGTTGTTGGCCACGGACATGATGGCTGGATCATATTTCAGGGCTTTTGTCGCGGGGTGTTTATTTTTCGGGTTTTGTAACTGCTTTTCACGGGACGGGTAGATGCGGGGCGGTGGATCGTCTGGGATCACGTGATACCATTCCCGATGCTGGTCTCACGTGATTCCAATTTTTTTTTGGGAATTGCTGGGGATAGTCTGCGGCGATCTGGAGGGTGCCTAGCCCCGCGACGCCACCCCGGCCCCCGAAGCCACCCCCGGCCCGCCCCCGCCCTGCCTTCGCTGAACCATGGCGATGCGAATGCCTCGCAGTCGCAAGCATCGGCACCGCATCGCGGGCTTGAGCATTGCCTACGCTTGCGAATGATTTGCAATTGCATAGCCTACGCCAGCGCTGCGCGCGGGGGCGATGATTGCGAATGATTCGCAATTGCATAGGCTACGCCAGCGCTAGGCTAGCGCTAGGCGTGCGGCCGCTCTCCCGGGTTTACGGGGGCGCGCCGATGCTTGCGGGAACGGGATTAGGTAGCACAGGCGAGCCAACACTTAAGCATATGGTTAACCATTGCCAACACCGGCATAATCATGGCGCTTGCATTGGCGGCAGAACTTTGAAATGTTGATATCACGTGATACCAACCAACCAACGCAGAACAGGGGAAATCAATGTCTAAACTCGTATCGATCCTCTTGCAGCCTTATCTTGACATAACCATTGAAGTCTCCGATGTGGAGCGCGTCTATTTCCCGGCCGATGCTTGCGACTGGCAAAAGGCACGCGAAGCCGCGCAATGGGTGCGAGTGACAGGCACGGTGATCCAGGGCGGAAACACATCGCGCCTTGGCGCGCATTCATCCTTCCGAGACATGACAGGGCAAATCATCAGCGAAGAAATGCCGCCGGAAGCTTTCGAGCGCGGGGAATATCGCCGGGCAGCAGGCTGACCAGACGCGCGTTCCTTATCACGTGATACCAACCAACCAACGCAGAACAGGGGAGACACAATGAACGCGCTTGAAGCTAACCTTTTGACGGCAGAAGAAATGTCCGCCCTAATCGCTTTCCGCCATGCTCGCGGGCGCAAGTGGAAGGCCAAGATGCGCGCGGGATGGGAACGCGCGAACGCAAACGGGGCGCTTCCCTCAATTTTGTACGCCCTGCGCAACTCGCATGGGCCATATTGGCTCGCGCGCTTCAAAAGCGATTGACCATTCTAAGCAGGGCGCGCATTGCCGCGCCTTGTCTAGTGCGGCCAACGTCAACAGAAGGGGAAATCAATGGATATTCGCATAACCAGAGTTGAAAATACTTGGATCGCCAACGCGAACAACGCGCGCGGAGAGCGTTTCCTGCGCTATTCGCGTTGGCCCGCAATGGCCGCCGGTTTGGACGATCGTTGGACGGCCGAGCGCTACCTAGACGAACTGGTATGCGACGCCAGCGCCAAAAGATTGACGTACAGGATTGACGCGCGCTAACACCCACAACGCCTAACCAAAAGGGGACACCGATGATTGACCGCACCTTGAACGCATTCTTTGCCCTAGGCTTCTCTATCGTAGGCTTTGCCGTGGCGGCGCTTGGATACTATGAACTAATGACATTCAACGCCGAGCGGGGTTTCTACGGTATTGGCGTTGGCATTCTTGCGCAGCTAATCGCGCTGCTAATGATGCGCAAAGCTTGACCATTCTAAGCAGGGCGCGCATTGCCGCGCCTTGTCTAGTGCGGCCAACGTCAACCAAGGGGGAATGAACTATGCGTGTACAATTCACTCTACAAAGCCGGAACGCTAAGACTGGCCCGATACCCGTGACCACAACCGATAGCACGTCCTGCCCCCCGGCCTGTCCTTTTCGGGCTGGTGGCTGTTATGCCAAAGGGGGCCCGCTGGCGATCCTGTGGCGCAAACTTGACTCAGGCGCAATCGGCGGAACGTGGACGGAATTGTGCGACAAGGTGCGCGCCTTGCCCGCCGGTCAATTGTGGCGCCACAACCAGGCGGGAGACCTACCCGGCCTAGGCGATACGATCAACGCGGGCGCGCTTGCGCAACTAGTTAGCGCGAACATGGGCCGAAACGGTTTCACCTACACCCACAAACCTATGACTGCCGACAATCGCGCGGCCGTCACGAGCGCTAACGCGGCCGGATTTACGATTAACTTAAGCGCAAACAATCCAACGCATGCCGATATTCTCGCCGATACCAAAAGCGGTCCCGTCGTCGTGGTACTAGCTGCCGATGCAAACCAAAACACGGTCACGCCAGCCGGGCGCAAAATTGTGATCTGCCCCGCTACGCAACGCGATGACGTCACTTGCCAGTCGTGCGGATTGTGCGCGCGTCAACGTGATTTCATTATCGGGTTCCCGGCTCACGGCGCGGCAAAACGCAAGGCCGAAACAATCGCAACTCAGGGGGAATGAGCATGTCAAATAATCGCAGTCTAAAACCAAGCGCCATGAAAACGCCCATGCGCGACCGTTTAGCGGGGTTCGTTTGGGCGGGATACGAGGACAAGCGCAACGGTCGCGCATTCAATGTCGCATACGATACGTGGCGCGATATAGAACAGCGCGCGTACGAACTAGGGCGCGCGTACGCCACGCTAGCAGGCGCGCAGAATGCGCCTAAGTGGCATCGGGGCCGATTGCTGCGCCTACCGGACAACGCGCAGGAAAAGGCACGCGCGGAGGCTTCACACTATGCAAGGGGGGCGCGCCAGCATGCGTAATATCGCGACGATAACCCGAGACATTCTAGCCGATTGGAAAAACCCGTATTTTGGCGCAGTGCCATATCTGCGCGCCATGCTAGCGCTGGAAACCATGAGCGATCAGTACGGGCACGACGATGCCGACATGATCCTGAGGTATTTCCTATCCAATGCCACAACGTGGCGCGGGGAGACTGCGCGCCGAATCAAGGCGGAACTTAAAGCCGGATTATAGCCTCGACCGGCCTAGGCGCGCGCAATGCTTAGGCCGGTTATGGGTGTAATTCTGCACCTATTCGATAGACCGGAAGGGGATAGGACTATGACAAAAACAGTCTTTAATAATCGCATGGTGGCGCACGTATGGGCGCAACAAACGCAAGAGAGTGGCAAGAGCCACAACGGCAATTTTCACTTCCAAGGCGACACGATCTATTCATATCGCACGCCGCTGGCGCGTTTTATCAAAACCCTACAGGGGGAAACCGTTGTTCTCTTGGATACGTGCCGATATTCCGTCACCACGTCTGGGAAACACTGGCCCGCAATCAATCGCGCCTTGCCTAGTGGATTGACGCAATACGACGTGCCGAGCGTTTCCAACGTACGGGGAAACGGGCCGGACCACACGAAAAACCTTAGCGCCCTAGCCGCCGCCTATACCGCTGCCGTTGCCGGGTTTATGAAAGCCCGCCACGTGGCGAGCTTATGCGCCTATCCCGCTGCCGTTGCCGGGTTTATGAAAGCCCGCCACGTGGACAGCGGCGAGCTTATGCGCCTAGACATGCTCGCGGACTGCGCAAGATCCTACGCGCGTTCATTCGGCCTAGAATACGCCGCGCCGAATGTGGACGCCGATATCGGCGCTATTCGCGCCCATAGAGCGGCCATCGATGCGCGCCGCGCCAAGCGCCAGTCACAACCCGCCTATATCAATCGGGAGTGGCACAAACTTGTCGCGCAAGCGGAAAGCGCCAACGCCGCTTGGGACCGTTCCGTAGCCCGTCGCGCCGAATACCGCGCCAAGCTCGCGCGATGGCTCGCGGGAGAAAACGTAGAATTGCCCTATGGGTGGGACGCGGAAAATGGGGATACGTTGCTCCGCGTGTATGGCGAAGAAATACAAACAACCCAAGGCGCGAGCTTCCCCGTGGAGCATGGGCGCAAGGCTTTCGCCATGGTCCTAGCGTGTCGCAATGCTGGCTCTACGTGGCATAGGAACGGTCACGCGATCCACCTAGGCCACTTCCAGATTGACGCGATTGACGCGCAGGGCAACGTCAAAGCGGGTTGTCATACGGTGAAATGGCCCGCCATTGAAACCGTGGCCCGCCAGATCGGCCTGATCACCAGTTGATTGTAGCCTCGACCGGCCAGGGTTTAAGCTCTGGCCGGTTATGGGTGCAATCATGCGCCCTGTTCGCGCGCAGCGTGGACAGTCGATAAACCGGGAGTAAGGACGATGCAGAAGAACGCCTATGCCATGCGCGTACCCGTCGACCGTTTCATGGGGATGGCCGAGCTTCGCGACGAAAGCCGCTGGCAGGATGAATACGAAACCTTCGCCCAGGAGCAAAGCGCGGCAATCGAGCGTGCGCATATTGATACCTCCACGGTGGGATCATTCCGCCGCAAGATGGGAAGGGGCTAGGCCATGACCGGCAAATATGCTTATGAGTTCGGGAAGCGTTGGGACGCGCGAGTACCCCGTGGGGATATCCATTGGCTCATGGGCCGCGTGCATGTTTCCGCAACGGAAGCGGAAATAGGCGCGGACATTGCCAAGCGCTGCAATGCGCCGGGGTACACTCCCGCGCTTGTGCGTCAATCCGTCGCCTATGCCTTGGAATGCCACAAACGCAGCCGCGCCTTATATGCGCGCGTCATGGGAGGCTAAGCCATGCGCATATGGAAAACGGGAATAGGCCACGGCTGGCAAGCGAGCCTGAGCCGGGGCGCAACGGGGCGGGAAACGCTAACGCTAACCCATCCCGCTACGGATCGAAGCTTCGCCTTGCCCGATGAAAGCGTGCAACGGCTTCGCGCGATCTTCGCGGGACTAGACAAGGGCAAGCTTGAGACAATCCCCTCCCCCTGACCTGGGCCATAAAGACGATAAGCCTCCGCCTGTCCTGTGCATGGGCGGGGGCTTTTTTCTTTTGTTGCGCTTTGCCCAGTCGATGAACCGTGCAAGCTGCACGAAACTTGGCATCACGTGATCTTGAAAAAAAGTCTGTGGGTTTTTCCGGACCCCCTTTTAAGAGGGGTTCCGGGAAATTAACCCAACACAGACAGCGCGAGTTTACCCAGTCTTACCCAATATTCGATAAACCATTGATATTCAACAATTCCCCTGGGTAGTACCCAGTCTTACCCAGTCTTACCCAGGCTTACCCAGCCTTACCCAGTCCTTACCCAGTCTTACCCAATATCGCGTAAGCCATTGATCTTTATGGATTGTGTTGGGTAAGCCTTTTGCACCCAATGGCCCCGCTGTACCCAGTCAATCGGGGGTTGGCAGAGGCTCAAAACTAGTTCCATTTGAGACTACTTTCGATGCGCGCAAAGTTAGGCGTTTGATGCACTTTGGGATCACGTAATCCTGGGATTTGAC
>Ga0181348_1000420_pt1 | contig 18327 bp, 28 predicted proteins | sample Su13VDMM110DN_FD_130092 | JGI IMG/M metagenome (GOLD analysis project Ga0181348, IMG submission 130092) | Freshwater viral communities from Lake Michigan, USA - Su13.VD.MM110.D.N | ecosystem: Environmental > Aquatic > Freshwater > Lake | place: USA: Michigan | collected 2013-07-16
CAGTCTCGTCGACTCAATCGCAGATGAAATCGGCGGTGACCAGCTCTACAAGCTCTACGATGCATGTATGGCCAAGGATCCAAGTGGCCTGTCTACTCTCGAGGAGCTCATAGATGATCACACCGACGGTGAGATGAACGCCTCGGATCCCAAGGTCAGGACGAAGGTTCTCATGGCAATTGAGAAGGGACTGGGCATCGGTTACTGAATTTCAAGGGGAGAATAGGGTGAGAATCACAGAGTCACAGCTGAGGAAGATTGTCCGCCAGGAGATCTTGCGTGAGGGCGTTCCCGCCGTCGTATGGGAAGAGGGTCACATGGGGAAGAAGCACTATGTGACTCCCAGTGGAACTTACACCTGGGAGCCCTCAATAGGGTATCTCACTTTCATCTCAAAGCGAGATGGCAGGCTCACGGTTCTCAGTTATGAGATCAGTTCCAAGCTCTCGGGAGGCTTCCACAACGTTGTCGACCAGGCTTCCGCCGACTCACAAGTCCTCGGTCACATGAGGCGCACAAGAATTCACAGAAGGAAGATGCCATGAGAATCACAGAGTCGCAGCTACGCCGCATCGTTGCAGAAGAGGCCAGGAAGGTCAGGGGCGGCAGGAGGATCAATGAGTCGCAGGCATCAGCGGAAGAGCTGCTGCACAACGCGATGCAAGAGTACGTCGACCAGATGAACGCGGCAGGATTCGGCTACGAGCAGATCTGCGAGATGATGCAGAACTCGGTCTCTGGATTCTGTGAGACATTCCTCGAGGAGCTCGCTCCCCAGGACAGGGATCCCGGGCATATGCTTGGTCGTGGAAGACGGTACTGAGATGAGAATCACAGAGTCACAGCTTCGTAAGATTGTCCGACAGGAGATCCTGCGCGAATCCTCTCGAAGTGTAGACCTGTGGGCAAAAGATTACTACCCTGCCGGCCCTGTCACTGCCCTTGAGATAAGAGACATCTTGTCTGCGCAGGGTCTCGATAACGCCAGGGTGACATTTGTGCCGCAACAAAGGCGAATGGGCGGAAACTACGGAAGGAGAATTGAGACTGATCCGCATGAGGTGGTGAGGATCGAGCATCCCGAGTTCGAAGGTGGTTTCCTGGAGCTTGCACGAAGTGAGTTCATAGAGCAATTTCTTTAAAGTAACACTGCACACATCAGGTTGGAGAGCTAGCAATGAGAATCACAGAGTCCCAGTTGAGGAAGATCGTGCGGGAAGAGATCCTTCGCGAATCCGTCAACGACGTCACCGACGACGAACTAATCAAAGCTCTCAGCAGGCTGAACCCGTTCACGGACGTCGCGATCACCACGGTCGGGCCGCCTCGGGGTGAGGCAAGGAACTTCAGGCTCAAGTGCTTCATACCAAATGCCAGAAAGATGATAATTTCACATCTCAACACCGCCCCGAGGAAGTGGGTCCTGATGCAGTGGTCGAAGGAGGGGCGTGATTGGCGTGATGCCGATTACAACCCCTATGTCCCCTTGAAGACCGGTACGTTCGATCCCGTCAATTACAGGATGACAACCGATCCAGAAATCGACATGGCAGCTGTCAAATTCGTCGACCTGACGGAGTAAGGTAGAAAACATGAGAATCACAGAGTCACAGCTTCGAAGAATCATCCGGATGAGCCGCTACGGCCTGTACGGCGATGACCAAGATGCGCTGTTCGACTCGGTCCTGGTGCCCCTCGCGAGGGCGGTGGTGGCATGATGCAGGCCGCAGAGCTGTACAGGATGATGTCATGACAAAAGAATCATGGCGGAATCTGACAGTGCGGCTCACTGAATCCCAGCTTCGTCGGATCGTCCGGAAAGAGGTCCAGCGCCAGCAAGTAATCAGGGAAGTGATGGAAGACATGGAGGGGGCTGCCTCTCCGAGATCTGCCCTTGGCAGGTGGGCATTCGCTGACCAGAGAGACTCTGTCCCTCCTGAGCCCAACAACGCAAAGGAACAGGCTCTCTACGATGCCCTCATCAACCACTTCACAGACAACCCGCTGTTGCCCCGTGCAGAGTGCAATCTCATCCAGAGCTTCATGAAGAAGGGAATCTACTCCGATGTCTTCATGGAGCCACAGGTACCCTCTGTTTACAGGGGAATCAATATCACACTCGAGGACCTTAAGGCGCTGGGCTATTCGAGCTGGTACAAGAGTGCACCAGTCGACCAGATTGCTGCCTCCACCAAGCCTCGAGTTGTGAACCCGACTGCAGGAGGATGGGCCTCTTCATGGTCTACCATCGAGCTCGGCACACGAGACGACTCACAGAGCATCGTTTGGAACTACGCCGCTGGCACCACAACTTACGGCAGGAAGGGCCCTGTCGGCGTGATCTACTGCGCGGACATCGCGGCCAACCCACTCAAGTTCTTTGACTGCGCTCCCCTGTACGAGATGGATGGCGTTCCAACCGTCGAGGACGAGATGGAGGCGATCGGGATGGGACCGATAACAGTGAGAAAGATGTACCTGTGGAAGCTTGAGTAATGTCTCCTGCGGTCCGTATAGTTATATGTGACAAGGAGCTCGCGCGCATGACTACCAGACTCACCGAATCCCGCCTTCGTCAGATCATCCTCGAGGAGCTGGAGGAGGCGAACAAGAAGTCGAACAACCCTCCGCAGTACGGTGCCCCAGAGGGCAGCAAGCGGGACAAGCAGCTCGACATGACGAAGGCCGACCTCGCATCAGGCGATCCAGAGCGTGTAGAGCGCGGGTACCGGCGTCGCGAGCGCATGGAGAAGAAGGAGCGTGAGAAGCCTGGCTACAGGTCGAAGCCCCGGCCGGACTCCCAGAAGGAGGGCATCGAGGCCCTCACCGCGCTCGTTGAGGAGCTCGTGCTCGATGAGCTCATGACCGAGGAGCTCTCCAAGAAGACGAAGGCGACGCTCCGCAAGAAGGCCGAGAAGCGCGGGCTCACGCCCGGATCGGTCGAGACTGAGTTCAAGCGCGGTCTCAAGGCGTTCGCGACCTCCGGCTCCCGCAAGGGCATGTCGGCGCACCAGTGGGCGATGGCCCGTGTGAACTCTGCGAACCCATCGAAGTCCTGGGCCGTCGTGAAGAAGTCCAAGGCGAAGAAGAAGTGAGGATAACATGAATAGCAATCAGTTCAGGGACATCACCCGCGGCTTCCTCCTCGGCGAGGGATCCTATGGAGAGTATGAGCCCAGGCCAGACAGGACGCTGGGGATTCTCAGGGAGGCCTACTCGCAGTGGGATCCAGCAGGCGCCCAGCATGCCGTGAATCTGGCCGAGGTGGGTGGATACACCATCGACATGCCGCACCCGATGCTGGTGAAGAATCTCAAGAGCGCAGGGTGGACAGTGAGCCAGATCCCTGGCGGAATATACGCTACAGCCCCAGTGTAGGCAAACTTATAATTTAGGGAGATTTACCATGAGAATCACAGAGAGCATGCTACGCAAGATCATCAGGCAGGAGATTGTCGGACAGGCCGTGAGGAGCGGCAGGATGAGCCTCCGCGAGGGTCGCCACATCCTCGCCGAGGGGATGCCGATCATCCTGAGCCCATCGCACCTGATGTCTGCCCTTGAGAAGAATGGCGGCAAGGAAGAGATGGAGAAGCTCAAGGCAGCAGGCGCCGGGAAGCTCGAGGCGATCAAGCTCGGACTCGACCAGGAGAAGGACACCCGCGGCGTCGCGCAGTACACCGTCATGAAGATGGATGGCAACCCGCTCGGTGATGGAATCTCAGTGTCCGCCGACAAGCTCAAGGGCGCTGGAATCTTCGACCCGAACTCTTCGAAACTTCTGTAACACATAACACACTTCTTAAGGAGAACACCACAATGAGACTCACAGAATCACAGCTGCGCAAGATCATCCGTGAGGAGGCCCAGCGGCTCCTCGAGTACGAGCAGATCCTCTTCCGCAAGAACGGGAAGACCTACCTCGGCAACGATGAGGGCGAGGACGAGTACTTCGACTCCGACCCCGAGTCCCATGGCCTCTACAAGGACGGAGAATCTGTTCCTTACGAGGGCGGAGCCCGCCGTGGCGGATACGGTGGCGGATACGGTGGTGGTTACGGTGGCAGCCGGTACGGAAGAGGCAGCTACGGTCGTCGGCGGTACTGAGAAGATAATTAGCTATAGGTTATTAAAGGCATGCTAATAGAGCGTATCCTACACCGAATCCTCCTCGAGGGGCGCGGGCTTCCCGTCGCTGACGTCTACGACCTGATGTTCGGATCGGGTGAGGCTGCTACCGCGCTCAAGGCTATGTTGACGAGAGTGGATGCAGGCCACATGTGGGCGCCACAGTTCGAAGATTCCAACAAAGAGCTGGCAGCGAAATTTGCGCCGGCTTTCGAGGCTTTCAAGAACAGCCAGGAAGCCAAGGCGCTGATGAACGAGCCTGACGTCGCAGTTCGCATAGAATGGAATCGCAGTCTGGACCCGCTTGGCTTTGTCAGGAACAACTATGAAAAGTTGCCGATCATCAAGCGCGCGCTGAAGATCCGCTCCACCGTCGGCAAGAAGAAGGGTCGCGGTGCTCCTGCTCTCGGATCTAAGAAGTGGCTCAGGCAGTGGAAGAACACCAATGGTTATGGCATGCCAGAGCCGAGGCCAGAGTACGTAATTGACCTCGAGCCGTACCGCATGCAGGAGCGCACTGTCCTCTACCGTGGCATCAGGTTCAGAGAGGTCGTGGACCTCCTCGATTTTTCTGAGAAGTACGGAGATGGCAAGAGGCCGTTCCCATTCCAGCAGGATAAGCCCAGCGCGTGGACGAAATCAAAGAGCGTCGCAGAGCGTTTTGCCACGATGTCATCAGCCGGATCTGAGTACGAGGCAATGATGCAGTGGGCTGCCAGAGCAAAGTCTGGTAAGAACTACACAGAGAAAGGTGGCTACATCATCGGCGCTGTAGTCAATCCAGAAGACACCATCGTGGACTTTGATAACATTGACGTCAACTCCCAGCACGGCGGCGAGGGAGAGGTCATCGTGAAATCTGGAGCACAGCTCACCTGCAAGGTGTACCAGATGTGGGGCGATGTACCGCGCGAGATTGCATCATTCGCCGACTCATACAACAGGTCGAATCCAGAAGACGTGTATTTTGACTTGCCGTGGTCTAACAAGGAGGTCACGGGAGACTCTGAGTCTGGCACCATCAAGTTCTCTGGCGAGACATATTTTGGCTACTATGGTCATGACAACCCTGAGCTCTTAAAGAATATGACTCCCCGCAAATGGAGTTCAGTTCGCGGACATGATCCAATAAAAACCATGAGAGCACAGCTCTATGACGCTGAGTGGCAGGACGACTACACCATAAAGTACACGCGCAGGCCGGGAGTCAATCTCCCGCCAAAGAAGAAAAGATAGATTTTTCTTGAAAAAACCTCAGATGTGATTATAATCCAAATGAGGTGCAGATGCAGAACTTCCGAGAAGACCCGCGGTTCTACCACAACCTCTGGTACACTGCACGCCTGTGGTGTACAGTGCTTGAAGCGTCTTGGTCCTCCAGGCCAAAGTCTGAAGATGAGCGAGAGGCCTCACGGATGCCGATCGACAGAGCTCTACACGCTCTGCCCCAGCTTCCCCAGGAGATGGGGGAGGGAATCTTGCGCCATGAGCGCTCCAGGTGGCGTGAGCTCTCTCTGCGAGACTGGAAGCGCACTGGACGCGCCGGACAGCCATACGTCGAGCACCCCTGGCAGAAGAGCATCACCAAGCCTATCATCCTCTCTGCGGTATTCCAGGCCTATGATCGTGGCGTCGATCACCGGAACGAGACGCTGATCAACTGTGTTGCGGACATTTTGGATTCCAGGTGCGACACAGTGCTCCTCTCCAGCGGAAAGACGGGGAAGCTTGGAATCCTCGACAAGCGTAAGGGCGTGCGCCTTGATGGACTCGAGCAGCGGTACGTGCCAGCGCTCAAGTCTGGGAAGCTGAATCTCTGGGACAGCCTCCTGGAGAAGCCTGCCGCCATCGAAGAGCTGGTTGAGATCGACCAGCAGCGTGCCAAGAGGGTTAACTCTGCAATTGAGATCATTGGATCTCTGGGAGGTTAAGTGAGCACACGATGCACGATCGCCTATGACGATAATTTCCATCTGTACCAGGAATGCTTCGAGAACGATAACGTCTACCTCCGTCTAGACGATGGAGACTGGGCTGCGTCACTTGATACCTCTACGATAGACTGGCGAGATGGCGTCTCCACGAGGCCCCAGCTCCATCTCAAAATGAGCGTCACGATGTGGCGCAAGATCATTGAGGGATGGGCAGCTTCCGAGTGGGCTAAGAATCCGGAGCTAGACAACAAGAAGATGGATATCGACCCCGAAGTCACGCTCAAGTGGCTCGAAGAATATAAGAGGAACAAGGAAGATGGCAACACAGAGTAGCGTCCCTGGGCTCACGTCGATCAAGGAACGTACCACGCCAGACGGAAAGGTGCAGTTCATTTTTGAGATCGAAGATGAACGGGCCGAGGAGTTCTACAACGCCTTCGGCCTGCAAGTTGGCGACAGCGAGGGATTCCAACGCGTGGTTGTCGAGGCAATTACCCTATTGACTGAGAGGATGAGAGATGCGTGATGAGCTAGACAATCTTCTGGTGCAGAAGTATCCAAAGATTTTCCGAGACCGCAATGGTAGCATGCAGGAGACCTGCATGTACTGGGGATTCTCCCACGGCGACGGCTGGTTCGAGATCCTGGAGACAGCGTGTTCGAATATCCAGCACCACGTCGACTGGAAGCGCCGCCAGCATCCCGAGATGTCAGACGAGGAGTTTGACGCTGAGCACCAGGTCGTCGCAGCACAAGTGAAGGAGAAGTTCGGTGGACTCAGGTTCTACGTAGACAACTGCGACGATTATGTCCGCGGCGTGGTTGCAATGGCTGAGTCGATGAGCTACCGGACTTGCGAAGGTTGCGGCAACCACGGAGTCAAGCGTACTGGCGGCTGGATTCGCACTCTCTGTGATAAATGCCATGCCGACAGCAAAAAGCCGGCTTAGCGTCGGAGACCTCGTAAGATTTGTCCCCATAGAGACTGGGGTCGACCTCATAGCTGCCGATGGCACAAAGAGGGTCGACCCCATTTCTAGACTCGAGCGTAATGTTTACCGGACAACGATCGAAGACATCGGGATCGTCGTTGATGGTCCATTTGCATTTGGCTCTCTAATGATGTGGAAGGTGCTAGTTAGCGCTGGTGAGTGGTTCTTCGAGTCTGAGCATCTGGTCGTAGTGGAATCACGCAACACATAATAGTTAGTCTGAGGTGCAACATGGAAATTCTTTCTAGCCTGCTTCGAGACGAAGAGGGACAGTCTACAGTCGAGTACATGCTGTTGATCAGCGTGATCGTGATAGCCATTGTTGCCGCCGCTTATGTCTTCATCGAGCCATTCAAGGAAGGAGTCCTTGACCTCGCTAAAGACATCAAGAAGATTCTTTCAGACGGCAAGATTGGCCGAGTGGGGACGACTAGATGAGAAGGCTGGTAGATATTCTGTTTGAGGAAGCAGTCCCTGGCGATGCGCCTCCCGAGAAGCAGGTGCACCTGTTCGATTTCGATGACACCCTTGGCGTGACGACAAACGCCAACGCGGTGATGGTCTATCGAGACGGAAAGCCAGTTCACAAGTCCAAGGCTGAGGTTGAAGCCTGGATGAAGAGCATGGGTGTGGGAACCAACGCACTACTTGATCCAGGCATAGTTGCAATCCCCGAGAAAGACGGCGCATTTTCAGCCTACGTGAGCTCGGCTGGCCTGGCGAAGATCCAGTCTCAGATTCCAAAGGAGCGGCAGTTCGCAACAGGATTCAAGATGCCGACTGGTGCTTCTGGTGAAGACGAAGTGCTTGTTGACTACACTCCTTCTAGCAGCACTGACGTTGCAGCCACAAAGCCAATTGCATCGACCATCGACAAGCTCAAGAAGGCAAATGCATCTGGTGCAAAGACCGCTGTTGTCACGGCGCGCACCGCAGGAGGTGAGGTCGAGGACATTCATGGCAAGAAGCTCACAGCAACAAACGCCAAGGACATGGAAGATTTTCTCACCAAGCAGGGCGCAAAGCCCAACGCTGGCGTTTTTGGAGTGTCAGGCGGCAACAAGGGCGAAAAGATAAAGAACCAATTTGTGGATCAGGCCGCGCAGAAGCCCGAAGAAGTTCACTTCTACGATGACCTGAGCAAGAACACCGTCGACGTCGAGCAGAACATGGCTGGAAAGATTCCAGCAGAGCTCCACATCTATGGCCCCGGAGAGTTTGCCCACGACGAGGCTGATCCAAACAGACCCGATAAGTCATTTGATCCTTCCGGCGAGGCCGAAGCTGGAAAGAAGCCCGCTGAGAACTCTGGGCGCAGGTACAGCTTAGATCCCATTCTCGAACGTTGGAGTAGGCTAGCGGGGATAAAGTCATGAATGAAGGCGGAAAGGGACTCTGGCACAACATGCGCCAGCGTAGAAAGAAGGGCTTGCCCCGTAAGAAGCCAGGCCAGAAAGGATACCCAAAGACGCTCAAGATCGGCGAGTCTAATCTTCGAGCCCTTGTTCGGGAATCTCTCATCAACGAGTATGGATTTATCGAAGCCAGCTACATGGGCAGTGGGCGGTACTGGGAAGCCATCACTGGCATACTCCAGGACATGTTTGGGCCAACAAAGGAAGATCGCCTAAAGCGCGCGGGCGACGATAAGGTGATAGATCGGTACCAAACGTTCATGGGTACTCTTCACCTCATGCCAGAGTACAAGATGGTGTGGGATAACTACAAGAAAGCACAAAATCGCCACGCGAGCATGGATAGTGACTTCGACCGCGCCCGAGACATCCGCCATCCCGTGGGTAGGGCGTTCAGCAAGCTGAAGTCAAAAGTGCTCATGAAGTTCGATGAGCTTGAAGAGACTCTATCTCCTGAGACCCGAGACATCTGGCAGGAAAGCGTAGACGAGATGCGCGGGATTTTTGAGAAGCTGTTCAGAGACTGGTACCTAAGCAAGATAACTACAGGCCGAGTCCTCGCCCAGTTAGATCCCCGAGGAGTCGTAGAGTCCCGTACTCGCAGAGTTAAGATTTCTGAAGCTGGCGAGATGTTTGCAGGACGAGACCTCGAACAGCTCCAGATGTCTGAATTCTTGGCTGCCCTTGAGATGGCAGACATGGACCTAGAGGACGCAGGATGCCCCGCAGAATCTGACGCGAGGGTCATGCTCGAGGAGCTAATGGTCATGATCGACAGCGGTCGAGAGAGACAGGGATTTAGCGGCGCGAATTTTGCATCCACTGCCGAAGACGTGATATCTGCCATCAGATCATGCCGCCAGGTCGACATGCGCGAAGCACAGAGGATCTCTGCTGACCTTGAGATGGCTCTCTCCAAGGCCCAAGAGGCTGAAAGGTTCTAATAAACATTGCTGCAAGTCGCATCATCGATGACGCTGTGGCAGATGGGCCAGCCTGAAAAGGCAGGTACAGGAAGATATAGTAACGTAATGCTGCCCGGCTCCTTGTGTAAATTTGTGGCTCCCGATTCATATCACGATGCGATATCGATAACCCTCTTCGACGAGGAGGGCGACGAGCTAGAGATCCAGCTCGGAGATATCTGCACAATAATCGAGTGCCACCAGTTCGAAGATGACGCAAGAGAGCCGCTCTATGACGTGCTGTACCATGGGCAGATCTTGGGAGTGGATGAGTGCTTCCTTCAAACAATTCAGAACGTGTAGGAGATTATGATGAGCAAGTTGATTAGAGTTTCATTCTTTGTCGCGCTTCTCTTTGTGCCAGGCCACTCTTTCGCTGGTGATGGCGACGAAGATGGCAGGGTTGTCTATAAGCAGAAGACTGAGATTGATTTTGAAGACCTCGAGATAGAAGGAATCTTGCAGAAGCCACAGTCGGCTCTAGTTCTTGAGCGTAAGAAGGCGAGCTTCAATCCGCTCATTCAGCTCAGGACAAATTGGAATCAAGAGATGGATCAATCAGTCGACGAGATCAAATAGAGAGATTATAAAAATTTCCAGAAGCGTTCATTAGTCGTGTTCTGGTTATGGCCAATCTGAAAAACTAAAGGTTGGAAGAATTATGTAAAATCTCAGCGCATAATTACAGGTATGCGCAAACTATCTCTAAATCAAATTCTATTCCCTGTTCTTTTAGCAGTGTTCGCTTCAGCTCCCAGAGTAGCACGCGCCTCTGGATTCTGTGAGGTCAATGATCCAGGCACGGCTGCTTTCATTCGCAATTCTTACGTTGAGCTGGGGCTTGGAGCAGAGGGTGCTTTCGGCGAGGGCGGCTACCCATCTGGCTGGCACTATCGTTCCAACACGGGCCAGATGGGTTTTGTCGCGAACCCGCAAGCCAACGGATGGGCATCATTCTACGGTGACTTCTTCTCTCCCGGTTCGCCTCTCGAGGGATGGGGAGTCGAGGTTAACGGCACTTCCTACACGAACTTTAACGGAAGTCAGAACATCGCTGGTAGTCTCGGCGACCCTGCATGCGAAGTCGACATCTGCGGGAATCTCGGCGGTGCCGCGACATGGACCGGAAACAAGGGAGACCTTGGGATTGAGACGCAGTACGGTGTCGTGAACGATGGCGTCTACATCGTGATGACCGTCACACTCACCAACAACGGATCGAGCGCGCTGTCAGATGTGTACTGGTTCAGAAACGTAGATCCTGACAATGCCGTGATGACGACTGGGAACTACTCCACCACGAACACGATCATCTCCCAGCCAAACGCCTCGACCGATCTCGCTGAGGTGAAGGCCACTGGAGGAGACGGGTCGGACCTCTACCTTCTTGCCTCTGACTCACGCGCAAAGGTCACGCACGGCGGGTTCAGCAACTCTGACGGTTCAAATATCTGGAACGGTTCGGGACTAAACTCGACAGTTGGAGCAACAACCACGGCCGACCAGGCCATTTCACTTGCAGTCCGCATAGGAGACATGGCACCCGGTCAGTCTGAGACTTTCAGGGTCGTCTATGCTCTTGATGACTCTGCAATCACTGCCGCGACGGAATGTGCCGAAGCTCCTGTGATTCCTGACGCAGATTCTGACGGAATACCTGACACTGAAGACTTCTGTCCAAGTGATCCTGAGAACGATGCGGATGCAGATGGCATCTGTGGAGACACTGACATCTGCCCAGGACACGATGACCTTGCCGATGCCGACTCGGACCTCGCACCTGATGGATGTGATGTTTGTCCGAATGACCCCCTTGATGACGAAGACCTCGATGGAATCTGCGGTGACTTCGACACCTGCCCTGGGTTCAGCGATATCGTAGACTCAGACGCAGACGGCACTCCGGACGGATGCGATATCTGCATCTACGATCCTCTCGACGATGAGGATGAGGACACTGTCTGCGGAAACAACGAGGTCTGTCCTGGGTCTGATGACCTGATGGACACCGACTTGGACTTCGTCCCAGATGGTTGTGACACCTGCCCATTCGACGCCCTTGATGACTCTGACGTTGACGGTTCTTGTGATTCGGACGACATTTGCCCAGGCGCCGATGACCTGCTTGACGTCGACGGCGACTCTGTTCCGAACGGATGCGACACCTGCCCGACCGACTCAGCAGATGACTCTGATGGAGACGGCTCCTGCGACTCTGCAGACATCTGCCCTGGCTTCGACGACGTCGCGGACGTAGACTCTGACGGTCTCTCTGATGACTGCGATGCATGTCCACTCGATGAGCTGAACGATGCTGACGATGATGGGACATGCGGAGACACAGACGTCTGCCCATCTGACGCGCTCGATGACCGTGACGGTGATGGGCTCTGCGAATCTGCAGACGCTTGCCCTCTTGATCCCATGAACGATGCTGATGAGGATGGAAACTGTGGAGATATCGACATCTGTCCAGCTGATGCCGAGAATGATTCGGACGCGGACGGAGTCTGTGGAGATATCGATATCTGCGCAGGCTCTGATGACCTTGTCGACTCTGACCTCGATACTGTCCCTGACGGATGCGACACCTGTCCCCTTGATCCGGAAGATGACGTCGACTCTGACGACAAGTGCGGTGACATAGACCCATGCCCATACGATCCGTTCAACGACGCCGATGGTGATGGAGTCTGCGATGGATCGGACACTTGCCTCGGAGATCCATCGAACGATGTCGATTCTGACGGAGTCTGCGGACTTGCCGACAACTGCCCTGACTATCCGAACGACGAGCAGCTAGACTTCGATCACGACGGTATTGGAGATTTCTGTGACTCTGATGCTGACGGCGACACATATGCCGATGACAGTGACAACTGCTTCGGTGAGCCTAATGATCAGTCAGATATTGATGGTGACGGAATCGGAGACGCATGCGATCCAGTGGACGACAGACCAGTAGATACCGGTGACACAGCAGTCGATACTGCCATCGACTCAGGGATCGATTCCGGAATAGACTCGGGGATTGATTCAGGCATCGACACAGCAGTTGATACCGACACAGACCCCGTAGAAGATCCAGTCAAGCCAGCTGTGGGTAAGTACGTTCCTGGCGGATGCTCAACGACAGGTGGTGGACCATCAGGTGGAATCATCTTGCTTGGAGCTGCCCTCCTCGCCTCGGTGAGGCGACGTGGCCTCGGTCTCATGGCTGCTATCCTGGGTACTCCACTATTGATGGGCGCTTCAGGCGGTGAGGTCCCAGAGATGAGCGTGGTTCCTCTTCCTCCGAGGGGAGCCTCGGTATTCAAGGGTGAGGAATCGGCAGTGGTCGGCGGTATCGTTACTGACCCGCTCTCCTATGTGAATCCAGACGGCACTGAGACGGTCGTCATCGGTGACACCTTCTGGGGCTGGACGACAAATAGGTACACTTTCGATCACTTCTCCTTCGACGTGGGTCTCCCGGGATCTATTATGCAGGATGGTGTACCAAGAATCGGAGACGCCTGGGGTGGAGCTCGTGGATATACAAAGGCATTCGGAGAGGACGGCTGGGGAGCTTACGGCGATCTCGCAGTAGTTGTTCCCACTGGCGTTGGACTCGGGGTCGCGCACCCGAACACTGTGATGCAGGTCGAGGCCGGTGCCGAGGGGCAGGTTGGGGATCTAAGCTTTACAGCTGGTGGTGGTTACCTTGTTTACCCAGAAATTGATCTCGAGGGTTACGAGCTCGGAGACGGTCCTTACCTTAACGCTCTAGCTTCCTACGGTCTTGGTAACTTCACGGTTGGCGTCGATACGCAAGCCTACTACAACATCGGTGAGAGACCAGTTTCCTCGCTCTTTGTGGGGACATCACTCGACTGGACAATAGGAAACTTCTCCGCGGGAGTCGCGGGAAGCAAGGGAATCATCCGCCAGCCGGGAGACCCCGATTGGCAACTATCAGCTCAGTTGACCTTCGGCCCTGATGATAAGCCTGAAGTAATTCCAGCCCCAGCTCTGGTCATACCCCCGCCAGCTCCAGCATGCGACTGCAAGTCAGTCACGGTGTATGAGCAGCCGATAGTGATAGTTGTTCCAGCTGCGCCAGACTCGGTCACAGCTCCGAAGCAAGAGATCGGCATAGGTTTCAAGGCTGGAGATTCCAAGCTGAACGCCAGGGGACAAGCAACACTCGATGGCGTTTGGGTTATCTTGAACTCTCGACCTGGATTTGGAGTCAAGGTAGTTGGTTATGCTGATTCCTCTGAGATTGAGTACAAGCATCCTGACGAGCTCTCATACGAGAGGGCAAAGGTTGCCGCCGACTATCTCGTTAGAAAAGGAATCTCGAACGAGAGGATCTCGATCGAGGGCAAGGGTGATGAGTCTCCGATCGATTCCTCTGGGACGCCAGCTGGCAAGGCCCTAAACAGGCGGGTCGAGTTTGTCGTTACCGTCTCTGCTGAGCCGGTCAAGTAGCTCGTCAATCTTATCGATAGAGGAGGCGGCACCACCGACCTCCTCTTTCATTTTTGACATGTCCTGCTCAAGCTTGCCCATCTTTGATTCCAGTGCCTTGACAGCCACGATTGTACCAGCTGTAACCGCTGCAGCACCAGCAATTGCACCCTTAGAGCCGAACATCGATGCGATCTTGGCTTGTATCGATGAAATTCCTCCTGCGGCAGAAGTTGCCGCTGCGGCACCTATGGCGGCAACACCAAGCACCGCCGCACCGGCAGCAATTTCACTTGAAGACAGCCCGTTGTTGATGACAGGCTGCGACACTTCGATCACCTCTTTGGTGACCACTTTCTTCTGTGGCGCCACCTTCGGCGCCTCTACATTTGCAACAGTTTCTTCGGGCTTTGCTTCTGTCTTTTTGATTTCTGCCTGTTTCTTGACTTTGGCTGGCTTTGTTTCTGCCTTCTTATCGACAGACTCAACTTCTGGGGACAGCGGTGGTCTGATTATGACCCCAGCTTCGATTGTGCAACTGGGGTCATTCAGTCTCAAGTCTTCGAGGCTGACAATTTCCCCAGACTTGATTGTGCAGTCAGGCATTCTTCTTTGGCTTTGCGGCCTTTGCCGCTGGCTTTGATGCCGGATTTGCCTTTGCAGCAGTCTTCTTTGGCGGAGGCTCTGGAGCTGGTGGCTCTGGTGCTACCTTTCCACCCGCAAGGAGGATCTCGAGCTTTGTCTCAATCTTGGCCAGCTTTGCGCGAAGCTCACCAACCTGCTCGAGGAGGTCCTCCTTTGCCTGCACTGCCGCCTCGAGCTTCACTTCAAGAGCGGCAACTCGCTCCTTTAGATCGTCCTTGAACTCGTTCCTCTCCTTGCGATCTAGGAGCTTCTCTTCCTTGACGTCCTTTCGGACGTTGTCGCTCGCCTTGAAGTTGAGGTCCGCCTTCTTCTTGTAGAAGTCCCACGCGTACTTGCCCATGGCGCCAGACACTGCAAGCCCAAGGATCGTCCAGACGTTTCCACCGCCCGAAGCTTCGAGTGCTTGTGCTAATGGATCAGCCATCACTCACCTCCGTCGGTCGTTGAGGTTGTCTCCTCGGCGGGAACATTCGCCTTCGTACCGAAGTAGTAGCTGAACACCATCAGGGTGATGTCCTTGATGAATGTCAGGAGCTGCGCGCTCTCACCTGGGTCGATGAGCTCAGCGGTGGGACCCGCAATGAGCTTGTCAGCAATCCAGACGCCGACAATGAGAGCGAACATCGAGGTAACAAACTGCGTGAGTGCCCGGTGATCAGCCTTCTCACTCGCGAAGATCTTACGCACTGTCCACTGGATCCCGCCAATGATTCCGACACCGATCGCTATCGCCGCGATAGTCGTGGGGAGAGTGTCGTAGAGGCTCGGGTATACTTTTTCTCCAACAGGAACTGCTGCCTCTACAGTTTCCAGCGCCTTAGTCTCAGGCACAGCGGTAGCTTCTACGACTGGCTCCTCTTGCACTGGAACTATTTCTTTGATTTCTACTTCTTGTGGTGTGTCCATGATGTCCTCCGTCATAATTATCATCAGCAGATCGGATCTGCTAAGGGAGGATGTTTACAATGGCTCTAAAACCAGAAGAATTGCTTGCCATCGCACCAGACGCTGCCAAGCTCGTTGAGCTCCTTAACAAGGCGCTGAAGAAAGATGAAGACGGAAAAGTCAGAATCACACCTGAAGAGGGCAAGGCTATCAAAGCGCTCATCACGAAGATGGCTCTTCAGCTTGCTAAGGATGCGATAGACTAAGTCTCCCGTCGAATGTAAAGTCCCTGGCCACCAGTTAGACTCTGGTACCAGGGACTTTCTATTTTTACCCCTGCAGGAGGAAGAGATGCGTTACTATCCGAAGAGTGCGGTCGGATTTGAGATCAACAACGACGTGGCTGAGAAGCTTGAGCTCCTCGAGCAGTGGGAGGAGTGGGACGGTGAGCAGTACGACAGCGAGTTCGGTTATGAATTCGAGGAGAAGTACGGTATCGCGCCGCTGCGCGTGGTGAAGTTCTACGAGCGTAAGGGCGGGGAGATCAGCGGGCTCTCTGGCTTTGCAGATGGTTCCACCTACGTCCTGTTCGATGAGGATGAGAGCGGCGAAGCATGGGACAAGCTTGTCGAGATCCTCGATGAGAAGGGCATTGAGCTCGAGGACGGATCCTGGTCTCAGCTTGGATAATCCTCTATAAGATTCTCGCGAGTCATTTATAATCTCAAATCAAGGAGGACGATTGTCTAGAGTCTGGAGCGAACCTTCAATCCTGAAGGCGATTCCCAATCCATCAAGCAAGGGCTACGAGGTCAAGATCAAGTCTCCCGAGGTGACGTTCCTCGGCGTCAAGGACCAGCCTGACTTTGCTGACCTGTTCATCACGATCTATCCGAAGGAAAAAGTTGTAGAGCTCAAGTCTCTCAAGTACTATCTCCATCAGTTCCGGGAGAAGATTATCTCCTACGAGCGACTCATCAACGTCGTCTATGATGACATGATGTCGGCGTATGAGCCAGACCGCCTGCGGATCGTGATGGTCTTCAACCCGCGGGGCGGAATCAGCTCAAAGCTCACGATCGACTCTGACTGGAAGGCCCGCGGCGGAGAAGAGAAGTACAAGGACTGGGTCGGTCTTGGGGAGGAGTGGTAATATGCCGAGGAACTACCTGTTCACATCTGAGTCCGTATCAGAGGGGCACCCAGATAAGATCTGTGACCAGATCTCTGACGCTGTGTTGGATTCCTACCTCCAGCAGTATCCTAACTCGAGGGTGGCATGCGAGACCCTCGTGAAGACTGGCCTTGTTGTAGTTGCTGGAGAGATCACCGCACCGCCTGATGTCAAGGTCGATATCGCGAAGGTTGTCAGGAAGACGGTGAACGAGATTGGATTTGACCACTCAAGCAAGGGATTCGACGGTAACACTTGCGCTGTGATGGTCGCTCTCGAGGAGCAGTCTCCAGACATCGCGCAGGGTGTCGATGAGGGGAGCGGCCTGTACACTGAGATGGGCGCTGGCGACCAGGGGATGATGTTTGGCTATGCGGTCAACGAGACCCCTGAGCTCATGCCAGCTTCGATCCAGTGGAGCCACGACCTGATGCGGAATCTTGCAGCGCTCCGCAAGTCTGACGGCGATTGGTCCTGGGTCCGACCTGACAGCAAGGCCCAGGTGACCGTCGAGTACCGTGATTCGAAGATCTCAAGGATCGATACCGTCGTCCTGTCCACGCAGCACGAGCCCAGAAGCCACAATCTCATCTATAGCCAAGTGGTGAACCAGCTGATCCGCCAATACCTGCCAGAGGACATGATAGACTCGAACACCAAGTTCTACGTCAATCCCACGGGCAAGTTCGAGATCGGTGGTCCCATGGGAGACTCGGGTCTCACAGGTCGCAAGATAATCGTCGACACCTACGGCGGTCACGGTGCCCATGGTGGTGGAGCCTTCTCCGGCAAGGACCCCAGCAAGGTTGACCGCTCAGCGGCATACATGGGCCGCTACATTGCAAAGAATCTCGTGTCTGCTGGGGCGTGTGATCGCGCACTTGTCCAGCTCTCCTATGCGATTGGCGTCGCAGAACCCGTGAGCGTGATGGTCGATACTTTCGGGACCAGCAAGGTCAGCGAGAGCAGAATCACCCGCTGCGTCAGGGACATCTTCCCGCTGAAGCCGAAGGGAATCATCGAGAGGCTCGACCTGCGGAAGCCTGTGTACCAGAAGACGGCAGCATACGGCCATTTTGGTCGTCCCGATTTCACGTGGGAAAATACCGACGTGGTAAACACTATCAAGCGATACCTGGAGATCTGAATGGAATTCATGAATACAAAGAGAGAGCTATTCTCGAACGCGAGCTACGAGATTGCCAATGAGTCCTCGAAGTTCGAGGTCTGGGGCAGGAAGGAGATTGAGCTGGCTGAGAAGGAGATGCCAGGCCTGATGGCTCTCCGACAAAAGTTTGGGCAAGAGAAGCCGCTTGCTGGCGCGAGGGTCATGGGATCCCTGCACATGACAATCCAGACTGCGGTTCTGATCGAGACCCTTCAAGAGCTTGGCGCCAGCGTCCGATGGGTGAGCTGCAACATCTTCTCCACGCAGGACCATGCTGCTAGCGCGATAGCATCAACTGGAACACCTGTATTCGCCTGGGCTGGTGAGACCCTTGAAGAGTACTGGTGGTGCACCCTCCAAGCACTTGTTTGGCCGAACGGAAGTGGTCCCACGCTTCTCCTCGACGACGGCGGAGATGCCACGCTGCTTGTCCACCTCGGTTACCAGCACGAGACAGCTAGCACACTTCCTGACCTTGACACTGCCACCTCGGAGGAGGAGCAGGTGATCTTCAAGCTCATACATGACGTCAGGAAGGAGAAGGGCGACAGGTTCTGGACCACGCTGGG
>Ga0181348_1000422_pt1 | contig 18316 bp, 21 predicted proteins | sample Su13VDMM110DN_FD_130092 | JGI IMG/M metagenome (GOLD analysis project Ga0181348, IMG submission 130092) | Freshwater viral communities from Lake Michigan, USA - Su13.VD.MM110.D.N | ecosystem: Environmental > Aquatic > Freshwater > Lake | place: USA: Michigan | collected 2013-07-16
ATATTATCTCCATTCCACCAATCTTCCATATTATCATAAGAAGCAGATGAAACATATTGTTTTTCTAATAAATATCCTCTGTGTTCACAAGGCTGACCAACACCTCCACGTTCCCAATCTATTTTTAAATTTATTCTACTCCCTGCAGGAACGGTATAATCAATATACATTCCCGGATTAGCAGGGTCTACAATATTCATTGGATATTGCAATGGTAGTCCATTAAGAGGCAAATAATTACCACCTTTGGGGGCACAAGCCTGTAATTGTCCCACAGCAATAGTTGCAAGAGGGTCAACAACAGCAGAAAAACTATTTGGATTTATTTTTATATAAACTCCTGCAGGTACTGATACATTTTCTATAGGAACAATAAATGCCGATGATTTGGATTCTTTTAATAATACTGTAGCATAAGCACAACTTGTAACAGGACCTGAAGTGTCTGATTTTACAATTAATCTATCTCCTACTTCTACTTTTTTAGTATTTTCTCCTTCAAGATAAAACCATACTTCATTAGTATCAGGGTCTGTAAAAAACAAATTTGTATAAATTACTTCATATCCTTCCGCATCAGGTTTTATAACAAACTTATATCTCTTTGCCCAAGAAGGTGCTACTTGTGTAAAAGGTATTGTTACTTGTATACTATTTTTATTTGGAGAGTACCCACAGGGTATATGTTGCGTATTATTAGGACTAACTAATGCTGTTGAAGCACGATTAAATTCATCCATATAAACTATGCCAATCTCATATCCTCTATTACTATGAAGACTTTGTGGATTTGCTATTTCTTGAAATGTAGCATCAGCAAATACAATAGAATAATATTCGTAAACACTTTGTGTTGGAGTAATAGTATTATTCACAAATTGCATTGCAATAAATTGAAATCCAATTTCTGTACTTGCCGGAGATGCAATTATTGCAATTGGCTGCCCTGTTGTACTTACACCACTTGCAAATTTTTGTAAAGCATCTAAGTTGTTTGGTATAATACAGTTTAAAGCATCCGTGAATGTAGTACCATCGCAAGATGTTTCAACTGCAGGATTTGATGAATAAACAGGTTTAATATTACCTAAAGGGAATGCAGTTCCTACTGCTGCCTGAAATTCAGGGCTTACTGCCATTTGATGAACAGAAGTATAATTAGTTGATAAGTAAAAAGAAAAATCAATAGAGATATTATCTGTTGTTTCTGTAGGATATGGTAAATCTCCACTAAATGATTCGTGAGTAAAAGTTATCTGTATGCTTAAAGCGGCTCCTGCAACTAACGCAAACCCACTTAAATCAACTGTTAGGATTGAATCAGGGATAACTTGAGGTCCATCAATATTATAATTTCCGGTTATTGAAGAATCAGGAACAGTAGAAGTTCCTATTGGTTCTGTAATTAATGTAGTCGTATACTCTAATTTTAATTCTGATATATCATATCCTTCCACATAGTTGCCATACATTAATCTATTGCCCATTATAGTTTGAGCCTTAGCAAATCTTGGTACATTATCATATAATCTTAAAATCTCAGAATCAGAAAGAATAGTAAATATTTTGCTATTACTAAAACTATATGTATAATCAGTATTATCAACAATGCCTAAATTGCTTTTATCAAGTTTTTCAATAACTTTAATAATGTTATTTGCAGATTGCTTAAATAACAAGTCAATCCCAACAACAAGTTGTCCACCTGAGTTATATGTAATATTAGCTGTGTTACAAAGGTTTACCATTCCCTCATTAAGCATACTATTTACGCTAAATTCAAAAGGGTTTGGTACAAATGATATTTGAGACCATTGAGATGTAGCAGAATACTCTCCATCAATGTATTTATATCTATAGGCAAAACAAATAAATCTCGTGTCCATAAAATTATCTTGTCCACTTGTGACAATTGGAACTACTGTAGGAGACTCTGTTGGTGGTTTTTTAATAACCAAAAATTGCTCTGCAAAAATTTGGTCTATAAAAATAATTGGATTGGCATAATTCCTATTTGTATTTATAAAACGTGGAGGATTGTAATCATCAGTAAAAAACAATAATTCTCCAATAATGTTTATACCTGTAATCAAATACTTCTCATTAAAATTTAATGTTGAATAAACCCCACCCCCATCATCTACGCTAATAACGTGGTAGGTTAAGATGTTTGTCAAAATATTGTAAGAAACAATTAAATCGCAAATTCCTGTTGCTCCTGAAGCAAAATCAGAATCGTGAACAAACCAATATATTGTTTCATTTGCACTATCTTCAATTGCACCAATACATCTTGCATCTGTACTAAGTTGAACTCCATCAGGACCAAAAAGTGAAGTTAAAGGGGTATTCCCTTTGGTATTTTCAATAACGCCAATTTCAGAATTTTCTGTAGACCCCATTCTAATATTCATAGCGTCAATATATTCCCCATCAGGCAAAAGGCGTTGGTCTATAACCTTATTCATTCTCCCCGCTATAAAATTCCTTGTGACTTTTGCCATATTATTTCATTATCTTGTCCATCCCTCTAAGGTTCATTAGAAGTCTTCCGGGATGTATGTTACTGATTCTAATTTTAGCATTACGAAGTAAAGCGTGTCTTTCTTTTCTTGCTCTATTTATTATATACTCTTGAACACCAAATTTAGAATTTAATATTTCAAATTTGATAGCTGCATAAATATATTGTTCAAATAATTTATTAACCGTTATTAACGATGTATCTCCATTTTCCATACCATCAGATACATATTCAAGAATACAAAGTTGATTTGACATTGAAGAATCAAAATTAATAACACCTGTCTTTTTATTAATATTAAACGTAGGGTTAAAATTAGCCGTTTCTGTATTCAATCCAAATGCAGCACCTATATTGTATTCAAAATACCAATTGCCATCTATATTCCAACCATATTGCCCATCAAATTGATTCCCTTGATTTAGATAAATACTTTTTTTAGTTCTATTTAATCTATCGTAATCTATTGTTGAGTTTTGTGGTTGTAGTATTCCTCCATTTTGGTCAAACAAAATCATCCCCTGATGGTCTTGTAAATACGCATTAGATGAAAGAGTTTGAATATTTTCAGTTAAAGGTCTTAGCCATCCATCTTTATATAATGAAATTCTAACCCAATTCACAAAATCAGACGGTAGAATATATATCAATGAATCAGGGACTGTTAATTCTAATACTTTAATTTCTTTAAAAGCATCATAGTTTAATTCTTGAATAGCACGTTTAGCGTGAAATAAAATTTTAAATCTTTCTTCGTTATTTACTAAAGAATGATTACCTGAATACATTAAAAGGAAGTTATTTACAATATCTTGAAGACTTACATATTGGTAAGACCCCCAATTCGTATCTGTTGGATTAACTCCATTATTATCATAGTATTCGTATTGTGATATATAAGCCATATCTCTATAATTTTATTATTGTTGAATACTAAATGATGGTTGCTCGTGCTGTTCTTGAGCCATTGCAAATTGAGTTACTTCATTTTCACGAATACTTACACCACAATATTGACATATTTTCATAACCAATTTATACTCATCTTCCTTTGGCATCTCAAAATCTTGGTAATCTGCTTGAGATTGGTCAAATACAGGTTCGCCTCCTGATAACGTAATATAAGTCCATTTAGGTACAGAAGGATACCTAAAATAATCATTTTTAACTGCACCATATCCTTGTATTGTTGTAGGATATAATGTCATAACTTCCCCTATGTTTGTATAAGCAGGATAAATTAAAGAAGGACTTGTAAGTAATGAGTTTTGTAAAAGAAGTATTTTGCTATTTGTAACTTTTTCAGCTTCAGAATAATATGTCCCTGAATAAATATTATAATCCTCTAAGGAAAGTGGGTTTTGAAAAATATCATCTTCAAGGTCTAATACAGTAGCACTTACAACAGCAACAACAATAGACGACATATATGTAGTTGCATTTACAACTATGTCTCCGGATTGTACATTTGCTAAATAGAAATCAGCAGTAGAATCTTCAAGTTCAAACGCAACTACATTATCATTAACACCTGATATTAGTTTTTTTGTATAAACTATTACCTTATTAATCATATATGCAGTGTTACCTACTGTTGTTTCAGATGGCAAGAAAAAATTATTAGTTAAATTACCTGAAGCTGAATTTTTAGGAACAATAAAATTGCTCATTAAAAAACTTTCTAATACCTCCATAATGGGTTTACTAATATCAGCGTAGTCAGAACCTGATACACGCCCATTTTCGGCACTAATTGTTTTATTAAAACTACTATAATATTCCTCATATAACTCTAATTGTGCTTGATTGGCAAATAAGTTAAAATCAGAAGGAGATATATACCCATAGTTGTTTTTATTCAGTATAGATAGTACGGTATTTCTTACTGAGTTTATCATTTGTTTTATTTTTTACAAATATACAAAAAAAAGAGGGCACATATTTGCACCCTCCTTCCATCATTAATCAAAACGCAATCAGAGTAATCACTAACCTAAAATAGTTTCTAACATTTTTAATGAATCAAGTCCTTCATCGCTTTTCAAAAAGAATCCTACTGTTTCGTAAGGCTCTTCTCCAAATGGAACTGATAACATTTTTTTCTTATTAGTAGTTGTATTAAACCAAACTTCTTTGTCATTATTACGTAAAACTAACAATTTATTCTCAAAGAATAAATGAATTTTTGATTGAAATTTTAATTCAGGGTCATTTAATATATTTAAGAAATCTCTTGGCTCTCTTTTAGCATAAACCAATATGTCTCTTTTTAATTCAGCAGTTGATAATAATGAAGGGTCTTTCCCAAACATAACTCTTGTTATCATTTCAACTTGGTCAATAGTAAGTTGACGAGCCTCAATTAAGGCTTCTACTTCTATGTTTAAATCATCAACCTCAGCAGCAGCGTCTTTTTCCTTATCTACTTCTGAAAATATCTGTCCATTTAATGGATGATAAAATAAGAACTCTTGTAGAGCAGGATTTTGTTTTGGAACTCTTAAAAATCCATCCTCAAAAATTATAGGCTCAATAATCGCATTCCCATCTTGTTGGTCTTCAAATGGAGTATTTTGATTTTTTGCATATCTAAGAGCACGATTAATATTGTTTTTCTCATCATACCACATAAGAGGGAATCTTGGATGGTTTCTTGATGCTAATGTATAGGATAAAGGAGACCCTATTTTTAATTTGTAAACCTTATCGGTTGGTGTTGTATTTATTGACATTTTATTTATATTTAATTTGATTTAATTTTAAAATAGGAGAGTGTCTTTAAAGACACCCTCCTTTTATTAATTAACTGAATACTATCCAAAACGGAACAATACAAAGTTGTTTGCACCAAGTGTACATACGCAACGCTCAGAAAGGAAGTTGACCTCCATTGCATCCAAGTCGCTTGTTTGAGCACCTCCGGCAGAACCTGTAATCCAAGTCTTGTAACGTCTGTCTTCAGCTTCAGAAGCACGATAACGAACGTGTAAGAAAGGACGCTTAGCGTTCTTACCCATAATTTGGTCATACACTGAAGTAGACCCGGCAGGAACCATAAGACCTGTAATTGTACCTGTTGCAGAAGCTACAGTTTGGTTAAGACCACCACGCATTGTTGGGTCGTTTAAGTATTTCCAATCAGATTTGTAGAAATCATAACCTCTACGGAATCCTGTGAAACCTAAGTTTAACGCCATATTTACGTCATTGTCAAATAAACCGAATGAAGCTGATTGAGCAACACCACCTGAAGTATAACCGTTCAATGTTGCTAACATATTGTCGATGTCAAAAGACAATCCACGGTTAACAAACACTACGTTTTCTTCAATAGCACCTTGCTTATCCAAACGAGATACAATTGTATCCCAATCAGTAAGTGCTGTTGGTGTACCACCACCCCATACGTTACCACGAGCGTTTACAACGTAGAAAATACCTTGAGAACCAATGTATCCTGCTGTTGCAGCACCTGAAGCAGATGCAGCCGGAACAGCTTCAATCATTGCAGTCTCTAAGTAATCTTCAAAACGTAAACGAGTCTCGTGCTCTGATTTCAAATACCACAAGTATCCTGTAGCACCGTTTTCAGTAGTAACTTCAACCCATCCAATTTGAGCCATATCCGAACCATTAACCGCATACTTATCTTTGATGATAATAGGGTTGTTAGTGTAGATATCATCTTCAGACTCTAAAGAACCAACCATTCCGTTAGTTCCTTTCTTAAACTCAGAACCATAGATAAATACTGTACAAACAGTAGATACAGCAAATGCTTGACCTCCTGTTTCGTAGTAAGCTACAGTAAAAGTTGTTGCAGAAGGAACAGCAGTAACGATTGCTTTGTTAAAAACGCCTGCAGTACCACCTGAAGTAGCGTTATTTTGAATCATTAAAGTTTGTCCAACACGTATTGCAATATAAGTAACACCTGTATCAGCTACGGTATAAGTTGCTGTGTTAGCATTTAAAGCACCTGCTGTTGTACAAAGAGTGTACTTGATGTGAAGACGACCTTGTTCTGCCCATTTGATTTGGTCAGAGTTAGAAGGCATTTCAGCACCTACCATTCTTAAGAATGAAGATACTGTTCTATTACCATAACGCTCAAATTCTTTCTCGTAAGTATCAGGAAGATATTGATTTAAGAAATCGAAGTTAGTAATATAGTTTGTTTGTAACGCTACTTGTTCTGCTGACGGTTGCAGAGCATATGTTGGCGTTGATAATAATGCACTTGCCATTTTTTTTAATTTTTAATGTTATTAAATACGTTTTATGCTACGAATTTTAAGACTCCTTCCTGAGTCAGGATTTATAGCCTTAACCTGCATCCCATCATTAGTTTTTGATACTTCAGTTGCTTTTCTTTCAGACATATTTATATTCTTTATGTTTTTAAGAGTACCTTCTGTTGCATCTGCTTGTCCTTGCTCGTAGAAGAACTTTGCAAACTTTTCGGGATTCATCGCAATTGCTAAAGACTTATGATAGCCTGCCGCATCTTTAATCAAACCACTTTCATCTAAAAACTTTTTAATAAAGTTCTCAGGATTAGATTGTAGTTTTTTTAACTCTTTCGCATCGCCCGGAGAATATGCAATTTTTTTATTGTTGACTTCAAACTCAAAACCTTTGAACTCGTTGCCAAAAACTTCGTCAGTTTTTTGATTAAACCACTGACGCTTGAGATTATTCTCGTCTTCTGTAGTCTTTGATTGCTTTGTATATTCGCGGAACAAATTGTACTCTTCTTTTTCATCGGGCGAAAGGGATGCCGAACTTGACTCAAGGGGCATTTTATACTTTTCCTTTTGATTATTGAAGAATTTTTTTGCTTCGTTAATAATCTTTTTTCTTTCAATTTTTATTTTCTTAACTCTTGATTCATCATCAATATCTTCATCAAATCTGTAATCATCCATTAAAGAATCAATATCTTCAGCATCAAGACCTTCTTGAGTAGCTGATAAATATTCCTTTACAAGTTGCTCAGGCTCCATTACCTCAAAATCTTTCTTTAATTTAATAAAGTCTTCAAATCCTCGTCCTGTTTCCTTTTTATATTTTAAAAAAGAAGCAACATCTTCAGGTAATTCTTCAGATTCTTTTCTTTCAGAAACTAATTCATCAAAAGAATTAATCTGTTTATTATATCGTTTTCCAATATATGAAAGAACTTTTTGTTCATCTAAATCATCTTCAACATTATTCCTTTCCGGAGCAACTTCATTTACTGAAGGAGCAACTTCATTATTAAATTCTTGTTCGTGTTTCTGAAGTAGTTCTTGTTCTACTTGAGCAACACCTTTTTCTGCTACTCCGTCTAAGAGTCTAACTTTTAATTCCATTTTATTTAATTTAATTTTTTACAAATTTAAACAATTTTTTTGACATTTTTTAACGTGGGTTAAATTCTGCCAAATCAAAACCATCTAAGCTATCTTCATTAGATTCAAAATCTAAAGGAGGAAGATTGTTTTTACGTTGATTAATTAATTTAGATTGTTCACTATTTTGTTGGCTAATTCTTTTTGATTTAGCATCTTCTTTTCCTTGGTCTCTCATAGATAATGTGCCATTATTAATTTGTGCTAATTGCATTTGGAAATTAAATTCCTTTTCCATTAACATAATTTTTAATTCTGCTTCTCTTTCCATTTTTTGGCTATCAAGTTGTGTATCTATTTGCTTAATCTTCATTGTAGATTCTAATTCTGCTTGAATTTTTTGCATAGCCACTTGACCTGCTAATTGCTGTGATTGTTGATTTTGTTGTGCAATCATTGCCTGTTTTTGCATACCCATTTTCTCTTCCCTTTCTTGCTTTTTAACTCGTTTAAGTTTAAGCAATTGATTAGCAAGTTTTAAATTTTTCAATTCTCTAATATCAATTGCATCCTCAAGATTTATATCTCCTTTACTTAAAGCCATTTGAATATTTTGTTCAAGTTGACTTCTTTGTTCCTCATCCGGTGCAACTTCAATAAAAATACCAAAGTCATAGATATACAAATCACTTATTTCATAAAGCAAATTGACATTGTATTTTCCTATTTGATTGGCAAATTCATCTTTAAACTCAGCATATTCTAATATGTCGGAGACTCTATAAGTTAAAGCCTCAGCTAATGTTCTATATATGTACAAACCTGACTCAAGAATATGTCTTGTTGCTGTATTTGAATTAAGAGCAGCTAACTTCTGTATACCAACTAATGAATTAGGGTCAGGAGTAGACCCATCACGAGCCTCATTAAGCCCTGTTACAGACCTAATCATATCTAAGTAATGGTTATAATTAGCAAGTAGCATTTGAGTTTTGCTTGCCCCTGAATTAGAAGTAAGTTGAGTAATAGGTATCTTTGCGTTATTAAAGTCTCCATCTCCTGTGAAACTACGTCCAATTACACTACCTGTTTGGAAATATAATCGTAAAGCATCTTCAGGATTATAAGCATTTCCTGTACCTAAATCAATTTCACTTAATCCATCTGCGTCAATAAATACACCATCAGGGACCACTCTATTTATTACCTGTTGTAATTTTAAATGAGTGATTTGAATGAGGTCTGCAAATGGAATACATCTACGAACCAATGATTCAATCATTCCTTTATACATACGAGGGGCACAAGCAACATAGTTAGGTATGGCATATTGAGAAGCTGATTTAGGACGAACCATATTTTCAGCTAATTCCCATTTAAGAAGGATATTAGTTCCCATAACCATAATACCCTCATACCATACATCTATTGTCTTTTCTATTTTTTCAAATCCCGCTTCATCCATCATATCTTGAGGGGGATTGAAAGAATCATCTTTTTGAATAATTCTTATCCCACCACCATCAAGATTTTTCTTTTTATAAACAATTTTTTTAGAAGTCTTATAATTGAAATACAGTAAAGTACAAGTATCACGGAAGAACATATCATTCTGATAAAACTGTGCTACATTAAAATAGTCATACCAAGAATTGCTAAATTGAGAAATTTGATTCAAATCTTCTTTTGTTAATTCTTGGTCTATTTTGTATAATTCAGTTAATGGAACAGTTTTAACTTCTCCCCAATAAAAACAATCTTTGAATTTTGGGTCTTCAGTATAACTATAAACAATATTTGCAGGGTCTACATAAGATATTTTAACTCCTGACCCCGGAAGAAACTCGTGCTTTGCTACAGATATTCCAATAACAGTTGCATCATAGTCAAGTCTTTTTCTAATATCATCATACTTGTTACTATCAAATATTGTATTAATGGCTTCTTCTTCTGCTATTTCAATTGCAGGCTTGTAATTAAGCTGCATATGAAGTTTCATTTCATCATCATTTGTAGGAAGTTTTTCAGGGTCCATCATAAATGGATTTGCCCCTGTAGATTGCTGAATAATATCCAACACTTCTTTTGCTGCGACCTGACCTTCTAATTGTTCTTGGTATTGATTACGATGGTCTTGAGACATAGCATCCTGTGCATATGCTTTTACTTTAAATAATCTTTCAGACATACCATTTACAACTATGTCTACAAATTTGGGAAGAATAGGGACAGGAGTCCAATCTATATTTAAGTAAGAAAGGTCTCCATCAATAGCTAATTCATTTTTATATTTAGCTACAGACTGCTCGCCTCTTGCATACAATCTAAGTCTATGAAACTCTCTCCATCTTCCATAATATCTACAAGTGTTCCCATCTTTTTTAAACCACTCGTATTGTATAGCTTGTCCTACTTGTAACCCATATGCGTCAGTTTTTTTTTCTGCATCAGTAGCCATCTGAGTTGGAAAAACTGAAGATGTTATGTCTATTAATATATTTTTCATCGTATCAATTGGCTTAAGTTACCATCCTGTTTATACCTTGCGAAGTTAATACTAATTTTTGATTCTTTTTTTTCAGGTAAATACAAATGTTTTTGATTTGCCATTATAGCCAATCCTGAACTTATAGAGGCATCATATTTAGTTCTATCGTTAATATCAAACTTAGCCCAATCCTCTAACGTCCTTATAAATGGCATTGTTCCCATTTCTTCAGGGTCTCTATATTTTGCTTCTAAATCTAATCCAATATATTTTTCAATATACGATTCAATAGCTGCTGCGTGTGCTTGTTTTACATCTTCTGATGAGTTAGGTATTCCTCCAAGTTCTTTTTCTGTTTTTGATAACTTTGCATATTGTTTATCAGGTCTATTTAAACAGAATCCACGATACCCTCTATTTTTAAAATGATATAATAATCTTGGTTTATTATTCTCTATTAGTATAGGCATTCCAAAAAATACACAAGCCATAAGGACTTCCTCAAAAAATATCTCAGCAGTTTGTGGACGAGCCGTATATTCTAAAAAAAACTCATTAACAGGACCTTCATCCATATGGAATTTAGTTAGTCCGTGTAATGAGCCATTTGACCCCCTCCCATCAACTACAGCAGATATATCATAAGAGTCACATCCAAACGACCCCATATGTTCATTACCTGCGTATTTAATACCTAATCTTGTATGAATATTATTCTGAAGATGCTTAGGAGGAAACCAACTACAAAAGAACCTTCCATTTTTATCAGGAGACCATATAACTTCAGTATCCTTTATACCATCTTTCCATTGAAAAGACCCACGAGTTATATAATGCTCTTTAATCATAGAGTCATTATAATCAATCTGATGGTATATTTTAGTTAGATTAAATAAAGCCTGTTTGCTTTCATCTCTAAAAGCGTGAGATTCAGTCCGAGGAAACTGACGATAAAATTCATTTAAAGCATCTGAATCACTTTTAAGCGAATCAACTTCTGCCTCCCAATAATCTATTGCTCCATTTAAAATCCAATTATTATCTACTCCTATTATTTTTTCTTTAGGTTTTCTTAATACAGGCATTCCATATCTATCAATAAAGCCTTCCATATTCCATTCCATTGGAATAAATAAAGCATACAGCCCACTCTTAGTCTGTCCATTTGCATTACGTACAGCTACACGTGAATCTTCGTATATATCTTTGAAGTTTTGTCCTCCTTTACTTAAAGCATTTGATGTAGAACCCATCATACACTTACCAATAATTTTACTACCTAAACGTAAGCAAGTTTTAGTTACACGCCAATTTTCTTTAATGTTTACAGGCTTAGTCCATTTTCCCGCCTCGTCCGATGCTAATAAAAGTAACTTTTCTCCATCATAAGAGTTATCTTCCGTATTCTTCCAATCTATTGATGTATCAAGACCCTCCATACTATTATCATTAACTTCGTACATATTCTTTTTGGTAATCTTAGATGCAGGTATCCTAAATGCTAATTCAGACTTAGGCTTATCCATACCATCCATTACAGGTTTGAAAAAGAAAGGAAGTCGACTATTAATAGGTACCACCTTATCTGTGAACATCTTTTTAGCATCGGCACCCGTCTTAGATAAGATACCTATACGTGCGTCACGTGCGAGCGTACCTATGTTAATACATTCAGAAGATGCCATAAATGAAAATCCTGAACGTCTTATTTTTAAATATACCATTCCAAACGCTCTTGGGTCCGCTTTACACGCTTCCCAAAATATAAAATAGATTCTATTGGCTTCTCTGAAGTCAGGGTACCCTATATCAATACTTGCCCACTGAAGATACATCCAATGAGACCCTGTTATATATGTTGGCTTCCCATTGTTCATAAACCAAAAACCCTGCTCCCGATAATCAAATTGTTGTTCAATATAATCTACCCAATGGTCTTTAAATTGAGAGTTCATTTCATTCCAATGGAATATAGATTGAATCTTAGATAATTCTTTTGGTAAATCTTCTCTTTTCCAATATTGTTCATTTTTAGAATTATATCTTTGAATACACTCTTTAGGATTTGAAGGCAAAGCAATTGTTAATCCTGAAATACTTATTATTTTTCCTATTTGTCCTGACTTAGAAATAACAACCATATCATACTTTTCATTATATCCATATACCCACGACTTCCCCCTATTCTTATTTGATAGAACAGCCGTTGGGATATAGTCTATTAATTCCCTGTATAAATCGTTATTTAGACCTTCTTTCTGCAAATCCTTGTTTTGTATCTGTTTTACTTACTCCTTTATCAATAGATTCAAGACTTTCCCTTTCTGCTTCAATTCTATTTAAAATCTCAAACGCATCAAAAATAGCTAACTTTTTTGTTGCTGCAGCATTCTTTAATTTATCTGCAGATAAATCGTCTCCTTCTTCATCAGGTTTAAATATAGACTCCTCTGCAACTTTAATTAGTTCGTGAACTGCACGATGACCTGCAGCTATTATTCTTAATTTTGTTTCTTTACTCATTTATTTTCCTCCAAAAATATTACTTGACTCAATTTAAGTATTTCTTTTTTTGCTGTTAATTGATAAGCATCTTTGTCTTTAATAGATGTTGCATCAAATGCTATCATTCTATTAAATCGTGAATAAACTGTACAAAGCACATTTTGCTCTTCATCAAAAATAACAATTCCTTCTTCTCCATCTTTTTCTGCTTCCGTTAAAATAAGAATAGCAGTAATATCGCCTGTCATACCATCAAGGTTAATCCTATTAGAAGACTCGCTTGGGTCTGACTTCCTTACTACGTTCCATTTAATTTTATATCCCGGAAACAATGTAAGCATAAATTTAGCAAATTCATCATCATTGCCTCTTGGCTGTATGTTGCTAAATGTTTTATCCCCACTTGAAATTTCTTGAAATCCGTATGCTTCAATTTCTTCTACATACTTTTTAGGGTCTTTGACAATGTTGTCGAACGTAATTAAATTCATAATTGATTTGATTTTATTTATAAAACATTACATATACCATTCTACCTTTTTCCCATCCTACATTAGGATATTTACTATGAAAATAGTTACAAGGATAACATACAGCCCTATTGACTTTATATCCTATAACTGAATGCAAATCCCATTTATCTATATTATTTGATTCGTTTAAAAGTACATTATCATAATCATCAAAAGATACATCTTCAGGTAAACTATCTCCAAGTTCTTTATGTTTCCAAAATGCCGTTCCGTGTAACCCTTTCATAGTAGATGGAGATAAATAAAGTACCAATGCTCTTTCAGGTCTTTCTCCATTTATAATAGCATCAGAATGAATACTCCAATCTGTATCCACTTTGTCAGTAGCTACTCTAAAAAAACTAAAAATATTTTTTCTTTTTACCCCTTCAGTTTTACTTATTTTATCCAAAACTACCCCATCAAACTCAGTAGTGCTATATTGAACCCAAAATGATTTATCTCCTACATCAACTTCTTTAAACTCATTTGAACTTAACTTGTTGTAAGTTGCCTTATATGTATTGCCATCTAAAAAGTTGTCAATTACATTTATCATAATTTAATAGTTATTTGATGGTCATACATTCTGTATAATTTCTCTCCATCTACTTCAAATTCATATTCGCTATCAGGACAAAAACACACGTGGTCTCCACTTTTTATGCCACAACTTATTAAATAATCGTTTGGATATTTCATAATCCCCATCAATGGCTCTTCCGAAAATGGTTTTTTAATATAATAATCAGTTGCCCCCATTGGCTTTACAAAACAATATTTGTCATAAGCGTTCCACGTGGAACATTTTTTATACAAAAAAAACTGTTCAGTTTCAATAAAGAATAAATCATCTCTAAAAAAACTCTTACCACTTTTTTGACGACCTCTCATATCATTATAAAATTTAAAAGCATTATGATGAACAAGAAGAGTGTCTCCAATTGAAATAGGACCTGTATAGCCTAACGGCAACTCTATTACTTCTGCGTGTCTGTTTGAAAATTTGTGGTCCTCTTCTGACGTACTTACAACAATTTCAATTCCTGAAATATCTCTTGTATTGTCGTATCTCTTCCCATTTAGGGGTTTAACTATAAAATAGAATGGAGACTTCATTAGTAATTTATATTAAATTCGATTGAAATTGGAATAGCAGAATTGAATTTCTTCCATAAAACTATCTCTTTTTTTTCATTTATAATATAAATTATTACAGAATTTGATTCTATATCGTATTTTATTAGGTGTATTTCATTAGAATCTCCAAGAATTTTTTGTCCTACAATGTAGTGCATTGCATTACTCTTATAGTCAGGTCCTATTGATATTTTTCTTATGTCCATATAAAATTAATTTATAATACAATAGACACTATCCCAACAGAACTTTTATAAAGTTGTCCTTGAATAAGACCCCCTGCTAAAGCAGCAGCATTAGATGCGTAAGTAGGTAAAGTTAATATAGCACTTGGTAATAGACTTAATAAACTTGAGATTGAAAAATTTTTAGTTTCATTATTTGTAGTTACATCAGTGCCAATTAACTTATCCCCCAATGCAGGTGTTGATAAAACTGAATATGTACTAATCTTTGCCATATCTTTATTAGTTTAAATTTAATCTTGTTTCTTTGTTACCTCGCCTGTTTGAACATTGATAACTGCATCTTGACCATATTTGTCAATCAACTCTATCTCGTGTTTAGCAAAATCTGCTCTCAACGCTTCAATTGATTTTAAAATATTTTGTTTCTGCATTTCTAAATCTCCAAGAGCCAATTTGGCTTTTGTAAATTCATTGTTCATTTCTTGAATTTTAGCAAGTTCCTCTTGTGTTAAAATTGTTTGTTCCATTTTATTTGATTTTATTTTTTACAAATATAGTACATTTATGAATGTACATTTTTCTTAATTGCACTTCCGAAGTAATAACCAAAAATAGAAAGCACAACGCCTTCTGAAATTCCAATAAGATGAATCCATATTTCTTTATTTTGGTCAGGTATATCTAAATATACTATTGCATATACAATAAAACAAAACACACTTAGCCCAACAAGCCCCGTTAAGTAAAAAAGGAAGTCAAACTTCCCCGTTTTTGCTATCTCAACTTCTCTTAATCTTGCAGATTCTTTATCTTTTACTTCTAATTCAAATATTTGTATAGATTGATTTAACTCTTCAATAGCTATTGATTTATCTTCTGCAGATAATTCATCAGAAGAACTAATTAGATTTTTTACAATTCCAAATACACCATTTGAAGGAAGTATATCTCCTACCGTATCTAATATTTTTGGTGCTTTTTGAGTTAAAAACTTACCAACTTTAGTGTCTTTAAATTTTTTTTTATCGTCAGACATAATTACTCTTTTATTTGAAAGTGCATCCAATCAAAATTTTTTTCTCTACCCAATGATTCAAATCCGTGGCTATAAAAAATATCAATCATATCTTTATATTCAGGACGTGCAAATCTTGCAGTCTTTGATGTTTCTTTTAATGTATTTCTTGCAGGGTCTAAATCAATAGCTATACCCCAAGAGTGCATTGACCAAGCCGAGCCACCTCTCATTTTTCGGTAGTTAAAACAACCTCCATACAAATCAATACCTAACTCCTTAATCTTATCATAACCATAGTTAGTTAATAGGTCAATAAAAACATAACTAATAGGTTCAGCTATTAACTTATGACATCTTATCTTATTAACAAATGAGTCTATATCCCAAGCTATTCTCATCTTATAAGGTAAATCTACACTTACAAGATACCCCTCCCCTGTTATATTAGGGATGCCATACTTTTTATTTATCTGTAGTGTAGTCATAGTGTATATTGTAATTATTTATATTACCACTTGAGTAAATATAATTATTAAATACATTTGCTTCTGTCACTTGAACTGTATAGGTAATACTATCTACCTTGTCCCTTGTATTTTTTTTTATACAGTTTGCTTGTTTTTTGACTACTTGTTTTTGTTTTTGAAGCAACACCTTTTTTTTTAGATTTTTTAACAAATAAAATTCCTAATGCTTTTGCCATTCTTAATTCTTTTTAAAGATTGGAATAACTGTCCCTACAGGATAAGATGCTCCTAATGGTGCTTGTGTAACAGATGTCATTCCCGGAATAACTCTAACTGCTTTATCTAATGGGAAAGCTGATTCATTAATAGGTCCTTCGCATTCTGCAAGAGTTATTCCATTTACTTTTTTAGGTAATATTTTACAAGGCATACACCACATATTGCTCATCCCACCACCCGGTTCGTTTGTTACTATAAAAGTGCGATTATATGTAGCAGCTATTTTCCAACTTGGTGCTTGAACAACTGAGTCATAGTACCAAAATAAAGACCATACCGTTTTATCTGTTCCGTCAGGAGTAATTGTTGGATTGCTAATTAAATATGTATTTGCAACAGAAAACCCATCTAATACAGGACAAGTTGAGATTCCTTTTAAAAACTTCTTTCCGAGTATAATTATAGAATCCTTTGTTATTTGTGTTGAACTTGCTCCACAATAAGCAAATTTACCTTTTACAATTGATAACCCATTTTCTTGAGCACACACTATTATGGAAAAACTTATTAAAAATAATATAAAAAGTATTTTTTTCATTATATTTATTTTTTAATTATAAACTCAGTAATAATTTTTAATACTCCTAACCCAACCAAAGTAACTAAAGCGTAAAAATACGATTTATATTTTTTTAATTCTGTTTTTAATTGATACACTTCTTTTTTCATTTCTTTGAAATCGCTCAATAATCCTCCTGAGTTTTTGTCAATAGGATTCCCTGCTAATAAAGTATGAATATCTTTAAGCATAGTCTTCATTTCATATACTTCTCCCTTAATGGTTTCTAATTCCTGTGCCATTGAGTCAAGTCTGTCATTTTTATTAATTGTACTCATATTATAAAATTATTTGCTCTTCAAATTCATTTATATTGATATAAGGAGTCCAAGATAATTCTGCTATTACAGAAACTATTGGAGGGTTATTAATATAATATATTGCATCTAATATTGCTTTTTCTATTTCCGTTATAGCATATAAACCAATAGCCTCTTTAACCCAACCAATAACAATCTCGTTATATAATCTTATCGTCAGCCATTATTCAATTTCTTTAATTTCTTCTACCTTTTGTTCTTCTATTAATTTACCTATATATTGAATAAAAGAATAACCATATTTAGTCGGTAATTCATTTGCCCAATTTTGTAAATTAGTAATCTGTTCTTCGTTTAATGTTAGTTTCATAAATTTAATTTTATTAATTGATAAATATTTTAAAGTGGTAATTCAACAATCGGCTCAACAGGTGCAGGTGGCACAAATTCCCCCGTAATTGTTAAATTTAATTCGGTGGCTACATAATCCCAAGCGATGTCATCGGTAGTCCAAGTTTGGTATGCAGCACCACTCATAGATATATTACCTTGTTGCAATAATTCGCCACAGGTATTATCTTCGTTTTCTGCAAATAGTCCATAATAGAATGTTGCTGATGTGTTCAATATTAAATTAACCGAATAGGCGTTTAATATTTTGGCTTCGGTAGTTTTTCCGTTTGCCCAAATTGATACAGGTGTAATTGTTTTCATTGTTATTTTTTTTTAATTGTTTATGAACTTGTTATTGTTTCCCACGCAGTTGTATAGATACATAATTTATTTAAAGTTGTATCGTACACTATCATACCCGCAGCTAATGATGTTATAGCATTTTTTTGTACCGTTGTCATTCGTGGTGGTAAAAATCCTTTAGTAGTAGAATTTACTTCTAATGTATCAAAAGTAGCACTTGTTGCCGTAATACTTGAACTAAAGGTAGCTGCTCCTGTGCCATATATAGTAAATGGTGAAGAAACATAAGCTCCGCTTGGATTATATAACTGCAATTCTAAGTAATCACTTGCAGCAGTTGTAGACAT
>Ga0181348_1000424_pt1 | contig 18294 bp, 42 predicted proteins | sample Su13VDMM110DN_FD_130092 | JGI IMG/M metagenome (GOLD analysis project Ga0181348, IMG submission 130092) | Freshwater viral communities from Lake Michigan, USA - Su13.VD.MM110.D.N | ecosystem: Environmental > Aquatic > Freshwater > Lake | place: USA: Michigan | collected 2013-07-16
CCAGGACCCCGATGAGGTCGGCGAGTCCGAATATCGGGCCATGTATGACAATATCGTCGAAGCTATCTTTGACGACACCGAGCCTCGCGGCAACCATGTGGTGACTAGCGAGGAGCAGTCCCAGATCGTCGACATGTTGCAGGAGTTCAAAGGCAATGCCGAACATGCCCTCGAGAAATTAGGGGAGGGCGATCAGGATAAAGATCCCGACGAGGTTCAGTGCCGCGACTGCGACCACATGGTGAGGAGGAGCGATCCTTATTTCGCAACGCCCTGCGGAACCTCCTGCTCCCACTGCATGGAGACCAAGCACGCCAAGGAGTGTGGAATCTGTGCGGACGAGTTTGACCTGGAGGACGAGGACGAGCCATGATGATCGAGTTGATCGAAGCGAAGCCGTCGGCCAAGGAATTGCTTCCGAAGCTGCGGCGATGGTTCGCCCGAACCCGTTTCATCCTCGATGGCTGGAGCTCGACCACCAAGGCCCGGTCTCATCGGGAGCTTGGTGGCGGCCGGTTCAAAGGGGGTGACATCAGAATTCCCGCGGTCCGTCTCCGCTGCGGGAAGCACTATCACGGCAACGGTCCCGAGCCTGGGCCGCCCATGCGGCGCAATGGCTGGACCCGAAAAAGGGTGGCCATCAAAGTGTCGTTCCTTGAAGGGGGCGATTGGGTTCATTTTAATGACCTCCTCAATGACTTCCTTGACCACCACAACGTCAGCGCCAATGTCCGATCGAAAGCCGCCATCATCCGAAAAGGGCGACGCCGCCGCGTCGTCTATAGTCGTGATCGGCGCAATACCGACCGGTGGATGCGGACGGGACTCCCCGAGCATTACGTGAATTACGTCGGATGGGCCATCGTGCCCTTCTCAACCTACCCCGATTCAACCCCAGGACTTTATCGACCATTGCAACCCATCAAGCTACCCAAATGAACGAATCCGCCCAACCACCAACCGACATCGAAATCGCCCCCGAAAATCAGCCTCCGCCGGCCCTGTCGGTCGAGCAGCAGATCATCGCGAATCTGCAGCGCCAGCTTGGTGACTTCCGCAAGATCCTCGGCATCCTGATCTATCGCGCCCCTGGCGGCGTCCTGATCCTGAAGTCCCAGCAGATGCAGCACTACCATGACGCCTGCATGGGGATTGGCCGCCAGCCCGCCGTCAACATCGAACAGGCCAACAAGTCCGGCGACCTGCGTCTCGACCTCATCTGGGAGTTTCCCAAGACCCCGGCGGCCGAGAGCAGGGCCGCTGAGCCCGCCGGACCTCCCGTCGAAGAAATCATCGAGACCCTGAAGCGTGCCGGCTTTGCCACCGACGAGGCCACGGTGTCCGGCTGGACCCTCGAACAGAAGCAGCAGGCGCTTGGCTGGGCCTCTGCCGTCGATCTGTCGGCGTCCGGTATTGACGTCCACGTCCCCGAGCGCCCCGCATTCATCCTCATCGAACCCAATCCCACTCCTGAAAATGCCGAAGTCATTCCCGCCGCTCAATAGTCGTGAGGGCTACGACGCCCTCTCCAAAATCCTCAAGGACAACCTCGGTGACCACCTGGCCGAGTTCGGCCTGTCCTTGGACGTCAAGGGCGGCCAGTTCAATCGCGAAGGCACCAACGTCACCTTGAAGGTCGAGGTCTCGACGGTCACCAAGGACGGCACCGTGCTGACCAAGGCCGCCGAGGACTTCAAGTCGATGGCGTTCATGTATGGCCTGGAGCCTGAAGATCTCGGCCGGACTTTCAAGTTCAAAGATCAGCACGTCCAAATCATCGGCCTTCTCCCGAAGCGCCGCAAGTTCCCGATCGAGGGCAAGAATATGGATACCGGCAAGGTCATGCTGTATCCCATCGACATCGTTAAGCGCGGCCTTTCCAAGAAGGCTGTTGCGGTGCCCGCCGAGGCCCATTAGTCGGCATGCCCATCTACGTGCCCAAGCAGTTCGGATTCAATGGTCGCGAGACCTTTTGCCCGACCTGTCTTGGACCCACCGACCAAATCCTCATGATGGGGGGCACCCACAAATTCACCTGCATCCACTGCGGAATGCTCCATCTTGGGGCGCCTGACAGTGGGTGTTGCGTGAAGTGTGGGTGCAACCGGCTTCGTGATGAGGGAGAGTCTGTCGAGGGCGAGAAGTTTGCAAACCGGGAACCTTGCGGTCCATGCCGAGACAAGCTCAGGAAGGTTGAGGCGGTCGTGGAGCTTGGGGGGCTTCGCTGGCGGTGCGAGGATTGCGGCTCCTTCGGGGCCTTTTCAAACACAAATCCCGTCGTCGACGAGTTCCGCAAAAGATTCCCCGACGCCCCCGTGTGGAATCTGCGGTCCGAGAACTGCCCGAATTGCCAGTCTCGCAAGAAAGAGGTTCCGTCGCCATGAAGATCCCGCAGTGCATCGCGGATAATCCTGACAAGGTCGCGGCGTTCCAACTCGGATTTGAGAGTGACGGCGAAGATCGGTGTCCGGCCCTCGGCCACGGAGCGCCACAGTGGATGCGTGAAGTCTCCCGGCGGTATTTCGAGGGAGCTGAGAAGCTCGCCAACTGCTACCTATGGGGCATCGCGGCCCGATACGGCCTGTCGACGGCCCCGGCCGGTTTTGTCGACGAAGATCCTGACGACATCGACGAGAACCGAAGGGTTTGGAAGGAGGTCACCACGAGAATCGGCCAAGGCAGTGGGGTCGGCGACCATGACCTCGAGATGTCCGTGACCGAGTATATGGCGAGGCTCAGGACCGGCCACGTCAAGGTGCCAGCCTGGGCCTGGGAACGCGCAGTTCAAAACATCGAAAACGAATCATGAAGAACATTCACAGAACCGTCTATCTCGTCGAGGTCTTCTCGGACGAGGAAATCCCCGCGGGCACCCCGCTGATGCAGGTCGCCAAATCCATCGATGATGGCGACAACATCGGTCGCGTTCGGCAAGTGTCGAGCGAGCCCATCAATGCCGAGGAGGCCGCCCGCATCATGGAGGACGCCGGGATGGATCCCGGCTTCTTCCAGATGGACGCGCAAGGAAAACCATTGGAGGGCACCCATGCAGAGTCTTAAAAAGATCGCGGGTGATGCTGGGATCGTCCGTCCGGGCGATATCGAGAGGCTTCGCGCCCTAAGCACTCGTAACGAGGATGATCAGTCGGAATTGTCTCCTGTGGTCGGCCGAATCATCGGGGCATTGTTCCGTCGAATCCAAGCGTTTGAGCGAGCATTGTTCCGCTGCACCGAGCTATCCGGCGCCGACACCTCCGGCGGCATTCCCACATCGCCCGACATCACCGATTGGACCGTCAGTAATGTCCAGGAGATGCGGGAAAACTGGGACGAGGCCTGCGAGGAGATCGAGAATCTGAAGAAGAAGGTTTTAGAGGAACAGGAGTTCATCGGCCGCATCCAGATCGACGTCATCATGCAGGAGCGTGACGCCCTGGCTGAAAAGGTGGGCAAGCTCGAACGGGACCGCCAGAAACTCATGGAGTTTGTCCAACAAATTGGTCCCGAGGAGAACTGCAACTGCATCACGGAACATTCCTGGTATGGCGAAGGCCATTGCTCGGCCTGCCCTGTCTCGGTCGCTGAGGACTTGCTGAACTCCCTCGAGATTGCCGAAGACGATTGTCACGGGCCATTCATGGAACATCCAGGCCTCAAAGCCGTCCTAAATGAAAGGCTGCACCAGAAGGCCAAGGGGTGGACGGCCGAGCATGACGACTGCCATGAGGCTGACGAACTCGTCTGGAACGCCATGGACGCCCTGCAGAGCTATCTCGCGGGACCGACAAATTTTCCCGTTGAAGACGAATTGTGGGGATTGGGTGCCAAACATAATGGCGATCCCCGCCGACTCCTCGTGGTGGCCGCCGCCCTCGTGGTGGCCGAATACGAGCGACGCTTGAGGCAGAACTCCGGAGATCCTGTCCGACCGCGAGAGCCGTGGCTGGATGACTCCATCCAGTTTCCAAGACTTATCGAGGAAGCGCAGGCCGCCGGAGCCTTTACCAATGAAGTGTTGCACGACATGGCCGACTCTATGGATCTCAAAATTCCCGAGATCCAGGAATTGCTCAATCGGGCGATGCATCGCTGGGAGGGGATCAAAGATTCTGTCGTAAAATCCAAAGAATGATGTTGACGACGATGTCGTCCTGCATCATCAACCACCCGGGACATCCCCAGGATGTCCCATCATCAACAAACCAAACACACCAATACCATGACCATCACCTCGCTCCAAGCCCAAGGCCCCAACTCGCCCGTCACGCGGACCTCGCCCACCACGGGCAAGCCCGAGACGCTCTTCTTCCAGAAGATCGCCGACGGCGACAACGGCAAGCGCGTCGCGAAATGCTCCAAGAAGCCCGGCGGCCGCGCCACCGAGAGCGTCAACCCGCTCGCCCTGAAACCCGGCGCCGCTGACGCCCAAGGCTAAGCAGCACCAGATCCAAGAACAAATCGACGAGACGGCTCCCGGGGGAAACCCTGGGAGCCGTTTTCCTTATGGACCACTACTCTGTCGGCGATACCGCCACCCTTCTTGTCCCCTGCATGGGGATGCCGCCCGGATCCATCGGAGTCGTCTACGAGACCTACTGCTTGGGCGAACCCGGCGGTGCCTCCTTCATCTTCTTCAACGGTGAATACTGCGGATTTTCTCCGGACGAACAGCAGCAGTTCTTCCAGCGCCGCGGCCACTGTGCGGCCGTCGAGCACTATCAATTTCAAAACGTCATGAAGCTCTCTCGGGACTTCAATGCCGGCATTTTCACAGCAGCATTCAAAGTATGAAACACCCAGTTTCCGGAACCATCAGGAAAGTCACGGAGGTCGAGTTCCTCGACATGTTCGACGTCTCCGTCCAGAACGCCATCATGGCGAGTGCCGCCCGCTATCGCGACTGTGAGGCCCTCGTCTGCTTCGAGAACCTCCAGATGGACAGCAGTCAGCTCGGTGCCCGCACGGCCCTCGTGGTCGGCCCCAACAACACCCTAAAGCTCGCCCAACTTGAAGACGGCGGAACCCGCCTGGGCGACTGTCCCAGCCGCTTCCAATACCCCGTCGCCTATGTCGACTACCGGACAGGAGCGCCCCATGAAGCTTGAGATCGAGATCTCCGGCAACGACTTCGACGATCTGTTACACGGCATGCGGATGATCAGGCTGGCATTCCGCAAGAAGCATGCCGGCACCGACGCCCACCGCGGCGCCGCCTTCACCTTCAAGACCGTCGTCGACCGCCCCTTGTGGGAAAAACTGGGGTTCGACGACGCCTGGGCGGTCCATCCGGATTTCAGCCGGAGCAACTGGCAGAGCGAGGCCGCCGACGGCAACGTCCAATCGGGCTACTGGGAGTGGGTGGCCAGCCAGATCGAGCAAAAGGAGAATGAGGACTTCGGCGAGGTCGGTCCGCATTCCACGGGGAATCCACAATGTCCTGCCGTTTATGGCGGTCACTGCCCCATCAAAGCCCACAATCAATTACCAAAATAATGGCCCACATCATTGAAACAATCTGCGGCGAAGCCGCCCGCCTCAAAGCCGAGGAGAAGCCTCCGCTCGGCGCAGGTTTTCCACAAGAACTCCTGTCCAACATCGAAGTGCTGGAAGTCTGGGGCTCCAGCCTGAAGGATCCCGGCCCCGACTGGTGCGAGTTCAAGGCGCTCGACCGATCCGGCACCATCATCCAGACCATCCGGGTTCCCGGCTACTGACATGAAGATTTTCCGCATCAAACTGCAGGACGAGGACTCCATTATTGCGAGCTTTGGCCAACTCCTCTATCGGATTGTCGAGCGCCCCCGCGGCGCCATCTGGAAGACCCTCGAGGACCTTCAAGACCTGGCCTATCAGCTTGGGTTCAAACGTGAAGACACCGATCGGGTTGAGGGGCCGGTGGTCAGCGGCAATCTTGAATACTCTGAGGATGAGTATCTGGTGTTCCAGAACATCACGAGGGACGAACTTCTTGGCCTGATGGATGGACAGATCGGGAAACATTACGACGCCATGACAGAAGGAGACCGGGTGGCTTTTGATCTGGGCATTACCGACGACACTGGTTTTACCGAAACCGAAACTCTCGAGAGTTGGACAGGACCATCACTTCATTTTTAACCATGACTAAATTTCCAATTGGAATCAGTTCGACGGGCCACACACACCTTCTGGCTCTGGCCTACCTTCGGGGTTTCAACAGTTCCCTGCGGCCGGCCCTCCAGCGTCTAAACCAGACAGTGCTGGATGATGGTTGCTTCTTGGACTGGCCGGCCTCCGTCAAGCATCACCATTGCTACTCGGGCGGACTCCTGCGCCACACTGTCGAGGTCGTCTCGGGCTGCTTCGACCAATACCAGGAAACGGTGCGGAACGGAAAACCTCTCGATTGGAGCGTGCTGTTTACCGCGGCCCTCTGGCATGACTACGGCAAGTTGTGGGACTACGAGAAGAATCCTGAGTGGACCCCCGAGGCCGTTGCGGCCCCAGGTGCCGCTCCCAAACTGGACACCAAGGGCGAGCCCATCCGGTTCTGGCGCGAGACCTCTCACCGTCGTGAAATCCGCCATCTCTCGCGGAGCTACGCGGAATTCATGATCGCCGCCAATCGCGCCGATTGGGGATGGGGAGAGGAGCAGTCCTTCATCCAGGCCGTCAGCCATTGCATCCTGAGCCACCATGGCCGTCAGGACTGGGGGAGCCCTGTGGAGCCCACCACTCGTGAAGCCTGGGCGCTTCACCTGGCCGACATGTCCTCAACCCGGGTAATCTCCGATGATCACCGCGACCATTAACCCGTCCGGACTCTGGTGGTTCGTTCCTTGTGCGATCCTTCTGATCCTCAGCTTCTGGTGGCTGAGATGGCAGGCTGAAGGCGTCCACGATAAACTCTCGGATTTCGAGAGGCGGGTGAGGGTGGCCAAAGACCTTCAGACGCTCGTTGTCGTCGAGGTCGGACTGAAGAAGCTGCTCTATCACAAATGCTTTAATCGGCACCATCTCGTTCGGGGCGCCGACATCTTCAAGGAGCTTCAGCAGCGCAAGCAGCAGATGATGTATGGAGATTCCTGAAGCCACTGGCGACTCCTGCGAAACTTTCGATGCCCGGTGGCCCCTGCTGCAGTCCCGATGGCATAAGGCCAGCGCCCACTACAAGGCGGCCCTCAAAATCCAACAGGGGATGCACGATGACATCTCCAGGATGGTGAGGGGCGACACTGACTCGGGGAATGTCGAAGATATCTTCGGGAGATTTTTTACCCAATGGCGGCGCTGCACCCGTTGGGCCGCCATCAGGGACTTCTTGGGCAGCCTAGCATTTGGATGGGCCAATCTCGACGATCGCGACTCCTCCTTGGAGTGGCAGCGCTCCCGGAGGAACATGTTGCACTACTCGTTCTGCTGCGGAGAGCCGCAGATCGACAGCTACCCATTCAACGCCCTATCATCACGTCATGAAAAACTCCATCCACGAACAGCTTAGGAGTCAAGTCCGACAGCGTATCGAGACGATCTTGAAAGTTATCGACGTCAAGAAACCCAAGGAGGTCGTGGATCATGTCCTCAAGGAGGCCGGGCTCGAAGGCCTCGATGAACTCGGCTTCGACGTCATCATCGGAATTCAAGACCGATCCGACGGGAAGTTCGACCTCTTCATCAATCACGTTCCCAAAAAACCCAATGGCTGATAAAACAGACCAGGCAATTGAAACGGTCGAGCTTGGAACGCTCGAGGTGGGCGACCAATTCTGGTTCCCCGAGGAATTGGCGGGAGCTCTCAATAACCCTTATCGGATCAAAGAGCTCGGCGAAATCGACTTCCTCGTGGAGGACGTCCACGGACATCTTCATCGACTCCACCTCACCAATCAGGTTGAGCGACGAAATCTCCACATCGTCGAATGGCTCAGTGGCGGAACCAAACATCTCGACCAGGAGGGGTTCTGGACCGTCCAGGAATTGCTCCATGACTGTGGCCGCATCATGGACAAGCATTGTGTCGGCGAAATTCTCGGTCCGGTGGTGTTCAAGACCGCCGATGGCCGCCACTACATAGCCGAGCTCGTCACGAGGATTGGGTTGGCCGACCCCCATGAAATCGAGGAAGCGCGAAACGGTCGCCAACCAACACCAGCAGGATCTGCAGGCATAGGGCTGCTGCAGTAGCGTTTGAAACGCCATGAAACCCACATCATTTTCTAAATGCCCAACACCGAAGTCCTTTATCATGTAACGCGGGTCAGCTCCAACGAGAAGACCGGGCCGATGCCCGTCACGACCAGCGGAAATCAAACTTGTCCCGACGCCTGTCCCCTGAAGAACACGTCTGGATGCTACGCGGCCAACGGGCCGATGCGTCATCATTGGAAACACGTCAGTGACAAGGGTCGCGGCGAGAAATGGCCCGACTTCCTCAAGACGCTCGCGACCCTGCCCCTCAAACAGGTGTGGCGTCACAACCAGGCCGGCGACCTACCCGGACTCAATAACGAGATTGATGGCGGCATGCTCCGCGAACTCGTCGACGTCAACCGAAAGGCCGGCCTACATGGCTTCACCTACACGCACAAGCCAGTCATGCCGGATCGCAAGATTGGGGTGACGCCCAAGGTGGCGGCCAAAAACGCCGAGGCCGTCAAGGAGGCCAATCAGAACGGCTTCACGATCAATCTGTCGGCCGACACCCTCATGGAGGCCGACCAGTTGGCGGCCCTCAATATCGGTCCCGTAGTCGTCCTCCTGCCCCACGACTCCCCCGAGTCCCTGACGACGCCTGGCGGCCGTAAGGTCATCGTGTGCCCCGCACAGACCCGCGACCGCATGACGTGCGTGAACTGCAAGATGTGCTGCGACCCCGACCGCACCAACATCATTGGGTTTCAGGCCCATGGCTCCGGCTCCAAAGTGGTCGAGATGGAAGTCAAGAAACTCATGGCCATGGAGGCTAAATGAGCCGCTACGTCACAGTGGAGGTAAAGGTCCGGCTCAAGATCCGGATGAACGAAGGAATCGAGGTGTCGGCGGTCGTCAATGAAGCCGACTACGATTTCAAATCAACCAGCGACGGTGCGGAAATTGAGGACACCGAAATCATCGATCACGAAGTTACCGACTCAAAATGACCATCATCGAGGAAAATGATTTCATCGCCCGCTTCAAGCCCGAGACGGACGAGGGTGGCGATTATTACCGGCAGCGGGAGATTCGAGACGCCAACGATCGGGTTCTGATCGAACAGGCCCAGCGCGAAAGACGTCTTTGGACCGCCATTGATGGTGAAGAAGGCAACTTCTGCATCAGCAGCGGTTACCATTTCGTCAACAGGCTCTACTACATCATCACGGAAGTTCCGGTCCCAGAGGGGGAGGAATACGAGATTCAGTACGACGACTTCCCCGAAGATGAATCAGACGAAGAACAAGATTGAACGCCATGCCAAAAAAGAAATCGCGGGTCCTGGTTGACACCGGAGACCTCAAAGCCGTTGTCGACTACCTGTGGAGCGACGAGGAGAAACATTGGGAGGAGAGTGGCAAGAGAAGGGGGCACATCTTCCAGCGCCTATGTAGTCTCAGGAAGGCCTTGGCGGATTCGACCCCAAAGTCCAGATCACAGGTCATCGTGGAAATTGACCAGAGCGGGATCCCCTTGGTCGTGTGCAAACCGGATGGCATCGACGTCGAGATCATCGAGCTGGATCGAGTCCTGGGTGACCACGAAAGCGACGCCGAGAAGATCGAATACCTGAACTCGTTGACGGCGGGCTGGCACCGGCTCAGGCACGCCGACCGGAAACAGTTCGATTATCTCCAGGCCGTCGAGGCCCTCACGTCCGGCAAGACCCTGGAGGGGCTATGGAACGGAACGCTGTGTCGAGTCCGCAAGGATGGGGAGAAGTTGGTGGCGACCTACAATTGGGGAACCCGCACCATGAAGTGGTCGTTCGACGAGCTCTTCAATCTCATGCAGACCGTCTTCAAGGACGGCCTCGTCCTGGCGCCCAAGAAAAAATCCTGATGTTCATCTACACCACCAAGAGCGGAGCCCTTCGGATCCGCGAAGTTGGGAACGGCTACGAGCTGGATCATCTCCAGACCAACAAGACCCGTGGCATGGGAGACGGCACCAACTACGTTCAGGACGGGGATCGGCGATTGCCGCCCCGGCGGGCTGAGCGGAGAAAGCACAACCGGATGATCGAGGACATCGAACAGAACGAGGGCCAGTGGCTCTCGGCTTATTTCAGCAAATCATGAATCCCAAAACGACCGCGGACGTCGTGGTGGCCGTCGAGAAAGTATTCTCGGCCGATCTCACCATTGAGCGCCCCAAGACCCTCCAGTTATTCAAGCCCTTCTCGCCCGAGGCCCTGCCCCGCCAGATCTTCGGGCAGATTTGCCGGACTGCCTACTGTGCCCGCCGCAAGGCCGACGGATACACTGGATTCCAACCCTTCTACCGCGCCAGTGAGGTTGGGCGGAAGCTCTGGGACCACAAGGTCGACGACTCAACTATCGACGACTTCGTCTCGGCGGCCGGCAAGCTCGGCCTCACCATCGGCATTATCGATCATCACGCTACCCATGAAATGGAACACGAAGGAAATTAAGGAGCTCATTCAGATGATTCTGCAGCAGCGATACCAGGAGATCGCGCTGGTCCCCCAGACCATCACGGTCCGTGAGCCTTGTGGAGACTACGACACTGAACAGATCGTCGTGCAGCTCTACGGAATCCGGGACCGGCTCCTCATCAGGGGGTTCCGGACCGATGGACACTTCGAGGGCAATCAGTTGCGCTCCAACACCGAGGTCCAGCACATCCAGATTCGCGACACATCTGCGGACACCCGCGGCGGCATCCAGACCCACGACCAAGACCTGGCCGTCTTGGCCGCCATCATCGCGACCCGCCTCCGCAAACGCGGATGGTCGGTCATCCCAAATCTCAACGACTACTTCTGACCATGTTTATAGGATCATTCACCGTGACGGTCGCGGCCAACACCGAATGGGAGCGTGACGAGATGCTTGAGCGGCTCGCCATCCATCTCTCCAAGCATCAGGAAGAGCTTCGTATCGGGGGATGGTCCGATACTGAAAATAAGGATGAGGTGTCGGGCTCCTCCGACGACGAATATGACGATGCCGAATTCCCCCGGGCTGACTGGGAAAACCAAGTCGGAGAGGGCAATGAGGGCCGGACCTATCGCCGCTGGCTCAAGGCGAAACGCAAGGAGAAGGAGGAGGCCCGTGGGTCTTGAAGCCGTCTGCCCCAAGAGCAAGGAGCATAATCGCTTCTCCACTACCGCCCATGTCACCCAGACCTGGGAGGTCGATCGCAACGGTAATTTCAGTCGTGAGCTCACGACCGACGACACCACCCACGGACCGGACGCTGGCAACCACTGGACGTGCCTGGTCTGTGGAGCCACCGCCGACGTAACCCGCACGCCATAATGGGACGCTCCGTTGCAACACACCCCGACGCCGTCGACACCTTCTATCTGACGCTCCCGGCAAACACTGGTGAAAGCGAGGAGGATTTTGGCCATGATGACCACGCCATGGATGATTTCATCGAGGACCTCAGGCAGGTGGTGGATGGCACTTCCCGCGGCGGAGGATTTCCCTCCCTTAGGGACTGCGATCGCCGGGCGGGCCGCGAGACCAAGGTGATTCTGGAGAACAACCATTGTGAGATTGGGGTCAGTCAATACGGCAACCTCGTCGCGGTCTGCCTGGCCCCCATCAACGACACGCCACTGTCAGTCGCATGGACCCACAAGATGTCGGGCAAGTTCAGGAGGGAGCTGCTTGCGGCCTACCCCGACAACGCCCTGCAGTCCCACGGCTCCATGTCGAACGGCCAGCAGGTGTTCTCGAAGCCCGATCGGCCACTCTCGGAGTGCTGCGTGACGAGCGGCGAAGGGAGGATCTTCTGATGGCCAGGAAGAAACTTCCTCCGGACCCGGAAAAAAAGAACGGAAAGCGTTCCGGGTTGGCCAAGGATGCCCTCCTGGCCTTCACGGCTTCTTCCGGCACGGACCCCGAGGACGCCGTCTGCGATCTCCTCACGGACCTTGCTCATTGGTGCGATCGGAACGGCACGACGCTTACAAAGGAGCTTGGCCGGGCCAGTCGCAATTACGACGAGGAGACCGGCTGCAAAGGGACGCAACTAGAGAACTTCACAGGATATCGTTGACCAACAAAACCATGACCAAATCATACTTGGAGCGGCACCTCTTCGAAAAGATGGGGCTGCCCGAAGATCACGACGGACCGACGGCGCGGCTCATCCGGGCCTCCATCAACAACCCCGACAACCACACTCCCTTCGGGGTCCTCAACGAGATCTCCGACGAGATCGCGCATCTCGAAAACCTCGAGCGTGTCCTGAACGGCCTTGAAGCGCTGTCGCCACCGTTCGACCCCGAGTCCGAGCCGCCCTCCACCGTCGACTGTCCGCGGTGCGGCGGGACCGGCGAGGAGCCCGGCGCCCCTCATGACGAGCAGGCCGGCAAACCTCTATGTAGCCTTTGCGAAGGCCGGACCTGTATCTCGAACGTGCCCGTCAAGGTCTCGTGCGACACCTGCTTCACCATGGAATTGCCGCCCGGCACCGACGACGATGAAATCGAAGCGCTGACATTGGAGCTCCAGTTCGACGACGTCCACCCGCACGGCACCAATGGCCGCATCAAGGGCGCGGTTGTCACGGGATACACGACCGAGCACGTCGAGCGCAGTGCCGCTTAAACTGTCTTTCGCCCAGGTGGCGGCCCGGTTTGCGGATTTTCAAAGAAACCTCAAGATCGCAAAGATCGGTCACGAATTCATCGTCAACGTCCGCCGGGACATTGGCGATCGATGGCCCGATCTGCTTGCCTCCCTCAATCGCCAAAAGGAGTTGGGTGAGTGGGGCAATGGGTGTTGCCCCACTCACGACTTCATGGACGCCAACATGCCGATGGCGGAGGCTTTCGAGAGGGTGATGGGGCGCGATATCGTCCTGCAAGACGACGGAGATCTTTCGTTGTGGAACGCCGCCTGGGGCTGGGCTCGCAATCGAATGTTTTTCCTGGGCCAACCTATTCCGCCACCCCCGTCATCCCTGCCAAAATCCCTCACGGCCCCCTCGAGAGGTTTCATCTTTCATCCATCATTTTACGACAATATCGATGACGATCCAAATTCCCCGTGAAGAAGTGGCCATCGTTGGCCCAATCTTCGAAGCCCTGCACGCCAAGGTGTTCGACAGCCGCTTCACGGCCCAAATGACCCGGGACAACACCCGGATTTCCAAAACAGCACTTGGCATCAAGATCGAGCGAGTGCGGCTGAAAACTTCGAAGGAGTTCTGTGGAAACCACCCCAACGCCTGTGTGTTGGGAGGCAAGGACCGGAAGGGCCAATATCTCGAGGGAGCCGATTGGGTTGAATGGAATGAGCTCGTCAATGACGTGCTTGACTCCTTCAACTCCACAGCGACCGCGTGGTCAAGGCCGGTGGAGCTCAAGGACAAACTGTTCATCCGAAAGGATGGCGAGCGGCGGGTCCACTACGACAGCAACCCCGTCTTTGGAGGGCTCGGGCTACGGGGGTATGTCTGGCTGGGCGACGAGCCCGGGGCCTACGAGGACTGCCGGGGCAAGCCGTCGCCCGTCACGACGTTCCCGAAGGGCACTCCAGGCATCTACACCAAAACAGGATATAATGAAGTCGGATAGCGTCATAAGCGACGTCGTCATGAGCGGCGGAGTTCGCTGTGCAGCACATGGCTCGGCGAGGGAGCCGCGCGTGGATGCGAAAAAGACCGCGGAACGACCGCTTGAAACCTACACGGGTTACGGCAGAGTCACTTACGGTGAGAACTTGTGGGTGAAAGTCAAGGCCCGGAGCTTCCGGGAGGCGACCACCAAGCTTCGTCAGGAAATCAGGGATCAGGAGGGGCGTTCTCGGGGCGCCTGCACCTACTTGGAGTTCGCCGTCCGCGACAACCTTCAGTTGGTCGACGAAACCCGAGACGGCTGCTCCCTGATGGAGCCTGAGGACCTCAGGTCGGAACTCATCAAGGACTTCGAGAAGGAAGTGCAGCGCCAATATGAGCTCATCTTCCGATCGGGCATTCTGGGTGAGCGCGAGGACTCCAACGACACCGTGCTGCTCAAGATCGCCATCCGGCGGGCCGCCCAGGAGGTCCGTCTGCTTCATCCAGACCATCAGGAACTTGAACGCCGACTCAGCCATGTCTGACGAATCCCCACTGTATCGATGCACGGCCTGCTGTCACGAAGCCCGATACGACGAATTGCCGACCGGCACCCCCGAAGAGCTTTGGCCAATGCTGCAGGCCGGAGAACTGTTCTCGGACAAGATCTGTCCCGAGTGCCAGGCGCTCTGTCTCATCGTCAAGCCGGCAACACCTCTAAGGATCGCCATCGTTGAGATCCTTGAGGCCCGCGGAGAAGGACTGCTGGATGACCACGGGGTCGACCGCAAGGTGGCTGAGGAAATCGCCGACGACATCATTGCGCTGATGCCCGACCAGGAACCCGAAGAGCCCGTGGCTTTCGGGTTCAATTATCACGACATGTTCGAGGAGGCCAATCGCAACGGCCTCGCCCTGACCCGCCAGGAAGCCCGCGATCTCATCGAGCGTTTGAACAGAAAGGGTGACGCCTCCACTGGAGTGTCGTGGGACACGATTGCTTATTGGATAGGCGAAATGAAAATTGGCCGTCCACTGACCGGGGAAGAGACCGCGGTGTTCGAATCCACTGGTGAAGCAATCACTCAGCCATAAGCGAGCCATCAAAGGCCTCCTGTGGCGCCCGGATCCGCATCGCGGATATTTCGTCGTGCCGAAGAAATTCGTCACCATCATCACCCCCGAGAACATCAACCGATTCATTCAATAACAACTACCAACGTCATGTCGAAACCCAACCGTCCCGTCGCCGAAGAACTCTTCCGCAATTCCTACCGGACCGAACAAAAGACCGTCGAGACCGCCCTGTGCCGCAACGGCCGGGGAATGTTCGTCAAGCTCGTCGAGAAGACTCATCTGCGGAACAACACCATCATGATACCCGTGGAAAACCTCCACCACCTGATCGCCATGTTGGGTCAGGTCATCGAGATCGCAAAGAACCCTCCGGCATCCGGTCAGTTCCATGTCGTCCCGGCGCCCGGCGAGACCGCGCCCTCGGCCGATGAAGCGGCCCGCGAAGCCACCGCCGTCTGATGTCGTCGGCCCCGCAGGCATCGGGCTTGCGGGGCCGGCCCACCAATCATAATATGGCCGACTACTTCATCCTTTTCAAAAAGGCCTACGGGACCGAGTGGCTGCAGGTCCACGACGAGACCCCCGACCACTCCTACCTTCGGTTGGAACTTGCAGTCCTGGCCGCCAAGCCCTGGGTGGTTCGCGATTCCATCATGGTGTTCCTGGCGGGTGCCGCCTCCAGCCCCGAGTATTGGGGGTTGATCCCCCGCACTAAGGGCGAGCTCGCCAAGCTCCGGCTGGGCGATACCGTTCAATACGACACAGCCCTGCCCGAGCTTTGGGTGACGGGCTACGCCACCTCCAAGGCGTGTCGCATGGTGGGAGGCCAGCGAGCCGACAACATCCAGGAAGCCCGCAACGAGATCCTCAGCCGGTTCGTCTGGCTTTACCCAAAAGGCGGCCCCATGGAGGGCGAGCCCTTCGATCTTCTTTCGGATTTGCCAAAACCAGTCGCTGCCGATGATCCTTCTAAACTATAGCCGGCTTGCCCCGCTGGGATTCAAATATGCCGGAATGTTCGCGCCGTCCAAAAAGACCCGCGGCTCGTTCATTCGATGGTCGCAAAACGGACTGCACTGCACCTACATCTGCAGCAATCGTGTTCCGCAAACCATCGGGCATTTCACGCTGACTCCGCAGCAGAAGAAGCGATATCTGGCCGACAAGGCCGTGCTGCAGCCGCCCGGCTGCTGTTCGCCGTCGGCCGGGACCCGGGAGATCATCACGACGTTCCGCAAGGAGCACGAGGGGGCCGTGAGGTCCGCAAAACATCTCGAGGAAATACTCCGGCAAATCCGGCATCAACAAAATCTCCATGACGCTCGATCAAATCCAAGGCGAAAAGCTCTTCGAGGGGCCTGATCCCTACGTGGTCAAGGTGGCGCCCGGCGACTCCATCCTGATACGCTTCGGCGAATTCTTGTCTTCGCCCGCCGCCCGGTTCAAACACCACAACCTGGCCTCCAAGACCAAGACGGTCCTGGAGTTCAAGCATCACCGGCAGAACGGCTCCAAGTTCTGGACAAGCCGCGCCGGCTACGACCTTTGGTTCGTGGTGCCCAAAACCGCCATCGAGCTGCTCGACGGCCCCCACTGGAGCTACGTCAGGACTCTCATCAATGGCGTCAAGGTCACGATGAGCGTGTCGGGCGGCAGCGGTCCCCCTTGGACCGACTACATTGGCCGACAAGTAGATGCGGGTGTCGGTCACGGTGTCCGATCTCTTGCGAAGATCGCCGAGGTCTCGATACGCGACACCGAGTTCGAGCCCATCGCGCAGCGGTGGAGCGATCCTCGCCAGGAAGAGTTCTGGAACCAGCAGGATGCCCGCCGCCAGATTCTGTCGAAATTGAAAGTCGGTGTCGTCGTCCACTTCGCCGCCGGCTACTTCGACGGCGACCGGAACTCCATGACGATCACGGAGATCCAGCGACAGAATCGAATGAAGTGGAGGAAACCCACCGAGGCCGATCTGGCCAAAAACCCCCGGACCGTCAAGTTGGGATCTCCATCGGAGACCGCCCAGATCAAGCGGCTGGTTGGCTTCACGGGACAAAATGCCTGGGGCCGGGTGGGCCTGACGCTCGACAAAGTCGATTGGTTGAAAACCAAGGCGGAACTGGAGGCTTTGAAGCCATGAAGGAGTTCTCGATTGCGGCACGCTCACGAGGGTCGCGGCATCTGGCTGACCCGAGATCATCATTCAACCGAGCTCATCCCAGTATGGCTCGACAACCCCACTCAAAATGACCCGAAAGGAACTTGAACAAATGTGGTCGTGGCATGACCACGAATACATGGAATTCGCCAAGATCGAGGAGCCTCGTTCGAAACGCCCCGATCTCAACGCCCTCATGCTGCTCGATCGTCTGATCCCCGACGATAACGACATCATCCAACATTCATCCCACGACGAGATCTCGCTGGGCATCGATCTCGATCATCTTGCAGCCGTCGCTGATGAAAGCAACGTGATCGAGCTGATCCGCTCCGGGATCCGTCTGGACACCGACCATGACTGCCTGAAAATGTTCGTATGAAGAAACCGATATTTACCAAGGTCCGAGCACCTAAACTTGTGAGTCTCGAACTTCGCCCCATCGACCTTGAAGGGGCGGAGCCGCGCAAAGTCAATAACTGCCCAGTGGCCCGATGCATCAGGCGCCAGTTTGGCGAGAATCTCAAGGTGACGGCCACCACCAGCTTATGTTGGATAACGGGACCTCAAGTTCGTTGTGGCATCGGAGCTGTTTACGTCCCCAGCGAACCTCTCAAGGCTTTCATGAGAGGTTTTGATCACGGACTGCAGCAGCCGCTCCCCCAAGCCTTCAAGCTGACTCTCGAACGTCGCCGCTGACCATCATCATCCATCCATTTAACTGTCATGTCAGAACCAATCAGACCTGTCTACTGCGCCTACTGCTTGTTCCCGTTCGTGATCGGAGGTCTTCCGCAGACCCCGATCACGCAGCAAAATAACCGCGTCGAGACCTCGTCGTGCGAGACCTGCGCGGACAATCGCCGAACTCGCCTGCTGGTGCCCCAATACCACGTCGGGACGGGACTGCCCCTCACGGACGCCCAGAAAGACCATCACGCGGCCATCCAGCAGTTCTGGAAACAGTTCGTGGAAGCCGAGCCATATCCCGAGGAGCAGCCTGTCGAACGGAATGAGGACGGGAGGGTGTCTTGATAACGCCCCGCCGCCGGGGAAGCCGAGGGGGCCGCAAGGTCCGAGAGCGCCGGGAGGCTGCCAAAGATCCGCGTCACGGCGTCACGGTCCATTACGGCGTCGTCTGCAGCCACTGCCTTGAGGAGTTCGAGGCCCCCGTCGACGAGCGCAAGCATCTCCAGACCCCCTGCTGGCCATGAAGAAGCGTCTTCCTTACTTCGCCACCATGGGGTTTGTTGACCTCGTCAACAGCATGTATTGCGGCGGCGTCGGAATCTCGTTGCCCCGCGGGATTTCGAAGGCCAATCACGCCGAGCTCTCCAGACTGTTGCCCG
>Ga0181348_1000425_pt1 | contig 18288 bp, 9 predicted proteins | sample Su13VDMM110DN_FD_130092 | JGI IMG/M metagenome (GOLD analysis project Ga0181348, IMG submission 130092) | Freshwater viral communities from Lake Michigan, USA - Su13.VD.MM110.D.N | ecosystem: Environmental > Aquatic > Freshwater > Lake | place: USA: Michigan | collected 2013-07-16
ATTATTAGCATTGTTTAAAGTAGATATTGTTTGATCTAATGGTTGAATTTCATTATTAATAGGAACAATTTCTTCTTCATTAGTTCCAGAAAACATTTCTCCTATTAGTCCTCCAGCTAAAGCACCTAAAGGACCTAAAAATGATCCAATTGTTGCTCCAGCTATTGCTCCTTTAGTACTATCTGTTTTTCCTTCAGTTTGTTTTTCAACAATTAAATTAGCTACTTTTAAATTATCTATACTAGTAGAAACTAATTGATTTGTTCTTTGATTAGTTAATAGTTCTTCTTTTAATCCAGTAATATTTAATTCTTTAGTTTTATCTAATTCTTTATTTTTGTTTAATTCTTTAGTTTTATCAGTTGTTAAGTTTGTAATAGCTTTATCAGAAACATTTAAAATTACTTCTTTAGCTTCAATATTAGTTTTATCAACTAATGATTTAGAAGAAGTAGCTGATGATAAAGATGATGCAGATGTAGTAGACTCAGCATTAGCTGTTGTTTTATCAGTTGATGAAACAGAAGAAACAAACTCAAATGCTTTACTAAATAAACTACTAACACCTTCACTTACTTTATCAACAACTTTTTCTAAAGATGTTTTATTTAAAGAATCATGTAACTCAACTACTTTATCAACAGTTGTGATTATTGGAGATACATCTCCAACATTAGCAGTTATATTATTAAGATTAGCTATAGATTCACTTAATTTAGTTATAGCATCAGCTAATGTTAATATTTTACTTGAATCTATAGAAGATAATTCATTTAATTTTTCAACTACACCACCCCCAAATAATTTACCTATACTACCTAATATACCTCCAGCTAAACTTCCACCTCCTAAAACAGCTAAACCTGCTCCTATACTAGCTAAAGCAGGTCCTATAGCAAATAATTTAATAGGATCAACTTCATTTAAAGTTTTGAATAGATCTGATAAACCAGTGAAAGCAGATGTGATTACTTCTGCTATTCCTGAGAATGTTTTTGATATGACATTGCCAAATGCTTCAATTATTGGTGTGAATTTCTCTAAAGCGGGGGCTATTATCCTTAAAGCTATACCAAAAGGTATTAAAGAGGCTCCTAGAGCTGCTATTGCTACTGCTCCAGCTAACATTAAAGGTACAAATGAACCAAATGCCGCACCAGCTATACCTAATCCTAATAATGCTACTCCAGCTTTACCTAAATCACTCCAACTAACTTCACTAAATTGTTTAAGAGCATAAGCCGCAGGAATTAAAGCTAACCCTAAAGCTGCTAAAGCAGCAGCACCTAAAAATACTTTACCAGTACCTAATCTTTCAATACCTTTTGCAAATGATGTAAGACCTTTTTCTACTAATGGGCCTATAGCTCCTAAAACAGTAGCTGCTAACATACCTGGAAGAGCAGCTACTAAAGCTACACTAGCTACTACTAAAGCACCAGCGCCTAAAAGTACTTTACCTTTAGCCATTGCTTCTAAACCATTAGCTAGTCCTTCTAATCCTTTTTTAATAGCTTTTCCATCTAATTTTTCAATTAACTTAGCACCTAAAAATCCAGGAATCATAGCTATTAAACCAATTGATGCTGGGATCAGGTTTAAGGCTCCAAATAATACTTCTTTAGTGCCAAAGGCTGCTATACCCTTAGCTATGTTTTTCATTCGTTCAGAAAAACCTTTAGCATTATCACCACCTTTAGCACTATCAGATGCTTTATCTCCTTTGTCTTTAGCTTTATCTGCTAAGTCATCTGCTTTTGATTTACCTGAGAATTTATCTTTAATACTGTCTTTAAGATCTTTAGCTGTTCCTCCAATTCCTTTTTCTTTAATTGATGAAAATATTGATCCTACACCTTTAGCTGCCCCTAACACAGTATCTTTTAAAGATTTTCCTATACCTAAAATTCCTTGCCCTATCCCACCAGTTAATAATTTCCAAGTCAACATTAACCCTATTATAGCTGGTAATGCTCCTCCTGTGATTTTATTGAAGAAATTTATTACTGTACCTATCCCAGAAGCTATACCACCAATTATATTAAATACTGGGGTTAAAGCATTAACCATATTTAATATAGGTTCTGATAAGGAAACAAATATTTCTTTTAATTTTTCAACAGTAGCGTTAAATTGTTCTTGTACTGATTGGGATTCTAATTGGGCTGCTAATTTATCATCTCCTAATTTAGCTGCTATAGCTTCGTCTGATAAGCCCTCTTTTTTAAGTTTATTATATGCTTCTAACGCTGTGCCTTCTTGAGCTCCTAGATTAGCTAACGCTTCTCTTTCTACTAATGAATCTGCTAATTGATCTCTAGTTAATCCAACAGCTTTAGCTAAAGCCTCCTGTTGGATACGATTCATTTTACCAAACTCAGCTGATGAACCAACTTGTCTAGCTACTTCAGCTGCAGCCCCAGCTATGTCATTATTTAAAGCTAATAATCTAGCTTTTTCAAAATTTAAAGACTTACCAGTTAGCATTTCTGCTTCTAATTCAGAAGAAATAGAAGATTCAAATTCTAATAGTCCTTTAGATATACTTTCAGCTTGTTCTAAATTTAAACCAAACTGTTTAGCTTGCATTACAGATTTAGTAACAGCTTCAAGACTACCACCTAAAGATAATTTTACAGCATTAGAAGTTTTATTTACTTCTTTAAGAACTTCTCTTTCATTTATAGCTGATTTGTTGACAGCGTTAAAAGCTACTGCTGTACCTAATATAGCTTTAGTATTATCTTTAAAATCTTTACCAGTAGCTTTAGATATTTTATATATACCTGTTAACTCTTCAGCTTGATATCCAGCCTGTTGAGTTAATTCAGTCATAGTAATTAACTCTTCTTGACTTATTTTAGCATTAGTGCCAAAAGCTTTATTTATTTCTGTTAAGCTTTTTTGTAAATTTTGGCTATTAATATTTACATTACTTGTAGAGTTAGCTATTTCATTTAACTCTTCACGTATACCTAAAGCTTCTTTATAGCTAGTTCCAAATTGTTTAGCTAATTCTCCTGTAGCTGTGTCTGATGATTTAAGAGCTCCAGTTAATTGAGTGACAAGAAATGTTGTTACAGCTAATGGATCAGTTAAATTTTTAACTAAAGAGCTACCCATTGATTTAAGTCCTTCATTAAGGATAGCTACTTTACCCTTCATGCCTGTATACTGGGCATTGGATTTGGCTAAGGTGTTTAAATTGGTTATATTTTGTCCTAATACTTTTTCTTCTTCAGTATAACCTGCTTTAATAGATTCTAAAGCTTTTTCTTTAGCTTTTAATTTTTTCTCATCTCCCCCTTTACTACGGATTTCTTCAATTTCTTTTTCAAGTTCTTTTTCTCTCTCTAATTTTTTTAAAAGATTATCATAACGACCTGTTGGGAGATTTTCTTTAGCTGTGTTAATCTGTTCTTGTAAAATAATTTGCTGTTTTTGATCTTTTACAATCTTTTCAGCTAATGAAGACATTTTACTTTTAGCTTCATCAATACCTAATTGGTTAGATAAACTACTAAATCCTAAATTATTTAAAGTTGAGCTTAAACCAGCTACTGCTGCTCCACTTAAACCTAATAATTCTTTTTGTTTTTCTAATTGACTGTCAATACCATCTATAGTAGCTCTTAAAGCATTATAAAGACCATCTTGTTCTTCAAGTGCACCTTTAATCTCATTTTGAGTTACTTTGTTTTGAGTTAAAAGTTTATTTATATTTTTTTCAGATTTTTCAATCTGGGCATATTGTTTGACTAATTCATCGTATCGTTTTTCTTGTTCTTGGGTTAAGCCTCCTTGTTTTTGTAAATCAGATAAACGATCAGCTTCTGCTTCAACAGCTTCTTTATCTTTTTTAGCTTTTTTTAATTGGGCTTCTAAACTTTGTTCTTCTAATTTTAATAAAGAATCAGCATTTTTTAATTCTAATTGATTAATTTCAAATTTTTCTCTTAATTTTTTAATACCTTTTTCATCTAATTTACTAATATTTTGTTGATGATATTGAAGTTCTTGAGCTATAGATGTTAATCCTTTATAGATTTTAGTAACATTATTTACACCAGAATAAGTATTTTTTAATTCATTAGCTATATTTTGAAAAGCAGTTATTGAAAAGCTAATATCACTTGTAAATTCTTCAGCTTCAGCTTGCAGTTTATGAAGATAATCTTTAGCAGCAGATCCAGATTTTATTAAATTATCAAAGTCGATATCTTTAATATCTTTCCCTAATAATTTTATAAGAGATCTTAATTCAAGTATTTCTTTAGCTGTAAGCTGTGAGTTGTCTGCCATTAAAAGTATTTATTATAAATATTAAAAAACGTAATTTTTAATACTTGGGAGGTTTATTGGCTAATTTACCTTTAAATTGTTCTGGTAATTGGATTTTACCATCTCGAATATCTCTAGTTTGGGATGCTAGATCACTACCTGTACTTTTATTTTTTTCATCATAATGTTCTTTCATTTTATGGAAAGTAAACTTACGAAGCCAAATGGGCATGTTATAGACTGCTTCCCAGTCATAACCGCCCTGGCCATGAAAAACTATTTCGTGAATTTGAGTAAAAAGATTAAACCTATACTGTTTGGCTAGATCAGAGGTCAGGCCAAAAAAAGCTAAGTCCAACTGGAATGTTAACTTTTGTGTCGCTCCCGTCGGGAAAAAAGGTCAGATCAACATCTGGTTGTACCTCCTTTATATACTCCCTAAATGCTCTGGAGTCACGAGCTAAGAAATGATTATCAACAAATTCTCTAATTGTTTTAGGATCAGTATTATCTTCAATAGAAGTAATCATGTATTTTAAACGAGTTGATAATTCAGGTGTATTATTTTTATTAATTTTCTTTAAACCTTCTAACTCAGCATTAATTTTTTTTTCATCATGACCTGTTAAAAGTTTAAAAGTGATTTTAGTATTTGTTGAAGGTAAAGTATATTCAAATTCATTTACTCCTTTTTTAAACAAATGATCAAGAATAGGTTTATTTTCAATAGTAGATAGATCAATTGTTTGTTCTTCACCTCCATAATTGAATGTATAATCTTTACCATAACCTAAAATACGAGCAGCTACTAATAAGGCATTTTTATCACCTACAACTAAATCTTCATATTTAACACCTGGTGTTTGGATAAGAGATTTAATCAATTCGTCTAATACTGTTCCTTTTTGAATATAAGATTGGTTAGTTAAAATATCTTCTTCCTTAGCGGTCATATATTTCATTTCAATTTTACCTTCTGAAAGAGGGCTTGTTTCTGGGTATACTAATCCTTGTGAAGGTAAGTCAACAACTTCTGTTGGGATACTAAATTTGTTTTCCATAAATAATTTTGTTATAACATTTTTGTTTGTCGCTTATAAATATATACAAAAAAAAGAAGCTCGCGTTTTCCGCGAGCCTCTTTTAAGATTTATGAGTTCTATCTTTTAGTAGTTCAATATAGCGAAGTCAATTGCTAATGTCATAGTGATGTTAATAGCTTGGTTTTCAGTATCCCAGTTATATTCACCAAATTCAGCAGTTTTAATAAATGCGCCTTTAAGTACCCATTCTGCTACCACGTCACCTACAGGACCAAGAGCATTGATTACTAAATCCTTCTTATAAAAGTCAGAGTAACCATCTCTACCTGTTACTGATTCGTGTGATAAGCGAACCCATTCCATTATTGTTTGAGCACCAGATGGTGTAATTGGATCATGCAATGTTAAGGTAACATCATTCCAAACTGTCTTACCTTTTACTTTACGTAAAACGTTAATGTGGTTTAATATTACTTCACCTTGGTTTAATCCCACAGCGCTAACACCTTTAATGATGTAGCTAGGTACTCCGTCAGCGTACAGGATAAATCGGTTAGCCTGTTTTGGTTCAAACGCTGTAAAAAACATTTCATTTGCGTCTATAATTGCCATTTTCTTTTAGTTTTTTATTTGTTAATAAATATTTAATCAGCTAACCTTTATGCAGGGAAAGTAGCGCCTGTTGGGGTAATGTTGAAGTTTAAGTAAATAAATTCAGCAGTCTTAGTTGGTTGTAAATAAATCTGACCTACTAACTCATTTCTGTCAATTACAGCTGGGGTGTTAATAGAATCATCCATAATTACCTTAAACGCGTATAAACCTTGACGTTGTTGAACTGATTCAAGGTACGGATTAACTTGGGCTAAGAAGCTATTTCTTGTAGCTGCGTTATTCTGTTGGAATACTAATCCATTAGCAATCTGGCCAATTGTTCTCTTAAGAGCAATTAACAAGCGACGAACATTTAAACGATCAAGAGCTGAAGCTTTGGTTTGTAATGTTTTCTGACCATATACTACAACACCTTGTCCTGGGAATGTAGCGATTGGGTTAATTTTAGCTTGATATAAATTATCACGGGTTGTTTGTGATAATTTAGAAGCAGCTCTAATTACATTACCTAATCCACCTCTGTTAATACCTGCTGGGGCAAACCATGGCTCAGCTACTCTATCATTGAATGCAAATACACCTGGGATTAATGTGGATGGTGGTACAAATACATACTGCTTAGTAGCAGGATCAAGCATTTGAACCCATGGGTAATAAGCAGCCACATATGATGAATCTACATTAGTGGCAGTTGAAATTTGCGCATTAGCTGAGGCTGAATAGCCACCTAATTCCATTACAAATACATTATCTCCTCTTTCTTCAGTGTTTGAAATTACAGTGTCTAATGTAGTATCATGATCATCATAATTTAATCCAGGAGCTACTAATACATTAAATTGATAATCATTAGCACTCTTTAATAAACTAAATGCTGATGTGTAATCACTGGCTACTAAACCTTGAATATTAGTGGAGGTAATAGTGTCATAGAACTTAGGGGCAGCTATAATATTGCCTAATCCACCAGCAAATGATCCAGTAATATTTTTAAGTAGAGCTCCAGGAATAGAAGCTGTGTAAGCTGGGTTAGCAATACCGCCAACTAAATATTGAGGAGTTGGCTTAAATACTGAGCCTACTCTGATGTATCTTGATTTATTAGGATAAGTACCTGTGATTTGTAAACTAGCTTCACCATCAAGAGTCTCTTGAACGAATGAATAATCACCAATTCTTCTAGCTACATAATTATCATCTAATGGATCTAATGATAACCCAGTATATACTTCTAAAATAGCTTTATTTCTGTTATCATCATTACCTCTACGAACAAATAAGTTAAATGTACCAGATTGAGTATTTGGGGCTACAATTTCAACACGAATGTTATTTATTGATCCAGAAACTAAAGCACCATTGCTATCTACATTTCCATTATTATTCATCATAGCACCTTCAGAGATAGTAAATAAATTAAATGAAGGTGTAGTAGTACCATCTTGTCCAAAGATTGAAGCGCTAGCTGCTTCATATGTACCATTTACAACACGAGTCACTAATAATGTTTGACCACCGTTTTGGAAATAGTTATAAGCTGCTATAGAAGTAAAATAAGAATATGATCCGCTTCCAGCAATAATTTCAGTTTCACCAAAATAATTGGTAAAGTCAGTATATGATGTAACAGTTACAGGTACACCTACAGGTCCTTTAACTGTAGGACCAACAATAGCCGCGCCAATTACTGGTGGCTGTTCGGCTATAAACGAGGTATCTATCTCTCTTGATAAAACACCTGGGGATAATAAAATTTCTGCCATGTTATTTTAAATTAATTAAGTTGTTTTTACTATGGGGTTTATTGATAAATATTTTAAAAATATTCAAAAAACTAGGCGTTTATAAATTCTCCTTTTTCTAGGTTAATTGTACCATCACCATATTTGTCTTGTAACTGTTTTCCTAAAGTTTCTTCTTTTTGTTTTAATTTTTCATATTCAAGTTTTAGTTTTTGTTTACGAATTTCTAATTCTTGAAATTGAATTTCTAAAACTCCAAATGCATCAACAATAGAATATCGTTCTTGTTGTACTGTTTTTAATTGTGTAATCTCTTCTTGGGTTAAAACTTTTGTTTCCATTTTTTAATTTATTATAAATATAAATTTAATTTATATAATTAAAGATATTTTAAAGTAATTTCATCTCCAGGTTTAATTTCAGAAAGAGTTGTTAATGTGATAATTTCATAATCATTATCATAAGAATATATAGTGTTAGGTGTGTCACTAGAATTAATATAACTAATATAGTGAAAGCTTATCATTGTTTTACCTTGAGCTTTAAAAGTATATCGAATTAATGCGTCAGGACAGTATGTATTTTTAGGGATAATAATAACTGGGGCTTGGAGGGCTATAGTGTTTTGAGGAATAAAATTCTCACTAAAAAGTCCCCACCTATGTATAGGAGATTTTTTAATAATAAATTTTGAATCTATTAAAGTCATAGATAATTAAAAACCGTTACCCCAAGCGCTACCTGTTTCAGCTAATCCCATAGCCATTAATGTTATACTTTCACCAATATTATTACATATCTCTTTAGTACTATCAGTCTGAGAAACTTTATTAAGCATTAAATTAGAACCTCCCATACCTGCGGGTATAACAAGTACTATACTTGAACCATTGCCAGCTACTTTTACTATTTCAACACATCTTCCAGCTGGGCTATTAGCTAAATAACTGTTTATATTTAAAGTACCATTCCCTGTTGAAGGTATTCCAGTGGTGTTATCTGTTATAAGGATTATATCATCATCATTTTCAATTACTTCAGGAGATGTTAAGTTAGTATTAGTTAAAGTTATTTCTCTATATTTTTTAACTCTAGCGCCTTCAGATATTAAAGAAGCAGTGACATATAAAGAACCACTTATTTCAACATTAGAACCAGAAGCAAATAATAGATTACTTCTATTAGAGTTTGAGGTTCCATTACCTATAATAAAAGCACTTTGAGCTGATGATGTTTCATTAAATTGACCTATTACAGATTGATAGGATCCTAAGGTTATAGTGTATAAACCAGCAGCGTGAGATGCTACTCCAAAAGTTATAGAACCACTTCCTTCAGCATGTGAGTATTCACCTGAAGCTGAGGTATGTTTACCTTCAGCATGTGATGCAGTTCCAAAAGTATATGAGCCACTACCTTCAGCGTGAGAATATCTTCCAAAAGAAACTGTATTGTTTCCTTCAGCATGAGATGCAAAACCTATAGTTGTAGTTTTATATCCTTCTGTATGGGATGCTTGACCTGAGGCTGATGTTTGCCAGCCTTCAGAATGAGCATATGAAGGTTCTAGGGTGGGTGAGATTGGTTCATCTCGATATGATATTGGGTTTAATGATGAGAAAGTTATAGTGTCATAACCTTCAGCATGAGAGTAAGACCCAGAAGCCCAAGTTGATTCACCTTCAGCATGGGAGTAATCACCTGAGGCTGTTGTAAGGTAGCCTTCAGCATGAGAAGCTATACCTAAAGCTAATGAGCTACTTCCTTCAGTATGTGAATAATCACCTGTAGCTTTAGTAAAATTACCTTCAGCATGAGAACCAGCACCTAGTGCTTCAGAGCCTGAACCTTCAGCATGAGAGTAAAGACCTAAAGCTATAGTGGTAATACCTTCAGCATGGGACCCATCACCTTGAGCTAATGTATTCCGTCCTTCAGCATGAGATCCAAATCCAGTAGTATCAGTATAAATTCCTTCAGCATGAGATGCTTGTCCTTCAGTTTGAGTAAAAAAACCTTCAGCATGAGAAAAATCACCAACTGTAATTGATCCAGTTCCTTCAACATGAGATGCGGCGCCAATAGCTTGAGTGTCTTCACCTTCAGCATGAGATCCAAATCCAAACGCTACAGTGACAATACCTTCAGCATGAGAATAAGCACCTGAGGCATTAGTTTCAATGCCTTCAGCATGAGAAGCAAGACCAAAAGCTTTAGTTTTTTGACCTTCAGCATGAGAATATTCATTTCCAGTTTGAGTTTCTCGACCTTCAGCATGAGAGTAAAGACCTGTAGCAAAAGTTAACCATCCTTCAGCATGAGAATAATCACCTGAAGCTTTATTTTGAAGACCTTCAGCGTGTGAAGCTTGTCCTGAGGCAGAGGTTTGATATCCTTCAGCGTGAGAATATGATTTTGAAGTATATGTTTGATAACCTTCAGCATGTGAAGCAGTACCAAAAGTTATAGAACTTGATCCTTCAGCGTGTGAATAATCACCAAAAGCAATTGTGTTATTACCTTCAGTATGTGTATACCAACCTAAAGCTTTTGTAAATCTCCCTTCAGCATGAGAAGCTAGTCCTGAAGCAGATGTGAACCAACCTTCAGCATGTGAATAATCTCCAGATGATGTTGTATAATAACCTTCGGCATGTGAAGCAGTTCCATAAGCTATAGATGAACTACCTTGAGCATGAGACCAATACCCAGAAGCAGTTACTTCATTTCCTTGTTGAAAGCTATGAGATGTGTAGATGTATCTAAAATATTCTTCTGCTCCAAATTCATCATTTTCATTATATTGAATATATGTGTCAAGTGGGGCTGGGGGCGTTAAATTCTCTTCACCTCCAATAGCACTTGAAGCTGTATAATATACTTGGCCTGAAGAAGTATTATAGACTAAAAGGTGAATTTCTGGTGAGGTAGGTAATCCTTGTAAAAACACATTTGAAGCACTGGCTTCAAACCATGATTTAGATACAAATAAGACATTATGCCTAATTATTCCTCCTCCAGGATCAAATCCATCTCCAATTATAAATGCGCTTTGTGAAGTACTAGCTATATTATATTGACCTACAACAAATTGGAAAGAGCCTGAAGCTATTGTGTTGTTACCAGCAGTATGTGAATAATCACTATAAGCTATTGTTCCAATACCTTCAGCATGAGCTCCATCTCCATATGTTTTTGTTGAGCTACCTTCAGCATGAGAGTAATTACCATAAGTTATTGTTGATAAACCTTCAGCATGTGAACCTGATCCAATAGATAAGGTCCCAAATCCTTCAGCGTGAGAACCAGATCCTGATGAGTATGTTTGTAATCCTTCAGCATGAGAAGCATAACCAAATGCTATAGTGGATGTTCCTTTATCATAAGCTCCCTCAGCATGAGAATAAAGACCTAAAGCTAATGTACGGTATCCTTCAGCATGTGAATAGGAACCGGAGGATGTAGTTTCATATCCTTCAGCGTGGGAGTGAGAACCTGATGCTATAGAACCACTTCCTTCAGCGTGAGATGATAAACCTAAAGCTACTGTGTTACTACCTTCAGCATGAGATCCAGTTCCTAAAGCTATAGTTAGTTGTCCCTCAGCATGAGAATAGTTACCTGAAGCTGTTGTATGATATCCTTCTGTATGGGAAGCTATACCTAAAGCTATAGATGAACTACCTTCAGCATGTGAGTAATCACCTGAGGCTGTAGTTAATCTACCTTCAGCGTGTGAAGCAGTTCCAAAAGTTATAGTTTGTCTTCCTTCAGTATGTGAAAAAATTCCTGAGGATGTGGTTTGAGATCCTTCAGCGTGAGATGCTGTTCCAATAGATTTAGAGCCACTACCTTCAGCGTGTGAGTAATCACCTGAAGCTGAGGTAAGGTAACCTTCAGCATGTGATGCGGTTCCAAAAGTATATGAGCCACTACCTTCAGCGTGAGAATAATACCCAACAGTTATTGATCCAGAACCATGTTGGAAACTATGAATTGGATAAAGGTATCTAAAATCTATTTCTGCTCCAAAAGCATTATTTTTATTATATTGAATATATGTGTCTTCAGGAGCAGGTGGGGTAGGAGTACCTCCTCCAACAGCATTTGAAGCAGTAAAAAATACTCGTCCTGAGGAAGAGTCGTACACTAATACAGAGTTTGAAGAGGTTTGAGGTATTCCTTGAAAATATACATTTGAAGCACTAGCTTCAAACCATGATTTCGATACAAATAAGACATTATGACGGGCGTTATTAGCTGTTCCATCTCCAATTATAAATGAACTTTGAGAAGGTAATACTTTATTATATTGGCCTATAACTAATTGATAATTACCTGAAGCTGTATTGTTATTACCTTCCACATGTGAAGCAATACCTGAAGCCATAGAACCTGAACCTTCAGCGTGAGAATAAAAACCTTCAGCAATGGTTTTATATCCTTCAGAATGGGCTGCTGGACCCCCAGCTATTGTTTCATATCCTTCAGCATGAGCACTATTAGCTATTGTTCTAGTGTAAAAACCTTCAGCATGAGAATAAAAACTACCTCCAATTGTTTTAGAACCCCAACCTTCAGTGTGTGAATAATCACCTGAAGCTGTAGTATTAAATCCTTCAGCATGTGAGTAATTACCTGAAGCTGTAACTCCATACCCTTCAGCGTGAGAAGCATTTCCTAATGCTATATTTTTTTCACCTTCAGCATGAGAATAATCACCTACAGCTTTAGAACCACTACCTTCAGCATGCGAACTTTCTCCTATAGCTTGAGTTTGACTACCTTCAGTGTGAGAATAACTATTAATAGCTACTGTGTTACTACCTTCAGCATGGGCACCTACTCCTATAGCATATGTATCTTCACCTTCAGCATGAGCATGTGAAGCACCCATTTTTTGATCACCAGTCCATGTAGAAGGATTAATACTAGCATTACCTACAACACAAGAAGATTTATTAAAACTAAGATCATTTAATGTAATAACAGTATTAGGGGAAGAATAAGTTACAGAATCTATAAGAACTAATTCTGGAAAATCATCATCTGTGAACCATAAGTAGTCTCCAGCATTAAATTCAGTTGTTTTATTACCATAATCTCCATATAAAGTAACAACACCACTAGCTATAGAAGCTGAAAAACCTAATAATGTGCCTGTGTATGTGCTATCTCCTTCAGCATGGGAATATTGACCTATAGCATTATTACCATTTCCTTGTTGTAAACTATTAGAGGTATAAATATATCTAAAATATTCTGATGCTCCAAATTCATCATTTTCATTATATTGAATCCATGTATCTTCAGGGGCTGGAGTTCCTGTTCCTCCAACAGCATTGGAAGCAGTAAAAAATACTTGTCCAGAAGCTGTGTTATATACTAATACAAAATTAGAAGATGTTTCTGGTATACCTTGGAAGAATACTTTAGAGGCACTTGCTTCAAAATATGATTTTGATACAAATAAGACATTATGGCGGGCGTTATTTGCTGTGCCGTCACCTATAATAAATGCACTTTGAGATGGTAAAGCTACATTGTATTGGCCTATAACTGATTGATAAGAACCAGATGCTATGGTATTATTTCCAGCGGCATGGGACCAAGCTGCTGATGATGTAGTTAAATAACCTTCAGCGTGGGATGCTCTACCTATTGCTAAAGTTTGCTCACCCTCAGCATGAGAATATGATGTACCTCCTTGATTTGGGTCATTAACTGTTTGAGTTAAATAACCTTCAGCGTGTGAGTAATCACCTGAAGCTGATGTATTATGACCTTCAGCATGAGAAGCATATTTTGTAGCATGGGTACCACTTCCTTCAGCGTGAGATACCGTTCCAGTTGCACTAGTGCTACCTCCTTCAGCATGGGATGATAAATTACTAGCTATAGATCCATATCCTTCAGCGTGAGATCCTATACCAGAGGCTGTAGTAAGAATACCCTCAGCATGTGATCCTTCACCTAAAGCTAAAGTTCCAAGGTTATAAGTAGAAGAGCCACCCTCAGCATGTGAATATAATCCTGAGGCTAAAGTAGAAAATCCTTCAGCGTGTGCTGCTATATTTGAAGCTATTGTGTTATTACCTTCAGCATGAGATTGTTGACCTGAAGCTGTGGTGTTGTAACCTTCAGCGTGAGATCCAACACCTGAAGCTATTGAACTTGAGCCTTCAGCGTGAGAGTATTGACCTGAAGCTGTGGTGTTGTAACCTTCAGCATGTGAGAAACTACCTAAAGATATTGTGCGGTGTCCTTCAGCGTGAGAGGCAATTCCTAAAGCTATAGATGAACTACCTTCAGCGTGGGAATATGATCCTGAAGTTAAAGTTTGAAATCCTTCAGCATGTGAGGCAGTGCCAAAAGCTATAGATGAACTACCTTGAGCATGAGACCAATATCCAGAAGCAGTTACTTCATTTCCTTGTTGAAAGCTATGGGAATTATAAATATATCTAAAATACTGTTCTGCTCCAAATAAACCTAATTTATTATATTGAATCCAAGTATCTTCGGGAGCAGCAGCTGCTGTCGCTGCAAATGTAGCAGAGACAGCATTTGCCGCGAAAGAAGCTGTTAAAGAATAAGAAGCACTAGTAGAGGATGAAGCATAGGATGCGCTTAATACACTATTACTTCCAAATGGTCCAAATACTCCTGCTCCAGTTATAAATGAAGCTGTAGAAGCAAATGATGCTGATGTGGAAGAAGAAGCATAGGATGCGCTTAATACACTATTGCTTCCAAATGGTCCAAATACTCCTGCACCAGTTATAAATGAAGCAGTTAATGCATTTTGAGCCCAACTAGCTGTCCCATAAAAACCAATAGTATTAGGCCCAGATGAAGCTGATATAGCACCAGTGACAAACATTGAACCTGTTAATATTATAGATCCTGATGTGTTTAAAGAACCTGTTAAATAAACAACATTATCAACAAATGTTAAATTAGCTGATCCACTAAAATTACCACTATAGTTAAATTGGATTGAATTTGGTGGGTCATCAGGTATACCTTTAAAAGCATCAGAAGCGGTAAAAAATACTTGTCCTGAAGCTGTATTATAAGTTAATACATGAAAAACAGAAGATGTTTTTAAAGTATAAAAAAACACAGGTCCTGATATGTGTAAAGAACCTGTTGTAGTATTTGATCCTGTAACTGTGGGTTGAAATATTCTCATCGGTTATAACTATATTGCTTCATAAGATCCATTAAATTGTAAACTATCTGGGCTGCCCCAAATGAATGGAGTAGTACTAGTCACACTAACACTTCCTGAACCTTGTGTATCATGTATTAAAGCTGTTTTATCTGTAAAATTACCATAAGCTCCATTAACTGTAGCTTGATACCAAGAAACAGTGTCGTCTAATAATGTAGCGGGCATTATAATAGCTTCAGCTGTTGCTGCGTTTACAGGTAGGCTAAAATACCAAGTGCCTGTTCCTGTATTTGTGGTAGTACCTATAAGTAATTTTACTCTAACAAATACTGTTTTTCCAATTTGTTTGTATTTACCAGTTAAAGTTCCATTGTTTAATACAGGTTGGGTCCCATCAGAAGTCCATGATGGGGAATAAGAAGCCCAAGCTCCATCGAAAGCTGTAGTATATGAAGAAGTTAAAGCATAACTTGAACTTACAGCTTGTAAAGCACTTTGAGCCCAACTAGCAGTACCATAAAAGCTACCACTAAATGATCCTGTAAATGATCCTGAAAATGACTTATCTGATACTATATACCCATTATCAAGATCAAGATGTCCTGTATCTCCTGAATTTCCAAAATATATTCTGTTTCCAACATATAAATTACTCCATCGAGTTGTTAAAGTACCTAAATCAAATGGTGAAATATAAGCACTATATGGTTCGCCAGGAATTAAATTACCACTAATAATAAGGTTATTAATTGGGTCTATAACTAAATTATTCCCAGAGCTATATATAGTACCACCATTATTAGTTAAAACACTTGAAGCTGTTAAAGCTAAAGAAGCGGTAATACCACCTATAGATGCTATAGCATATCCACTTTCTTGAGTTGGGAATGTTAATCTAGCTGAAGCAGTATCTATTAGTTCAATATATTCAGGAATAATTTGTTGGTGGTTTAAGTCAAGAGCTTGAATAATAACATATCTGCTATTTAAATTATGAGTAAAGTTCCAAGTAGATACATTATTAAAAGAGGCGGTAGCTGCTACAGCTAGACCAGACCCAGCAGTGGCGGTTGAATTAATAGTGACTTCACCTGTACCTATGCCTGGTGGGTCAATTGTTATGTTAGTACCAGCTATAATTCGAGTACCTTCTACATAAACATCAACTATATCTCCATCTAATGAAGCGGATACTCCACTGCCTGTAAAATTAATAGTTAAAGCATTAGAAGTTACAGGATTAGCTTCATCTGTAATAGCTAAACTTTTGCTAGGAATGTATATATTGGTTACACTACCACTTAAGGATGCTGAGACACCGCTGCCTGTAAGGTTAAATATAGTGGCTGCGGAAGTGACTAGTATGTTTTCATCTCGAACTTCTATGCTACTACTAGGAATATAAACATTAGTTACACTTCCACTTAAAGATGCTGAGACACCGCTGCCAGTAAAATTAAGAGTAGAAGCATTAAGAGTTACACTGTTTCCTTCATCTTTAATTTCTATACTACTTCCACTAGGTATATAAACATTAACAACGCTTCCACTTAATGAAGCAGAAACACCACTACCTGTGAAGTTAAATATTGAAGTGTTAGAAGTAACTAGTATGTTTTCATCTCGAACTTCTATGCTACTACTAGGAATATAAACATTAGTTACACTTCCACTTAAAGAAGCAGACACCCCACTACCTGTAAAGTTAAGTATAGCAGCACTAGAGGTAACTGTTATACCTTCATCTTTAATTTCTATACTTCCTCCTCCTCCACCTCCAGGAACATAAACATCAACTACACCTCCATTTAAAGAAGCTGAGATGCCACTTCCTGTGAAATTAAAAATGGTTGTATTAGCAGTAACTAAAATTCCTTCATCTCGAGTTACTAAACCGCCAAGTATAGAAGCAGTGTAAAATACTTGGCCTGAAGAGGTATCATATACTAATATGTAATTTGAAGAAGTAGTGGGTATTCCTTGTAAAAATACATTTGAAGCACTAACTTGAAACCATGATTGAGAAGCAAATAAAAGATTATGACGAGTTATATTTAATACAGAGATAGTATCAATATTGTCATAGTAATTTTGGGTTAATACTCCATCAATAGTAAGTTCATATTCACTTCCACCTTTAGACTCAACACCTATAATAGGAAAAGTTTCACTAACACTGCTAGAAGCAGAAACTAAAGTTACAATAGAACTAGTAAATAAATCTAAAGGAGTAAATTGAGAGTAGATATTAAATTTAGAACTACCAGTTGTAGCATTACTAGCAATGTTTCCACTTGCTATAACTCTAGTGTAACCATCTCCTATAACAAAAGCACTTTGTGAAGTACTAAAAAGATTATATTGACCTATAACTGTTTGATAATTACCTAAAGCTACTGTGTTATCGCCTTCAGTATGAGAGTAACGTCCTACAGCATAAGATCCACTACCTTTAGAGTGGGCTCCAATACCCATAGCATAGGTATCTCTACCATCAGCATGAGCTATATATGCTCCTGCTGTTTTATTACCCAGTAACTCTTTAATATAAAATGTACCTAAACTACCTACAAAAGAAGTAGTAGCATGGATATTGTTAACATTTAAAACAACATATGAACTTGTATTATCCCAAGATGTACTATTAATTTTAGCTACAGTTGTACCTAATGTATTATCAGAATAATAATCATTAATGTAAATATAACTTCCTGTTCTAAAAGAAGATGTTATATTACCATACTCAGCTGATAAGGTTATAGAACCAGATAAAATAGAGGATGAATAAGTATTAGGAAAACCAGTGTAGGTATTATGTCCTTCAGCATGAGACCAATTTCCTATAGCATTAGTATTATCACCATGTTGAAAACTATGGGTTGGGTAGATATATCTGAAGTAAACTTCAGCTCCGAATTTACCTTGTCTATTATATTGAATCCAAGTGTCTCTAGGGGCAGGAACAGCGTTAAGGGCAAAAGCAGCTGTATCTGCTATGCCCGCTCTTCGAGCGTATTGACTTAAATAGACTTGTGACATTAACTACTTTTAATTATAAATATTTAAAAAATTAGTAGTTAATTAAGGAATAAGAGTCAAATTTAATTTATTAGCCGCTATAATATAAGCTTCATTATTACTATCCATAGATGTTCCCCAATCAATATATTCTTGACCAGCTATAAAAATTTGACCTTCATATATAATTGTTCCATCATTATCACAAAGAGAATAATGTAAAGCAGCTTGTATAATTAAATCATCATAACTAAGATAGAGTTTTAAACAGGTAGCTGTTTTAGTATCTCCGTCACTCCAAATGTCTAAAGGTTGTATATTTTTCATAATTATAAAAATTCTTCGTAATCTATAAATGACCCAGATCTAATTGTTAATGTCCCAGCAATACTTGCTCCTTTACTAAATCTGC
>Ga0181348_1000428_pt1 | contig 18271 bp, 15 predicted proteins | sample Su13VDMM110DN_FD_130092 | JGI IMG/M metagenome (GOLD analysis project Ga0181348, IMG submission 130092) | Freshwater viral communities from Lake Michigan, USA - Su13.VD.MM110.D.N | ecosystem: Environmental > Aquatic > Freshwater > Lake | place: USA: Michigan | collected 2013-07-16
AGCGCACCCTACGGAGCCCTAAGCGAATCAGTGACTTACGGACAAAACACAAAATACTCCGGCAACAAGTGCGGGCTGACGGCACGTGAGAACTACGGCAGCGGTCCCAATAAGGGCAACGCCAGCAGCTCCAGCACTATGAAAGGTTCTGCTACAGGTTCTCCGCATGCCAAGACCGTTGCCACTGCCAGCGGGGGCGGCCGCATCAATGGTGGCACGAAGATGAAGCAGCCTGCTAATACTGACAAGATCAGATACTAAGAGCGAGGACTGACATGGCTTTCTTACCCACAGGCAATACATTTTATCTAAGTGCTAATACCAGCAGCCGCGCCAACGTTACTATAACCGGATCCAACGGTGCAGGTATTACGGTGTTGTGTATCAATCATATTGGTGCTACCACAGGCAATGCTGCTTTTGTCAGCGTTGGCGTTGGTTCCACGTTACCCAACGCCACAGTCAGTAGCTCGGGCGTTGCGATCAATCCAGGTAATATCGTTTACTTGGCACTGGCCAACGCTCCACAGAACGCTGTGCCACAGGCCAACGTTGTAGTCAGCGCGATAGGTATCGGCACAGGTGTGCATGATCTCTATATCACGCCTGGCATAGAAGTATAATTAGGAAAACTAAAATGCACACAGCAAACCCCAATCGCAAACCCGTTAATCAAAAGTCCGGCCCTCGCATGGGCAATATGAACCCCGGTGATAAAGTTGCCAATCTTAAAGAACGTCGAAGCAGCAGCAGTGGTCTATCCGATATGATCAATACGGCCTATGCTGCTAGACAATCTGATTACCAGGACAAGACCTTTAAGAATGAAGGCGCGATCCAACCCACAGTAAAACCACGCAAGCTTAAGAAGTAATCTTCAAGGTTGGCCCCGGACCTCAACCGGGGCACCCACTATTGAAAAGGAACTGCAATGAAGAAAAAAACAGAAACCACCGATGTATGGAACGACCGCCCCGTAGAGGAGGTATTAGATTCCATTACCGATCCCAACACTACTCCCGATAAGATAGAAGAATTCGTCGCGCAATCGATCGAAGAGAGTTTCTATGACATCGATGGTCTCATGACAGACTTTCCCACAGCACGTGAATTGGAACGTTTTGTATTCGATGAGACCGGCCATGTATTGAACCTAAAAGGTCGCGCCAATAAGATGAAGTATCAGATCGCCATGGATACATTGAATGGCCGCGAGATCGATCCTAAATTTATAGGCAACGAGAATCCTTATCTAGATAAGAACGACATGGTGCCCGAAGAACCCATGCGTCCGGTGCCCACACGTGACATGAGTTTGCCTCCAGCCACAGAAATGCAGAATGCTTTCCACAGTAGATTTGTTCCACATCCGGATGCAGAATGCCGTAGTCGCGATATGAAAGTAGATGTGACCTTTCGCAAGTATCTCAATGGTATGATTACCTATGAAGTAATTGGTCCTATCGAACCCCGCCCCATGGGAGAGAAGATAGACAAGTTTGGTCGCACACGGCCCGAGATCATTAAATGGGTCGATCCCCGCACCGGAGAACAATTGATAGTGCGAGCCGATGGCTCCGTTACACCCATGGGCCAACGTTTACGTGCATTGATGCAGACACTTAAAGTTTGGGATCATTGGATCGATCGCGAATTCGTCAGCCTCAATCAATCGATTATCGATAACCCTTGGGGTTAAGACATGTCCACTATACGTATGGACCCAGAACGTCGCGAACGGATCGAAGCTGAAGCCGTCGCCGACGTTAAGATCATGCAGAAGGTCAATCGCGCACATGGCGAGGCCTTTGCTGAACGTTATCCTGGCCAGGTCGAACATTCATTACGACTGGTCATGGAACGCTTGCAAGCCGGCTTGGACAAGCGCGACGGTGTAGATGTGGCCCGCCCCGCGACATGGCGAGTCAGCGCCGCGGAGTTGGCTGCTCTCAGCACAGCGGCCTACTATCTACATCAATTGAGAGAAGATCTTAAGCTGGACCAATGATAGATCCTCAGCTACTGACTCGACGTGCCATACGCTACGTAGCCGATATTAACAATCTCACTGTGGCGGGTATAGACACGTTTGATTTCTATACTAAACAGAACTTTTTAGATCTAGCCATGGCGACCGCGGATGACATGCGGCATAACCAGCTGAAATATTTCCGCCCATTTCCACATCAATTAAAGTTCTTTGAGACCGGAGCCGCGGCACGTCGAGGCATCTTGGCCGCTAACCGGATCGGCAAGACCGTCAGCACCTGCTACGAAACTGCCATGCACCTAACGGGTCTATATCCTGATTGGTGGCCCGGACGTCGATTTGAAAAACCCATCACCGTGTTTGTAGCCGGTGAAGGATGGGAACAGGTAGCCCGCGTGTTGCAGGAAGAACTCATAGGCACTCGCGATGTCAAATTGAGAGACCAATTGGGCACAGGAGCCATACCACGCCATACCATAGTAGAAGATACCATGCGTAGCGATGGAGCCAACGTTATAGGTGTAGAGATACGCCATGCATCCGGCACCAACAGTTATCTCTTGTTTGGTAACTATACACAGGAAGTGCGTAACCTACAGGGATTCAAGTTGGATCTGGTGGTATTCGATGAACAACCTCCGGATGAGATATTCAGCGAATTGGTCACGAGAACCGCTACCACGCAGGGTCAGGTCCTCTGTTCGTTCACACCATTGAAAGGTCTGAATGGTCTGGTCAGCAAGTTCTGGAATCATGAGGAAGGATATCAACACATAAGAGTCAGCTGGGATGATGTTCCAGAATATGATCTATGGGGAGAACCTTTCCTGCTCAAAGAGACCCGGCTGCAATTAGAAAGAGATTACTTACCGCACGAACGTGATGCACGTAAACACGGCCGTCCTGTCATGGGCAAGGGTGCTGTGTTCCAATTGACCACGTGGCCCACGTATAGGACAGGAGATTATGATTTTAGAACTTTACCAAATATGCATCGTATTATTGCTCTTGATCTGGGCTTGGTCAATGACCGCACGGTAATTACCCTGCTGTATTGGGATCCACGCGAAAGATCAGCTTGGATGCAAAGTCAGATAGTGGTCAAGGGTGCAGAAGAAGCCAACCCTATGAACTATATAAACCATCTCATGCGACCCGAAGTATTTGGTTGTCCCATAGTATTACCCGCGGATGCCAGCACACCGGGCCGCTATACTATGAGCAGCCAAAGCATACGGACTCTATTCCAGGAATACGAATTGAATGTGCATCCCACGCCCATAATGAATCCACCGGATGCACAGGGCCGCACTACCAATCACAAGAGTTTTGGTATCAACAGCATGCGACAGATGTTGGAATTGGGCAGCATGCAGATCAACGAAAACTGTGTAGAGTTCTTAAGAGAAGCACAGAACTACTACGTAGATGTGCAAGGACGCTTTAGCGACCCCGACGACTGCATCGATAGTGCTCGTTATGCCCTATTAGGCTGTTTAGGAGGCATAGCAGAACCCTACGATGGCAAAGATCCTCGACGTCGGATGGCAGAAATTCGCGAACAATTCTATCGCCCACGCACTCCGGCTGAGACTCCGGCATGGAAGAAAACATATGATGCATCGCGCTAGGGCCCGGCCCGCCCGCGCCAGCAACGGGCTAAATAATCAATAGCCATATGGAAAACACACATGCTTGATCTAAAACACTTTATATCTACTGATATAGCAGCACCTAACAGTAAAGAAGCCCGCTTTCTTAAGATGAAAGGTATGATGGACCAGAAATGTGCCGCGTATCTACGACTGCTGGCTACAAAGAACAATATCAACAGAGCCAGCGATTATCATTATTTGGCACTGGCAGTAACACAAAGCACAGAACCTGTCAACGGTATCGATTATATTCATCCTATCGTCAAACCTGCTGTGGATTATGCTACCGCAGTTATCACTAAAGGTATCTCGCCCAATGGTGATATCAACTTCGAATTCGTAGCGGACAATGAGGATGACGAAGTGGCAGCACGGCAGGCCACCGAGATGGTTTCCAAAGTTGTCAATCAGATGAACGAACCGCATACCATACTGCAACATTGGGTTATGGATGCTGCACTGCATAAGAATGGTCAGATGATGATCGCACCGCGTCGCGAACAGATCACACGCTACGTGACCAGTAGCGGAACAGCAGATCAATTACAGGCATTCGAAGCGCAAGCTCGCGATGCTGGATTAACAGTCACACGTCAAAGTCGTCGCAAGATCGATGTCGACCTCGATGCGGTCATGAATGAGACCTCACAGGAACTACAGGGTCGCGCACGTGAGAAGGTCGATGCCACGCGTGACAATATGATGGCCATGGCCGATTCTGCCGCCGGCGGCAACTTTGCCGAACTGGACCAAGATCCTATAGAGCAGATCACAGCGGACGACGCAGATCAATTGGTCAATGAAAGCATCCTCCGCAATACATCATATGAAGCCAAATACAAACTAGTGGGTTATACTATCAACGTCAAATGGCGTCCTATAGCACAACACTATTGGATGTGCGACCCTACGGTAATCAGCATCCAAGAACAACCATTCTGCGGATTTTATGATCCCATGAGTATACAGGAAGCCACAGAACTATATCCGGATATCAATCTAGAATTGTTCCGTAAGTATTCCGCATACAGCAACGTGGGTGCATATCAAGCAGGCAGTCTATTAAACAACTTGGCTCTACACGCAAGAGACAGTGTGCCTATCAATGGTCTACCCAGCAGCGGTTATAACGCACAGGATCCGGATGGACGTCAGATCAGCATGTTGACCGTTTGGAATCGTTATGATATCGATGGCGACGGTGAACTGGAATTGATCGAGATGGTCTATTCCGGACAATACATAGTCAGTGCCAAGGAAGTAGAATTCATCCCAGTGGCCAATATGTGTCCTAAACCTTTGAGCCAGAACTTCTATGGTATGAGCATAGCGGAAAGCGTAGTGCCCATGCAGGAGTATGCCACAGCCGGCCATAGAGCAGAGATCCAATTGGGTCTACTTACAGCCACACCGCGATTAGGAGTTAAACCTGACAAGGTAGACTTCGAGATGTTGCAAGATGGCGAAGCCGCTATCTTTATATTGGACAGCAAATTCGATCCAGCCACAGACATATATCCTTTACCTCCGCCCAGCGGCAGTATAGCATTCATCGATACAGCATTGAACCGCATACAAAGCGATGTCATGGCCATGATAGGCATGACACAACCCACAGATGTGTTTAATCCAGAAGTCATGGCTCCAGGCAACAGCGGTATTAAACTACAGATGGCTCTAAGTCCCAATCAGATCATACAGGACAATACCATTAAGAACTGTGCAGAAGGACTCAAAGAAGCCATATGGCTTACCTGGCGGACCTTGGTGCAATACGGAGATGACTACGGTGTGCGTAAATTAGCACAACTATATCATCCGGATAAAGAAAGCGTGTTCTTAGACGCACAGGCATTCGATGATATGAACTTCTGCCAACGCGGTCTAATCCATATAGAATTGGCTCTAGGTATGAAGTCAGAAGAAAACAGCCTAAACCGCTTGCAGATAATTAAACAAGTTCAGATACAACTATATCAGGAAGTCGCGGCCATGACAGCAGCAGGCACGCTCACACCTGAAATATTCAAGAAGATCAAGAAACCCTACGCCGATACATTATATGTGTTGGGTATCAAAGATTGTAATACTTACTTGCCCAGCGACGACGAAGTCATGACGATGATAAAACAAGGCCAACAAGCGGGCCAGAACAAGACTCCAAGTCCCGATGATCAAGCTAAGTTAGCACGGGCCGATCTAGATAAGGCTCGAACCGAAGAGATCAAAGCCGACGTGACGGGTAATACCGCACAGCGACAATTAGAAGCAGTCAGCTTGCTCAAGGAAAGAAAAGCAACAAATTATTAATCGACCCCGAGGAATTGAAATGATAGATCGTGATGTAATAGATGCATTCAATGCCAGACCGCGTGTGGATCCTAATAACATTAAGACCATGACCCCGGCACAGCAGGACCAAGTTAAAGCATGGGGAAGTCAAGCAGAAGCACTGCTACTGAACCGCGAACTGGCCCTGTTTATACATCAATATAAGTTTGAATTAAGCGATGAATTGATAGCCGTAACTGGTCACTCACAGGATGATAACGCCCGGAGGATAGCAGTCTGCAATCACCTAGCGGGCATAGACAAATTCGTTAGCATGTTGAAAAGAGCTACATACTATAAGAATCGATTGGTAAATCTACAGAATGGTTCCGTAGATCCCAAGAATAACATTAAGGAATAAATAAATGACAACAGAAGTAATTGATAGTCCTAACGCCAACGGCGCGGCCCCTATCGAAAATGCAGTTCCCAGCTTGGACTCCATAGTAGCCAAAATGACCGCGATGCGTAATCAACCGGCCGCTACCAAGCAAACTGAGACAGGTTCATCTGAAGCGGCAGCATCGGGTAGCCCTGTGGCACCGGCGGGGATCGACGATCCAGACCAGCCAGAAATTGATTCGCAAGAATCCAGTGAGATAGTAGACAGCACTGACGAAGCCGTAGCCCCTGAAGAGGTAAGCGAAAGCGATTCGACAGATGGCGAAGTCATCGACTTTATTGCCTTTGCGGATGAACATCCGGACGCTAAGTTCAAGTTCAAACGTAATGGTAAAGATGTCGAGATAGACGCCAAAAAGGCAGCTGCGATTTTAGGACAAGGCGGAGCAATACACGAAGAAGCAAGACAATTAAAGATCGAACGCAGTGAGTTTGATGAATATCTCAAAGAGAAACAGGCTCACACAGAAGGTCTCATATTGGCAATGGAATTTACCGTAAAGCCACAGCTTCAAAAGGCCTACGATGAGATCCTTAAGACACAGAATTACCAAACGACGTTTAACCAGCAGTTAGCACAGACCAACGATCCAGCGCAGTTAGCTAGAATACAAGCAGCGATGAATCAAAATGAAAGATACATTAGCCAACAGGCCGGTGTAATCAAGCAATTGAAACCCAACGTAGATCAGTTCTATGAGATACGTCGAGGTCAAGTGCAGTCGATACTGGAGCAGGGTCGTAAGTCATTCCAAGACAAAGAGTTAAGGAATGAATTTGTCTATAAGGAGATCAGAGAAAAGGTCTCGAAAGGTTGGGAAGGTGCCCATCGTCAATTAGTGCCCGGCATCGATAATATAGATCTTATCTCCAGCGATGAACATATCATGACGCTGGTCAGAGATGGATTGAAATATCGTGGCAAAGGCACAGTGCGGCAAGCTGGTAACAGCATAGCAGCATTGACCGGAAAACGTGGTAATTCAGCCTCGAATCGATCCCAAGATGATGTCGCTCAACTTCGTGCAAAAGCCAAGGGCGGTGATAAAAAAGCCGCAGATAACCTTCTTGTAGCTCAACTATCAAAGATAAGAGCAGCGAGAGGGCGTTAGAAAATATAGCCAAATACTTAGGAGAAATTAAATGGCCACAATTACCACAAGCCAAATCGGTAACGGAACTGGAGCTTATGCTTCCGACATCGTCGTTAAAGATCTAGATCTTGACGTATCAAACCGTGTCAAAGATGACACACCAGTATTAAACATGTGTATGGCCAAGAAGCGTAAAGTAGTTTCTACATTACCTCTTTGGACCAACGACGTGTATCGTCTACCAGCAGCGCAGGCCAACTTGGAAGGTGCAGCAGTTGCCGCTGCTAATGCAAGCAGCAATCAGCGTAACAACCTGGGCAACTACACACAGATTTTCTCAACAACCGTTGGTGCTACCGGCACTGCTCGCGCTGTTGAACAATCTGGTGGCGATCCGCAAGCGTATCAAGAAGTTAAACAGCTGATCGAACTTATGTTCGACGTTGAAATGCAATTGGTTCGTAATGACCAGATTGGCACCAAGTATTCAGGCCAGTCAGGTAACACCAGTGCATACAGCGGCGGCTTTGGTGCCGCACAAGCAGGTCGTCGTATGGGATCATTGAATTCGTTCGCAGGAACACATTCATTCAACCCAACAACTGGCAACCTACAAGCGTTTGTAACTTGGACCAACCCAGAATCCAGTGATAATCCTACTGCCAACGTTGGTAATTTAACCATTACTGCCAGCGGTAGCAATTACTACACCGGAACTGAGACCAACCAAGTATTCAGCCCAATCACTTACAAACAGTTAGTGACCGCAGCTGAACAACGCTTCAATGCTAAGATCCGCACTGTGGTCGCTCCGACAAGCCTACGCACTCATATTTCGGATACAATGCCAACCAGCAGATCTATTAACCGTGTTAATAGTGAGCGTGGTGACACTATCCAAACGTATGAAGGCGACTTTAACTACACCTACGAAATATTCGATTCATGGATCATGGATCAAGCTGGTGTAAGCAATCAGATCTACTTCTTGAACGAAGAAGTTATTCAGTGGGGTAGTCTACGTGATCTTGGACCAAATAACGAAGTATTCAGCAATGCTGATGCATCGCTAGATCAGTTCATCATGGAAGGAACGCTTATCGTTCGTAACCCAGCTGGCGTTGGTGTGCTTCATGACATCAGTGCAACTGGTAGTGCAGTTACAACCCTACGCCCAAGCGCAGCAGTTCAGCGTCTAAGTGTTTGGGGAGGCGTGTCATTCTAATAGTTGAATAAACACAGCAGCAGAGAGAAAGGGGTCTACGGCCCCTTTCTTTATGACTCGCTCAGTCATAAATACTCATATGAATAATCTAAACCAATCCGAATTTAACCCCAATAACTTACCGCCGGATGCCAGTTGGCTGACCGACGATGATCCCCAATTCGACACAGACTATGCAAGACAAGACCATGGCGGTATGATTACCCCTCACAATGGCATAGCCGACAAGTTATTGCAGAATGATCACTTGTATAACGCTATGAAAGGTGATTGGACACGCAGCGATTGGAATTCCAGTCGCAATATCATGATCACCACCGGTAGAGAAGATGGTAAGTTTTATATTAAGAGAGAACAGCATAACGTGGAAGCAGTGCGACGTCGGTGCGCCGCTTATCGCAAGGCCAGCGAACAGGGCATTCATGATCCCATGGCTCCTATAGGCGAAGATGGCCGGTTGACTTATAAGTGGATGGATCTACCTGAAGTCCTAGCCATACGTATCGGCGACGATTACTTCGGCGGTATGCCGTGGAGCACGATCAAACGTGATAGGACTCTCAAAGCACAATTTTATCGCGTGGTAGAGCGAGAATACAATGATTTCGTCTGCCACCCGGGTGGTCGATTACCAATCCCCGTAGATGTCCCCTATCCAACCAAACGAGGCCAAGTTAGGTTCTTTAAAGGTATATAAACAATGAGTTATCAGATTCCCGACGCCGATGCATTAGTCTCCTATATAGAAGCTTTTACGGGCAGCAGCAATGATACCGAGATCAAACAGTGTATCTATCTAGGAGAACTCATGATGCGTAATATTGAATTACCCATATTACGCAGTGATCCCTATGATAATGATTATATAGGCACAGCAGATAGTTTGGGTCGTATACCTATCCCCAGCGATATGAACAAGCCTATATTGTTCTTTAAACAGGGCGGCAGTGTGCCAGCCAGCAGTTTAGGACCATGGATCGTATATGATCGTATTGGCGATAGAGATGTAATCACTGAAGGACTCATACAGAGTCTATATCTAAAACCTATTAATATTCCTGCTGTATATCGCGGCAAGTTCAGTGAAGTAGGACAATACTATCAATTCCTTCCCACATTGGCCCTAGACGACTTGGTCAACCTTTATTATTATAAGGCATGGCCATTATTGTTTAGTTTGGACACCAGTGGCAATGAGACGCAGAACAATGGCGTATTGACCAGTTGGAGCGAAGGCTATATCTATAGCACACTACACAATTATTATCTCAAACGCAAGATGCCCGAAGATGCGGCCTACTGGCGTGCCAAGTTCGACGATGCTTGGAAGACCATTAACGATCAGAACAGCAAGGGCAAATGGAGCGGCGGTCATAATCGAATGACTTCGATATTCCAGCCAAGAAAAGATCGCCGATTCACGGCCAAATAAGGACGACAAGAACATGCCAACAAGTGGAAATACTACAGGACTATATGGGCAGACAGTTACTCCCATACCCAGCAATGCACAACAACTATTATCGCTGTTAAGCAATAACGGTGGAGTGACTTTTAGTCTCGATCCGGTTTACAGCAATGCGCGGGTAAAAGCTCTTGGGGGCAGCGGCAGCAATCTTGCCATACAAGATGAAGGTGTGACCTTAGTCTCGACGGCCAATCTATTAAACTTCGTAGGCAATGGTGTGTCTACCACAGTGGCCGGCAATGCAGCCACTATTACAATTACATCCGGATCCGGTCCGACCGGCCCACAAGGACCAACAGGACCAATTGGCACTACCGGCCCACAAGGACCTACCGGCCCAATTGGCACTACCGGACCACAAGGACCAACAGGACCAATCGGCAGCACAGGACCACAAGGCCCCACCGGACCAATCGGCACTACCGGCCCACAAGGACCAACCGGACCTATAGGCCCAATTGGCACTACCGGACCACAAGGCCCCACAGGACCAATTGGCAGCACCGGACCACAAGGACCAACGGGACCGCAAGGCCCCAGCGGCACCGGACCACAAGGACCACAAGGACCACAAGGTCCGATCGGCACTACTGGACCACAAGGACCACAAGGACCCAGTGGCGACAGCGTGACAGGACCACAAGGACCACGCGGACCACAAGGCAATACCGGACCACAAGGACCACAAGGTGATATAGGACCACAAGGACCACAAGGACCGATCGGCACTACCGGACCACAAGGACCACGTGGTCCACAAGGACCGCAAGGCGATATAGGAATTACCGGCCCACAAGGCCCACAAGGCCCCAGCGGTGCCAGCGTGACAGGACCGCAAGGACCACGCGGACCACAAGGTCCGACCGGAGCAGATAGCACGGTAGCAGGACCGCAAGGACCAACCGGACCGCAAGGACCGCAAGGACAGCAAGGTAATACCGGACCACAAGGACCGCAAGGACCAATTGGCACTACCGGCCCACAAGGACCGCAGGGCATCGGTAGCAATCTAGCCATACAAGATCAAGGCTCGACTGTAGCGTATACGGCCAATTTAATAAACTTCACAGGTAATGGTGTATCTACTACCGTATCCGGCAATGCAGCCACTATTACAATTACATCCGGATCCGGTCCGGCCGGACCGCAAGGACCACAAGGCCCAATTGGCAGCACTGGACCACAAGGACCAACAGGTCCACAAGGTGATATAGGCCCGCAAGGACCACAAGGCCCAATTGGCACTACCGGACCACAAGGACCACAGGGACCAATTGGCACTACCGGACCACAAGGACCAACCGGCCCACAAGGCGATATAGGACCACAAGGACCACAAGGCCCAATTGGCAGCACTGGACCACAAGGCCCGCAAGGACCACAAGGCCCAATTGGCAGCACTGGACCACAAGGCCCAACAGGCCCACAAGGTGATATAGGACCACAAGGTCCGCAAGGCCCGATTGGCACTACCGGACCACAAGGCCCACAAGGACCCAGCGGCGCTGGCGGCACACCCGGCGGAGCAGACACACAGGTCCAATACAACGATGCCAACGTGTTCGCGGGCACCAGCAACTTAACCATAGCCACTACTGGTAATATCACCATGGGCAACTTGGTATTCAATAGTGCCAACGCAGTGACCACTGGCGGCACTAATGGAACCATCATACGCACCTTGGGCAATATCAGCAATTATCCCGCCAGCATCACCACTACTGCCAATCCCGGCCGCATCACTATAGGATCCGGCATCAACGGCGATTATAATCAATATTTCCAGACCGACCAAGGTGCCAATAGTAGATTGTTCCTAGTTGATAGGATACAGGTTCCCAATAACGGCCAACGTAATAGCGGCATGACCATATTGCACAGCAGCAATATCACAGCCAATATCGGCAGCAATACTGCTACACGTATCAACGGTCTCGCGGTATACAACCACATAGCCACAGGCAACAGCACCGGCACCGTGGGTGTGATCATTACCAGTCTTATAGCACAGAATCAATTTGGTAACATAGGCACTACAGGAGAAGGCAACGTATTCGTCCAGGCCGCGACCGCTGCCCAGTTTGCCAGCAACGTGGGATCCGGGGCCAACGTGGTGGTCAGTGCCGCCGTAGATGCCGGGGGGTTCATGGCTAACGGCGGCGCGACCGGCACGTATATAGGCTACGTATCACGCAACGGTTTCACTGGCGGCACGGTCTCCAACGTTTATATGCATTACAATCCTGGCAGCACCAACACAGTGGGCTACACTAATAGTGCTACCGGACGAAGAGCCAATAGATACTACTTTCTCTACAACGAAGATGATGTGGCACAGACTCGTTTGGGCAGTCTCAGGACTTATCATGAATTCCAAGCCAACTTGAGTCAGGATGGCGGTAATTTAACTATCAATCCTGCAGGCTCCGGCAACGTCTCATTGACCCAGGGACAGGTAGGATACTTTACTCCCAATGCCAACGTGACCAGCGTGACATTCGGTGGATTTACTACTTCAGCCAGCGACGGAACCAATAACGATGCTCAGGTCACCACATATACGCTGATAATCGAACAGGGATCGACACCATATGCCGTCACTATGCCCACAGGCAACACTGCTATCAAATACGCGGGCAATGTCACTACAGTAGGTGCCACTGCCAATGCCGCTACTATGATCAGCATCAGTGCGGTGCGTAGTGCATATGGAACACCGCCCTTGTATCTCGTCAGCATCAGTCCGGAGTTCGTATAATGTTGGGATTGACTCGCAATGTGCAGATGGCCACGTGGTTCAGCGGCCCTAGACTGACGACCTACTATGAGAAGTTTACTACCAGCGGCTCATGGACAGCACCCGCAGGTGTCTCCAGTATTAAATTATTGGTGGTTGGTGGTGGTGGATCCGGAGCATTCGCCACAGGCGGTGGCGGTGGTGCGGGCGGTGCAAGATATTCGGTATCCAACGTCACAGCCGGAACTACCTATACCATAACGATTGGTGCGGGTGCTGCCAAATCTACCGTAGACGGCACCGCGGGAGCCAGGGGAGCCAACACTACCGTGACCGGAACCGGATTCAGCAATGTATCCAGCACCGGTGGCGGATTTGGTGCTGCTGTCACTACCAGCAATGTAGCCACATACGGCGGCGGCGGCGGATCGGGCGGCGGATCGGGCTATATCAATGGCAACTCCGGCACGGCGTTTGGCAGCGGCGTCGCGCTAAACGGTAATGGCGTAGAAGGATACGCCGGCGGCGACGTATACGACGTTGATATGGCAGTATATGGAAACAATTATCCCTATATAGGTGGTGGTGGCGGTGGTGCGGGAGGATTTATCGCTTTCGCTGGTCCCAGTAGCACCGCGGGTCAAGGCTATTGGAAGGCCGGCAACGGTGGCGATGGCATATTAAATGCCAACGTGGGCGGTCTGATAAATGCTACCACTAGTGGTGTCAGCGGACGCATAGCGGCTGGCGGTGGTGGTGCAGTCAATTGGTCAGATGATCTATACGGCAATAGCGGATCGGCCTTTGGAGTCCCGGGCCTAGGTGGAGCAGGCGGCGGCGGCAATGGCGGAGAATGTTTCGCCATAAGCCCATATGCCACACACTATAGTAATGTTCAATCCGTGTCAACTACCATGGCCAGCAGCGGCACGGTCAATACCGGCGGCGGTGGCGGAGCAGGACAAGAGGCTGCAAATGGTGCCGGCGGATCGGGCATAGTAATATTATCGTATACGGCATAGGAAAAATATGGCACATTACGCATACGTAGATCAGTCTGATACGGTAACTACGGTCATAGTAGCAGAACAAGCATTCATAGATTCCGGTGCGGTGGGTGATCCCTCACGCTGGGTCCAGACCAGTTATAACACGTGGCGTGGTCAACACTATCAAGGTGGCACACCCTTACGTAAGAATTATGCAGGTATAGGCTACACATACGACAGGACCCGCGATGCATTCATACAACCCAAACCCCAGGGCACTTACGTATTAAACGAGGATACTTGCCACTGGGTCCGTCCTCTACCCTATCCTCAGGATGGCGATAAGTATTGTTGGAGCGAAGATACACAAACATGGATCCCATCGACGGATCCCATGAGAATAGGAAGATAATATGGCCGTCAAGCCCGTCAAAACACCCTTTACCAATATGAGTTATACTCCGGATATTCCCAGTGCGGCCTTGGCCGAAGCAGAGTATAACATAGGCCGTAATATCGAAACAGACACACGTGGTATCAACAGTGTGGCCGGGGATCAAGAGATCCTTACCAGCATCACAGGCAACGTAGTCTTTACCACAGCGGGTTTCCGTAGCAATGATGTCTATTGGTTCGTAGTGGCTACCAAAGAAGGCAATTGGTATGGTGTCAACGCCGCCGGCTCTACCAATCTAACTCCCGTATCCAACACCTATGTCAGCACCAGTTATACCAATGACACAGCATTTACAGATTCGTGGAACGGAGATATATTGTTTATCAATGATACAGTCAATGCACCCATGTATCTCACTAGTTCAGCCAGTTATTTTGCGTTATACAACAGTGCCCCGGACAATTACATATGGAACTACAATACAGGTAATGTTACTCCCAACTTTACCAGCCTAACAGCAGGATTCGTGCGCTTGTATGCCACACCCAACGTGGGCAGCATATTGATAGCGGGCAATCTTACCGGCGTGGGCACCAGCAACATAATAACTAACTACAGCACCACAGTGCGATGGAGTCAAGCATTTGGACTCGACAGCGGACCTACCACGTGGGCTCCTACTGCTACCAATATAGCCAACGAAGTGGAAGTTCCGGTCCGTGGTCCTGTGATCGATGGATTCCCGGCCAATGGCAACTTCTATGTTTGCAGTTATTGGGATACAGTGGTATTCAGTCCCATAGCATATCAAAACAGCAGCACTCCGGTCCTGGGTATTCGATTACTCAATCAGGGCCGCGGCCTTCTTAACGAAAACTGCTGGGCCGTCGCAGATGCAGAAGTATATGGATTGGATGCTAGAGATATATGGGCATTCTCCAATGGCACTTTTACCAGCCTAGGTAATCAACGTGTTAGAAAATACTTTTATAATAATCTCAATGCAACCTATGCCATACGGACTTTTATGGTCAACAATACCAGCAAGAATCAAGTGGAGATCTATTATCCAGATCTCACCAGCACAGGTCATTGCAACAAGATGTTGGCTTATCGATATGATCTCAAAGTATGGCAACCACCACGTGACATAACCAATGCTAGCCATGCGGTAGAAAGTCCACGTTGGACCGGCAATACATATAATATAGCCACTCGGACAGTGGTCTATTCGCAGGGATCGACAGCTAACAGTAAGTTGGTGCAGAAAGATCAAGGCACCGGCTTTGTAGGCAACACAGCCATAAGCACCTTGTTCCAAAGAGACAACATCAGCTTTGGTCAACCCTATAGCAACAAGGTGCAGGTGCATCGTATACTACCAGAAGTAGTGGGCACGGGCAATGTCAATGTTACCATAGGTGGCAGTCAAAGCGTGGGAGCCAATATCACTTATAGGCCCACAGTATCCATGGCTATCAATACTGATTATCCATGGACGCAGATAGATCAGAATGATCAACGTGTGGTCAGCATCAAGATCGAAACCAATAGCAATGTCAACAGTTATACTATGACAGCAGTCAACTGGCAGAATACTATTATCGAAGATGACAGATAGATGAACAATCTAATATTAGAACAATCTCGTTTGAGCGATATCTTAAAGATAGATAATTTAAGCTCATATGATGTCGTAATAGTTCGTCATCTATTAATCGATTGCGAATTTAATATGGCCGCATTACCACATATACATGCCATGCTGACGGAAAAAATAGATGAGTAATTTCAATATTGAGACAGGCGATGCATATAGCGAAGTAGTCGGTGCGGTCAATTATCTATTGTCCACTCAGAATACTACCAATGTAGCAGCCAGTCTCGGTAATGTATTGACAGCCAATGCTACCACTGGACGTATCACTACCTCAGTAGCTTCAAACTATCTAGCCTATCTCTATCAGTATATCAGCATAAGATACGCAGATGATGCCACAGGTGCCACCAACTTCAGCACCAGTCCTACCAATAGAGTTTATTTTGGTGTGTATAACGATACTACCGGCGTGGCCAGCGCAAACCCTGTAGATTACCAATGGACACAGGTAGCGGGTGGATTCAGCACTAATAAATTCTTATATTATATTACCAATGGTGGTAGACAGATCCAGTTTAGTGCCGGAGCATCGCCACCGGATCTCAATTGGATCAAGACCGTCGATGCCGTAGCGATCGATCTAGATGTGTTGACTGCATCATTGGTCAACACCACACTACGTGTCATATATACTAATGGTTCGCTATTCACACGTGATAGTGGTAATATTTGGACACCCAATATTCAAGCGAATTTGACCGTCAATACCACAGCCAATATCACCGCGGTTCGCAGCAATACCGTAGTAGGGCAAGCTGTTAGAACATTGACTTATAATACCGCGGTGACCACGTGGACATTGACCGGTAATACTGCTGCCGATCTCAACGGAAACAATTTTAATTTCAGCAATTCAATCAGCAGCACTACAAACTATTTTCAGAATGTAGGTTATGTTGATACCTATGCAAATCTCGCTAGCTTTATACAAGTAGGTGTGGCCACGTCCGGTGCTAATGGTTCGAGCGGATTAAGTGCATCGGTTACATTTAATAATTATTCGACGTTTGTTCAACAAGATGATTCGACATGGAGTCCGGCAGCTAATGCAAACGGTTATATTAATACTAATGTTACAGTTAAGGTCTATAGAAATACCAGTATAGTTGGTCAAATTACCAGGCCGATTACATTTTATGCTAATAGTGCTTTTCTTTCGAATTCAAGTTTAACACCTACAGGTTATATTAGTGGTATAACTGGTTGGAGTAATAGTCAAACTATCAGCGGTAATGTAATTACAGCATTATTTGGTGGAACTGCTGCATTGTTAGACGCGTCGGAAAGAAAACGCGGAAATATTACTGTAGCAAATGGATCATTGGGTCCGGTTGATATATTCATGATAGGATCGGGAGCGGCTAGTGGATATAAAAATGGACCGGATGCTAATGTAAGCCCTGGTGGTGGCGGACCTGTTGAAGGATTTTCAGATGTTTACCTAGGGGAAGGAACAGTTCCTTATTGGATTGGATCACCTTACTCCGTAGCTACGCTAGGTGGCGGCACGAATTATACCACAAGTATTGTTATAAATGGGCTGGAACAACTAAGCCATGGTATCGATGGAACATCTGGCCTCGGCGGAACAAGTTTAGGATCCGGTTTAAATGGTGGCGCCGGTGTTGTTGATCCATGGAATTTAATTGCTCAAGGCACTTTTGCTAATATTACATTCGGGTGGAATGACTTTCCAACGTCATTCCCGTTAACTCCGCCGGCGGCGCAACACACATTTACGTATAATACTAATGCATTATTACCAACAACTGTTACTCATCAACCTAATCATTACCTAGGTGGAGCTGCTTATTTTGGTGGTGGTGGCGGAAATGCAAATGTAACAGCACTGGGTCTAGGTCGTGATGGTGGCGGAAATGCCTCAGTATCTGGTTATATTGGATGGGACGCCCAGCAAAGCATGGGGTGGGGCGGCGGCGGCGCAGGATTAGTCCAAGGGACTACCGGCCCAACATCTCAAAATTATTTTGGAGAATTTGGATTAATTTACATTCGACAAACTCCTCAAAGTTATGCAAATAGTATTATAGGTTATAATAGTATTTGGAGTATTAATACAACTGCAACTTCCGGCACTGATATTAATGCTAATTCTTTCTCATATGAGACAGTAACACAAATTCCTAGAAATTTTCAAATTCCAATTACATATGCCGATGCATCGGGAAATATTACAGTTAGCATTGAATGTTCTGCGATTCCAACAGCACCGGGTGCAACAGGTTCACGCGGATTCATTCCATTGGCCTATGTGTTGACAGCCAGCGATCCTAGTGGATATTCGGATAATCAATATACAGTG
>Ga0181348_1000430_pt1 | contig 18172 bp, 4 predicted proteins | sample Su13VDMM110DN_FD_130092 | JGI IMG/M metagenome (GOLD analysis project Ga0181348, IMG submission 130092) | Freshwater viral communities from Lake Michigan, USA - Su13.VD.MM110.D.N | ecosystem: Environmental > Aquatic > Freshwater > Lake | place: USA: Michigan | collected 2013-07-16
AAGCTAAGGAACGGTAGTTCCGGTATGTTTAAACTAGACACTGCATCTACGAACAGATCATCACCAACACGGTAAAAGACTTGTTTACCATTCTCAAGGGCAGTGATGATGTCATGTCCAGTGTCAGGACCATCTAGCTTTTCACCAATACCAACATCAACAGCAAGTTGTCCAGCCCGTTGTGCTGCCACGTTTTTCATACCTGCCTGAACGGCAGCATGGGTGTTGCGGACAATGGTTTCAAGAAAATCAGCTATCGGTGCGTCTTTACCCCTAAGAGTTGATGTTGGTTTAACCCCGGAAATGCTCTGATATATCTTGGGACCGACAGTGTCCTCACCCTCTAGCTGACGGTAGAAAGGAAGGTAGTCGGCGTACTTCATCCACTCTACGCCCATCTCTTTGGAGATAACGCCAGTGTCAATCTGGTACTTCACAAGGCCGTTGTTAAACTTGACCCAGTCCTTCTGGATGTCCACAAACATGGGGTACTTGTTTTCCAGTGCTTGGGCAAAGCCAATACCAGATAGGTCAATGTTCTGTTCTCTGCCCTCTCCAAGCAATCGCTTACCGCGCTTGGCCGCTGCCCAGAACTGATAGGCTTGGTAGATGGTTGGATCACCAACTGCTGCCAGTCGCTTAAAGATTTCCAGCGGTCCTTTGACGGTGCCGTTTAAATTACTGACGGTAGTGTAGCCTTTGTCGTAGACAGGTACTCCACCTACACCGTCGTCTACACCCAACACCTGTGCTGTAACCCCAGCGTGTAAATCAGACATCAGCGCGGCGGAATGGGCATTGGAATCTGCCAGCCGTTCAATCCCACCATTGGCTTGGGCACGAATTTTCTCGCTTTCGGCAAGACGGTTGTAGCGGTTTAATGCTTGGGCCTTCATTTGGGAAAAGGACCGTGGAGCAACAAAGCTAGTAATGCGCTCTGCCCATCCTTTTTCTTCTCGGGTAGTGGTAGCACCCTTAATGGTAGAGAAGATTTGTTTGCCGTTAGGCAGGGACTCAATCTCTGCCTTGATGTCCCGCAGACTAAACTTGGGTTCAGACTTTTCTTCCTCTTCTGTTGACTTAACGTCTTCATAGAGTCGCTCTGCCTGATCACTATTGATCATCTTTTCCAGTTGCATCAACTTACGCTGTGCTGCAAGAAAGTTTTTTTGGCCTAGATCAACGGCAGCATCACGGCTTAACTCCTGTAATGTGGTGTGAACCGGAATCTGTTTGTACGCATCTGCGTAATTTTTAAGCCAAGTATTGGCTTCCGCAATATATTTTTCAGAAGATTTGAACTTGCCTTCTTCGACGTAATATTCTGCATTGCGTTTAATTTGATCCGTATATTCGGATACTTCTGTACGGCCCAGATCACGCAATGCTCTGCCAGCTTTTTCGCGCATAGCCCCAAGCCCATACTTAACTCCACCAGTACCCACGCCAGCCCCAGATTGATTGGGGTCTGAAGGCATTGCGGCCCTGTTTACTAAGTCACCTACGTGTTCCAGTAAAACTTGTAAACGACCCCCGTAAGTAAACTGAGTTCCCAAGTCTTCTGGCGACATCTCGCTGTCAACGCCTGCGCCATAACGCTGGGCTTCCCGTGTTTGTTTAAATTTAATGTCCCGCAGGCTGTAGCGAGTTGGCTGGTACTCTTTTACCTCTTCCGGGTTATATCCTTGACCATAATCTACCACCAACTCACGCTCACCGGGATGCCCAATCATTACAATGTGTTCTGGCGTAAGGTCCATTTCCACTACTTTTAAGTCACCTTTGGGTGCTTTCTGGTACTGGGGTAAATTAGCAAATTTCTGGGCGATGTCTGGACGCAGGGTAAAGGAGGCTAATTGGCTTCCCATTGATCCCGTTGTAATTTCTTCAAGCTCATCTTTGTGCATGAGCCTGTAGCCTTTAAATGTATCGCCAAAGTTTTCCCGCGCCAAGTTTTGCACATCTTGCATGTACTTCTTGCTGCCAGCTACACGGAACAGATCATATGCAGAATCACGGTTACCTGTTCCAGAAACTCCTCCAATCCAATCATCACGGATGATTTCAACGCCCTTGGGTTCTTTGATGTCTTCCGCTTTGCTAAAGAAGTCATCTACTTGTTTTAAGCTATACCTAATATCAGGGTTAGCAGTGTCGTATGTACCGGTGTTGCCTGTGGCAGATTTGATTTGGGTTGGCTTAAATGCTATTGCGGTGTACCCAGAATCGACGTTTGTCCCGTACAGATAGATGATGCCGTCGTGCCCGTTTTCTTTTGCGTATTCTTTCGCGGCCTTTTTGTTATCCAAAAAGTCTTGAGTGCGGCTACCCGCATTTCCATCAGATTCATCAAGTCCAACAATCAGCGGGTTCTGCAAAGACAGGTAGAACTTACGCACCACCCCTTTAGCGTTCCCAAGACGTTCAGCCGCTTTTGTGGCGTACAGGTCTGCGTCAGCGTTGTTGTCTGCAAAGTGAAAGCCTACTTCTGCGTCACCATACCCAGTGTTTTCCCCAAGGCGAGATGCGTCAAAGACATCGAAGTTTTCACCGCTGCCGTGATACATTACCAGCGGCTTACCATTCTCATCCACTACCTTGCTGTCACCGAACCAGCGTTTAAACTCTGGTGTGTTTGGTGCTTTGCGGAGACTTAGCTTCGGCTTTTTGGCATCAAACTCAGCTTTGGTTCCTTCGTAGTTAACAGGTACATTATGGTTAAGGATGACCATCATGCCCATTGACGGGGCTGCGTATCCATCGTACCCGGCGTCAACAACCAAGCTCTCCATAGTGTTTGCATCACCACGGGCTTCTGCATAAAGCCTGCTCAGTACTTCTGGGCTGGCTATGTTGTCAAATGTTTGCGTGTAAACATAGTTGCCCACACCTGACTCTGGTAAAGGCATCTGGCCGTTGTATTTGGGAACGTAAAAGTAAACACGTTTTTTGATGCGGTTGTCTTTGTATCCACTAAGCCTACGTGCTTCTGATCCTTGTAAACCGGTGCCGTATTTAGAAGCGTCCAGATTGTCTGTTTTGATTTTGCCGTAGTGGGTTCCGCTAAATGATTGGGCTTGAGGTTGTTTAGTTCCAAGAACAATCCCTTTGGTTTTTTCTTGTGGCAAAGACTCAGATTTCACATCTGGCTCAATGGACATGGTACTTGCCCACTCAGGCAGTAAACCAATCTTTTGATCTGCGTATTTGGTGTCTTTGCCTGAAGCTGTTTTGTTGAAAGCAGCATTGGGTCCAAAGTTTACTTCAGAGTTTTGACCGCGAGTACCCGCTGTCATAGCCCTTGCAGCCAAAGGTGAGTACATCCTTACGTGAGATTGGAATGCGTTCTCTTCACCTTCAGCGCGGAATCCAAAGCCCTCTTTGATGTGACCAAAGAAATCATGGGTAGCTCTGAAGACCTCTACCACTCTGGCTTTACGACCAGAAATTGTGATGTCGGTTAAGGCTAGTGCTGGGTTGTTTTTAATTTGCTCATCTGTGATGCCGCCCTTACCAAAGCCACCATCTGCGGGGAACACATACAGGTGGTTGTTGTTTAAAACATCCAGTATGGAGTTCCTTGGGTTGCCGTAGGTGTCTATTGAATCTGGGAAAAACTCAACCGTAATCCCGGTTTTAAGCATCGCCTCGTACTGAGCAATGGTTTCATCTGCCCATGCTTTGTATGCGGCTTTTACCTGTGGGGCGTTTGGCTCATCAAACATCCGGGCATATGCATTTGCCAGCATCTTGGAAAATTCTGGGTCCAGCTTGTGGTAACTTGCCTGTTGCCGGTAGGGTATCCCTGATTTCTCTGCATGTAAAACTGCTGCCTCTCTTGCAGCTATGTAAGGCCCAAAGGTGACATCAACGCCGTCAACCTTTGCTACTGCTGGGAGTCCTTTAACAGGCTTCTCAAGATTGGGATACTTTGCCCTTGTCTCGTCATCCAGTATCCGTAGGCTTCTTCGTACTCCTCTTTGCTGGGGAAGTCCTTCACCTTCGGCTTGGAGTCCTCTAGCATTTTTAGCCTGTCGCGCAGTTCCATAACCAGTTCCTTCGTTGAAGTATGTGTTTACAGCGTCCTTTTGAGCCTGCCCAAGCTCATCAGGGTCATCAAAATACTCACCCTGATTTTCAAAAACAGTTCTGTTGTCATCTGGGTTATATGACATGTAAACAACGTCAGGCTCACCGTTGTTAAATTCAGAGAATGTTTTTTTGTCCCAGTTGTCTGGCTTGTAGTCCTCGTTCCATTTCATGCGGCCAACAATTTGAAAACCGTTGGTGTTGTAAAGTTGGGGAAGAACCGTATCAAAAGCATCAAGCCTTCTACCACCTTCTTGCACGGCAAGTTGAATGGATGAGTTAACAGAGCCTTTGTGCGGTGGCCCAGAGAACACCGAAACAATGTCATCGTCCTTCAGAGCAACACCGGATTTGCCGTCCTCCGTCATAAAGAGGCGCATTTTGGCGTAGTCTTCTACAGGGTAGACATAGACAGATGCCCCGTATGGACTGGCATCTTTGGACTCTTGTATTGCCTGTTCGTAAACATCAGCGTTTTTGCCGCTGATCTCATAGAACACTGGGGATTGATGACCGTACCCGTTAACAATCCCTTTGAACGACTCAGTAGGGATGTACTGAGCGATAGGCTTGGCCCCTAGAACCCGTAGGCTTCCGCCATCTCCAATGCTTTTTCGCGTGTGAGTTTTGGATGACACTTCATCGCGTCCTCTATAGGATCGTATGTCCTCTCGGAGGGAGAGTTTTTCTCCATTTGCCGCATTGCGTCTTTCCCCGCCTCTATCGCTGGATCGAACGGTAGGTTCTCCAGATGGAACGTCTTCATCTATTGGTCCTTTTTCATTGCTTTCACTTCGTTCACGAAGTTGTCCAAAAACCGAAACCTTTCGTCCGGGTCCATCCCCGCTGTCAGGTTGTTCAGAGAATACCACGCTTGGTCTTGCTCGTCCATCACCCTGACCTGCTTGGGCAATGATTGCTTCTTCATAGCCGATGTCATCTGCTGTTTTCCCGCTGAGTTTTGCATATAAACGTTTCTCGTAGTACCAAAGGGCGGCTTGGATGTCAGCCAATGAAAGATCAATGTCCTCATTGCGTAACAACTGCTGTGCTTTACGTGCAGCATCGTACATGAATTTCCTGTCGGAGGCTGTGAATGGAGCCTCTTCCAACATCTCAAATTCATTCTTGTAGATGGTGTTAGCCATCTTCTCCAGCTTGTGTTCAAACAATAGCTGCTGGTAAGCACTACCGGCTTTGCGTTGTGCCTTGGCAAACCAAGCAGGTTGGTTAATTTTGGTTTGTGGCTCTTTGGATTTAACCAAATGCTCAAGTTCCGTCGTGTATCCGTATTCTTTGTATTTGTTACGCAACGGTACGGAAGCAGCAATGATTTCTTCTTTGGTGGCAGATGGCTGATCCATCATGTCCCGGAACTTGGAAATAGATGCTACGGTAGCTTGAGGAAGCAACAGCCCACGCATCCGGTTGATAGACCTAGTCCACCACAAGTCCATTGTGAGGTAGCCTTCCGACCCCGACAGGTTGGCGTAGAACGCTCCCAGCTTGGGACCAAAATACACTGCGGCGGCGGGTACGACTGTGTCAGCTAAGTAGCTTGCATCTGTTTTCTGACCCATCTCCCGCAGCTTGGCGTTCATTTCCTTAACGGTAATTTCTTCAAGAAGGACTCGTTTAAAGTCCGTACCATGCTTCGCCATCAAATTTTCAATTGCTTTTAAATTGTTTTGAAGCGCGGTAGGACGACGATTCCCCATTGCCACCAAAGGTTTACCGTCACGCAACTTAGCATAGAGCTTGATGGCGTTGTCGATGTTCTTGGTAACTTTTTCCCCGTTGGACGTTACTGCTACCAAAGCAGAGAACACTGATTGGGCGTGTTCGTTGTTGCCCAACTCTGGGAAACGCTTTACCAAACGCTTTACAGCTTTCGGGTAGTTGTTGGAGTACCAACCCAACCCAGTACCAGTCTTAGACGTTGAGTTCAACTGGTAAACAACTTCATCAGCAATAGCTTTGGCAATCTCTGTGGAATCTTGTCTTGTCAAAGCATTCTGATCCATGACGCCAAACTGAACCTTGGTGTACCTGTTTAAAGCAATGGCGATTTCTCGCACGTTGTTAAACCTCTTGCGTACTGCCTCAGTCTTTAAACCAAGCTCTTGCTGTGCAATTACAGTTTGACGATCCATGATTCCACGAGTGGACAACGGTACACCCTCACCATACAGCGACAGTTTCTCTTGCTTCTTGTCAAGGGTATCACTAGTTTTATCTGCCTTATCCATCTGGCTTTCCAGCTTACCTTCTTCGATCTTGCCAAAGATGTCTTCGGCAGACTCAAACCCTGCCCCGGTCAATGCTTGACGGATTGCTTTAAAGAAGTTGCGGAGCTTGTTTAGCAACGCCATCATCATGCCGGGTGGTGCTTTGTTTACATCAAAGTCAGCAAAGGCATCGGCAATGGCTTCTTCAAGGACGCCTTCTGGACTTAAAGGCTCAATTAACCACTTGCCATTTTTATCTTTGACGCCGTTGGAATAGGCATCGTATCTGGTCATGCGTTGACCATCTACCACAACCATGTTGGTTCCAGCTAGGTACTTCTGTACCCACTCATTCTTTGCTTTATTCTCAAGAACACGCCATTGGTCTTTGGTGAAGAATCCAAGTTCTTTTAGGGCGTGTACCGCTTCATGCCTCATGGTCCCTACGGGGTTACCCGCATCAAAGGCAATCTTGATCAGCTTTGCTTCGTAAGAACCTGCGGCGTTGTTGCTGATGGCACGTACTACCTTGAGGGCTACGTCCTTTAAACCAAACTTGGACAGAGCGGCAACTAGGTTTTTTTCCAGTTCTGCCATCTCAGGTGAGCTTTTGGTAGCCACTCCTGCTTTGGCTAGACCTTCTTCTGTTCCTTTAACGGGTATGCCTGCCGGGGCTTTGCGGCGTTCTTTCTCTTTTACCGCCCGGTCAGTGATACCACCGAATCGGGTGTCGGATGATAGTTGGTCTAGCTCTGCATCTGTAAGCTGAGTCAGCATACTGGCTTCAGCATCTAAACGAGATGGGAACGTGCCAAGCACTTTACCGTCTTTGGTTAGGGTACTCTTCTTAGAAGTGATGGGTTTTTTACCGACGGGCTTTGACTTGAGAGGGGCAGACATCTCCTCTATTTGGTCCATCAACGCTTTAATGCGTTTGCTGAGAATGTCTTCTCTTATTGCTTGCTTGGCCTTGTCTTTAGAATAAGTTTCGGTGTCAGTTAAACCCCTAGCTTCCATGCTTTCCAGTTTAGTTTTTCCACTTGCAACAGCACCGGAGTACCTGTTTACATCTGCAAGCATCTTGGCAGCTTCTTGCTGCCTGAGTCCTGTCAGCCGTTCAATCTTTGGAGCTACCTCTTCTTCAAGATCGACGGTGGTAAGAGGTTTACCACGACCTTCGGGGGTAATCTCAAAACCGGCGGGGCGTTCTCCTTCTGCGTAGGTTCCCTCTTCTATTGAGTAACCTTTAGGCAGAGGTGCCCTTGCATCTTTAACAGGGGTAGCAGGTGTGATCTGGTAGTCATCACCTGCCACGGCAACATTCAGTTCTTCGTTCCTAATCACCGCCTGAAGGAGAGTATGAACATCCCTGTCAGTCTTTAGACCGGTAACGCCTTTTAAAGACTCACGAACAGGGGTAGCAACAAGAGCCTCGCCACTTGCAAGCTGTTGGGTTACGTATGACCGTCCCTTGTCATACTGATCCTGTGTAAACCTTGATGCGTTTGAGCCTTCAGGTAAAACAATCTGCTCGTTGCCTTCCCGTTTCATCTCCGACAGTGATTTAAACGCAGAGTACAACTGCGGCTGTGACATCGTGTTTAGATCACGTTCACCTGTCGTTCTTTGTAAGAAGTCTTGGAACCCCACTGTCTCGTAAGCAACGTTCTTCTCAACGGCGGCGTTTACAACGTCCTGCGGGGTGTATTTCTCGGTCCCGGAGAAGCCTGTTTTAGCCGTCAAAATGGAATCCAGAGCGCCTTTCTCACCCTCTGGATTTACTTGCGTCATTGCGTCTTTGACATCCTCAATCGAATAGGACTTGAGAGGAGGTAGATTGTTCTGCTGCCTGTGTTGATCAACATAGCCAGAAATCTCAGGGCCAAGCTCTTCCTTGGTGATGTTCCCAAGGGGGTTGTTTAGTCCTGCCTCTTCTTTAACCGGCTCAATCTTCTTAGACGGAGGAGGTAAAGCCAGTGTTTCAGGTACTTGCAGTTCAGCTTTGGTCTTTGCTTGTTGAGCAGCAAACGCTTTCTCTTGCTCTGCGAACTGATCTTGTTCCTTCTTGATCTTCTCTTGTTCCAGTTCAGCTTTGGATTTACCACCACTGATAGCGGCAACAGGACCGGCGGTAAGACCACCAAGGATGCCCTCTTGTGTTGCTTGACCAGCTACACCTTGGAATGTAGGTACATCCCTTCCGGTGTTCTGTAGGGCAATGTTAGATGCTAGACGCTCTTGTCCACCTTGTGCGCCTTCGGTAACTGACTCTTCTGCCACTGCTGTACCGACGCGAGGTGCAAATGCTCTTTCACCGGCCTTTGCTCTGCCTGCTTTAGTCAATAAAGGATCAATACCACCCAAAGATGCAAGGTAACCAAGACCGCCGCCAAGTCCAATCTGGGCTAGGTTCTTACCACCATAGGACTGTGCAGCTTCAGCTTTCTGTTTTGCGTCTTCTTCAGAGACTCCGTCTTCCCTTTCAGCTTTGTAAACAGCGTCATAGATAGCACCTTTTACAGAGCCTGCACCTTGTGCTGTACCCATGCCTCGTGTGTAAACTTTGGCAGCTACGTTAGCAGCAGCAGCACCTTTAGCACCAAGACCCAGCGCGGCAGCAACTGGCCCTGCAAACATGGCAGGAACATAAGGTACAAACGAACCAACCCCTTGGGCGATAGACTGTAGCGGTGCTTCGTAAATGTTCTGAACGCCAGCTTTAATCTCTTCAAATGTACTGCCAGACTCTTCAGCTTTCTTCATGCGCTCCTGCTGGCGCTGCATCTCGGCCTGTCGTTCTGGGGTGTACTGCTTCTCCAAGCCCTTGTTTACATCACTCAGATATTGCGAGGCAGCGTTATCAGCGCCAGCAACATTGGTGAGAGCTTCGGTGCTACCTACAGCGCCTTGACGAAAGGCAGTGCCAAGGTCTTTAAGGGAAAACCCGGCAGGCTTGGTGATTGGAGCGGCAGGAGCTTCTACAGGTGCCCGTAAGGAGCGATATGCATTGGCTACCGTTTCAAAATCAGGCGTTCCCTTTTTGTCCTGATTGCTAATAAGCCACTGTGCATATTGCTCAACAGATGCCATTACTTCACTCCAACAATTTTATCTGCCTCTGATAGCAGCGGTGAACTTTTTGCTGATGGATTGGCAGCACCACCCATCTCTATCTCAATCATTCGTTTCCTAATTGTAAAAACGTCCGGCACAGGTTTCCCTGCATCCTTGGCTTCCTTTTGGATTGTACGTATGTGCATGGTGTTTGAGTCCAAAAACTTTTGTACATTGTCAGTAGCTTGGTCAAGCGTCATTGCACCTTTCAATGAAGCGCCAACTTGCTTTACCTTCTCGTAAGCCTGCGAATACGTAATACCTAACGTTTTCATGTAATCACGAATGGCATTTTCTTCCGTGGTAGGTCTCTGAGCAGGTGGGGTGTTGTTTAATTGGATGCGTAACTTACGATCAAGCTCTGCAATATTTTCTTGGCTTGCTCTGTTAAGTCTTGCAATTTCACGTTGAGATTCATTTCCAGCCGCACTGACGATGTTGCTACGGCGATTGCTTGTATCTGCGTCGGCGGCGGTTCGACCTTTTGCAACGGATTCTAAAATGAATCTTTGTTCATCAGTGGCTTCGCCTCGACGCATGGCATCAACGGCGGTCATTACCTTATCTTGATAAGCAGCTTGGGCTGCATCGGCAGCACGATTACCTTCAGCGGTTTCAAGATAAGAGGTTCCAAACCCACCGATACCACCTCTGGCAGCAGAGGCAAGACCACGCATCCAGTTTTCCATTGGACGACTTTTCTTACCTTCTTCATATTGATCTTGCTGTTGCTTTAAACGGGCAAGTTGCTCTAGTCCAGCAGGTGTCCTCAACAACTCAGGAGTTGCTTCGTTACGCTCTGCTTTAGCCTGCGCTGCTGTACGTGGTTGAATTTTTTCATCTAATGCGGCCATTTCCATCTGTTGAAGTTTAGATAGCGCAGCAGACCCGGGTGATGTAGCGGGAGGAGTGGCGGGAGGTGGTGCAGCCTGATTTACGACGGGAGCAGGGCGCGGCGCTACTGGTGGTGCAGGCTTTGGTGCAAGAGAAGCTAAACCTCTATCCCGAGCGCCCATATCTCCTCCTTCTGGTGTTGCGCTTGGCTTTAAATATGCGTCGGTAACTTGGTTTTGAACAGGAGCCGCAACAGGCGCAAAATTGCGAAACGGTTTTTGTGACGCAATATACGGAGGGTTTGCGCTATATTCAGCTTCCGATGCCTTTTTAACTGCTGCTTGAACAGCTTGTTGTGCTTCTTGAGCAGCTTGCTGTGCTTGTTGATACCCTTCAGGGTCTTGCTGCCGTTTTATCGTTCCATATGTGCGAAGCCTTGCAATAGCTTGTTCTGCCTGTGCTTTTACAGCATCAAGGTTTTCACTGGGGTCAGCTTTAGGTACGGGACCGTCTGGTTCGGCAAAACTAATAATCCCGCCAGCGCGGTAGTCAAACATACGTGGGTTTACAGACAACCTAGCTAGTCCACCCTCCGCCGCCCTCATTACCGGGGGTTGTGGTTGCGGTTGCGGTACACCTTGAGGAACCGGCTGTGGTGCCTGTGCTATTTGACTTGTCATCTGCTGTTGAGCTTGCTGCTGTTGTTGGCCTTGCAGCGCCATCAATCCAGCGGCTTGTTCGTATTTCTCTTTGATGCTTGGCATCTCACCGGTGGAAGCCCCTTCAGCGGCAGCTAACCTTTTGATGGCAGATTCTTGAGCTTGTATTTCTGCCAAAGCAACATACGGAGGAAGTACCTCTGGATTTGAGCCATTTGAGTATGGTATTAATTGAGGAATTTTTAAAGACTTTGCAAGGTCATATGCTTTTACGAGATTCATATTTGTTCCTTACCTTACTTTGCAGCGGATGTAGTTGTCGCAGTTGCTTGTCCAAGACCAGCAAGCTGGTTATACAAACCCTGTAAACCCAAAATTTGACTGCTTAAATTGCTTATGCCAGTTGTGTTAGCTGTTGTTGCCGCAGATGTAATGGGTAAACCTTGCAGCAGGTCTTTCTGGTACTGCACCATTTTAAGCGGGTAGTCTCTTTCCTCTTCAAACTGAGTTTTGTCAGCGTTAATGCCTTCAGTTTCAATGCCACGTTGCACTGCACCCAAACTAGCAGCGTCACCAAGAGATTTAAGACCGTAGTCAGCACTGTACTGGCGTGATGCTTCTGTAGATTTCTCTGCACCCAAACGTCGATCTTGCTCAGTGTTGAACTGTTGCACTGCTTTGTCATAAGCTGTCTGGTATCCAGTTCCGATAGCCTGCCCTTGTTTGTCAAGCAGGTTACGGCTACCTTCGGATTCCATGATGGCTTGTCGGCTACCGCCAAAGGCACCGGCTTGGGTCATTCTTCCTGCGTCGGCTACTCGGGTAATACCAGCCTGCCTACGCATCTCATCCAGTTGTGGATTGAGCGCAGCCGATAGGTACGGGTTCATGTACTGTTGGGCTTCTTGTGCGCCAAATGTCCCTCCTTGGTAGGTTGTAGGTTTGTACCCTTCCTGTGCCGCCGCGCCAATTCCTGCAAAGGCTTGGTTCTGTAAATCAGAAGCCCCGGCAGTCAATGGCCCTTGGAAGGATTGATACGGAGCTTCAGCAAGTGCTTGGCCTTTACCTAAGTAGTTGGTAACGTAATCACCAGCGTAGGGAGATAGGCTAGATGAGGTAGATGTACCTAGCGGGGTGGCAGCAGGCGTCGTTAATGGACCCGGTGTTACAGTATTTGCTGTTCCGCCTGCCCCAGTGTTAAAGCGCTGAATCTCTCCACCGCCAGCCAACTGAGCAATGCCACCGGGCATAAACTTTTCAGGGTTAATCCGTTTACCTTGTTTAGGGTTACCTGTACGTGCTTTGCGAATCTTCTCCATCATGGCAAGCAGTTTATTGGCACCAGATTTAGTGTTTCCACCGCCAATGCGTTTAACCATCTGGGGGTCAATGTAGGCTTCGTCGTTTGCAACCAAGGCTTTCTCCTTACCATCAATGTGAGTAGGAATGGAATCACTCATCCCGTCGCCTTTACCCTTGATGGGTTTAGCGTTTAGCTTGGCTGCTAATAAAGCCAATCCTGCACTAGAGCTACCGTTACCTAAGTGAGCCACTACGTCAGCGGGTACTACAAACCCACCGGCAGCTAATCCACCGTGAGCCATTGGTTTAAACCCTTCGGCTTTTTGTACGGGAAGAAGTTGAGCCACGCCAGATGCGGCAGTGGTAGTGTCTGCTTTGGCTTCTGCTGGGTTCCAAGCCGGTTTGTAAGGTGTGGGCGTGTAGTTGGCAGGTTGATATGGATTTACCTGTGCAGCCCTTTGGGGTACAGCCGCAGCTATCCCTTGTGCTTGTGTCTTAGCAGCAGTTTGTGCGGCAGCAGCATTCTCGGGGGCAGTGTACTGAGTGTTGGTAAAGTACGAACGCCCAGCTTCACCGGGGCGGCGGTTAGGATCAGCGTATGGAATCTGCTCTCGGGTAGCTGTTAGCTTAGGGATGGGTTTGTTATAGCCACCTGTTTGAATTTCGTTACCACCTAACAGACCATATATGCCAGCAGCACCTGTTGCCAAAGTTGCAAGATTTAACGTTTTTCCGTCTTCGTTAAAAATTGCACCTTTTACTGCTTTGGCAGCACCTTCACCAAATTTGTCTTGTACAAATTTTACAAGGGCATTTGCTTCTTCTGGCTTCGTAATTTCTTCAGGCTTCAGGCTTTGAAACCATGTGCTATTAAGAAGGTTTTGAGTGGCTTGTTCATTAACTGGCGAGTTTTCCCAATCCCCAGCATATGGGTCAAAACCAGAAGTTCCGTCTTCGATGTACGAGTTAGTAACGTCATCCCAAATCATTGACATATCAAACCTCTCTAGCGTATTGCTTCAAGTAGGTCATCAAGATACCCACCTGTAGCCATTTTAAGTGACTGTTTGTCCTTCGGGGGTGTTTTCTGAGACTCGTACCCACCAAAGAACCCAGTGTTCAGGGGTGATCTAAAGTCAAACCCCGGTGTTGCTTTTACTGTTTCAACCTGTGCTGGTGCTGCCATTTGTGTAGCCTGTTGCTGTAAACCACCTATTAGTCCTTGTAGCCCACTCTGCATCTGACCGCGCAACTGGCCGGTCTGGATGGTTTTAAGGTTAGCTGCTTCACGAGCTTTTTGATTTGTAACCTCTGTTTGCCGTGCTGTTTCTGCTGCTGTGAATTGAGTAGTTAGGGCAGCGTCAACAATTTTAGTAACTTCGCTAGAAGATAACCCTGCTGGCAGATTGGTTATAGCGGTGTTTACAATCTTGGCAACTTGCTCTTCTGTCAGGCTTGGATTAGCGGCAAGAGCATCATCAATGATAGTCCGTATTTGCTCTGGTGTTTGACTAACCCCCGCCTCCCCCCGTTCACCAGTTTCACCTCTTTCTCCTGCAGCACCAGCAGCACCAGCAGCACCAGTAGAACCTCTTTCACCAGCAGCACCAGCAGCACCAGTTAATCCAGCAGCACCAGCAGCACCAGTAGCTCCTATTTCACCTCTTTCACCAGCAGCACCAGCTAATCCAGCTAAACCAGCAGCACCAGTAGCTCCTATTTCACCTCTTTCACCTCTTTCACCAGCAGCACCAGTTAATCCAGCTAATCCAGCTAACCCAGTAGCTCCTATTTCACCTCTTTCACCTCTTTCACCAGCAGCACCAGTTGATCCAGTAGCTCCTATTTCACCAGCAGCACCAGCTAATCCAGTAAATCCAGTAGCACCAGTTTCACCTCTTTCGCCAGTAAATCCTCTTTCACCAGCAGTACCAGTTAATCCAGTAGCACCAGTTTCACCTCTTCCGCCAGCAGCACCAGTTGATCCAGTTGATCCAGTTGATCCTATTTCACCTCTTTCACCTCTTCCGCCAGCAGCACCAGTTGATCCAGTTGATCCTATTTCACCTCTTTCTCCTCTTTCGCCAGTAGCACCAGTTGATCCAGTAAGTCCAGTAGCACCTGCTTCACCTCTTTCACCAGTAAATCCTCTTTCGCCAGCAGTACCAGTTAATCCAGTTGATCCTCTTTCTCCTTGATCGCCTTTTAAGCCAGTGCCAAATATGCCATCAAATAGTGAGGTGTCACCTGTATCACCAAGAGCGTCTAAAATCTCCTGACTTGTGGTATCGCCAAGGTTGGTTTGTCCACCAGTAATAATTTCTTCAATTTGGTCATCAGTTAATTCTTGAGAACCCGTGTTACTAGTTCCTGTAGCAGAACCCGTATTTTTTGAACTTCCAGTGGCACCGCTACCATCGGCAATGCTATTGAAATCAGGGAGTGATTGAGAGTCATTTCTTTTAGAACCCGGTAAACCTGTCTCCTGTGTATATGGCGTATACCATGCATAGCTGTATTTATTACTATTAGGGTCATAAACAATTTCGTAATCGTAAGGCTTTCCGTCTGCTGTTGTGCCTTCTACAAAAGTTCTTGATTTGCCATCATGTAAGATTTGTGTTTCCCCTAATGTTTCCCCTGCACGGAGGTTTTGCAAAGGGTTTCCGCCTCTGGTTCCTGCGTCAGTTACATTTCCATTTGAAACGCCTGCTGTAACTGAACCCGACTTAATATTTCCGGTAGTGCCTAACATATCTGCAACGGTTTCTTCTGATAAGTTTGCTTCGCTTAACCCAGCGTTAGTTAACGTTGAAAGATCATATGGATTATTGGTGTTTGCCGTTGTGTTTTCGGACCCTGCCCGTTGCGCCGGGTCTTGAGATATTGGGTTAGCTGCTGTACTTTCATTAGGCTGAACCACATCAAGTCTGCGGCTTGGGTCTTTGTATGCGTCTGCAATTGCTTTTACTTCGGGGCTTAATCCTGTAGCTTGGTCAATGTAACCAGACGCTGATTTTTTTCCTTCCGCCATTGCAGCGTTTAAAGCAGCATTGGTAATGCTTTTGCCGGTTAACTTTGCCGTGATAGAGGCTTTGGCTACATTTTGTGCTTCTAAGGGTAATGATTTAAACCCCGGCATGGCATCTGTAATGCCTTTTACTGCCGTATTAAGTGCTGCCCCAGCTAAAGCATTAAGTGGGTTTTTACCTTGGAATATTGATACCGCTGCATTTGTAAGCCCATTGGTAATTCCTGTTTTAACAGAATCCGACAATTCGGATGTCGGTATGTCTTTAAGTACATCTTTTACCGCAGTGGAAACTGTGGAGCCAGCAAGGTTTAAACCGTAAGAAATAGCTGTGTTTTTAATTGCATCTTGAACATTGCCGCCGTTCCTTGCGGTGTTAATAATGGTGTCCCCTGCCAGTTTGGCAATATTAGGATCGGTAATTCCAAGAGCGTTTCCAAGAGTTTCGCCGGGATTTTTTAATAGGCTGGAAAGTGTTAATCCCGATTCAGCAACGCCAGTACCAAGAATTTCACCTGCTGCGGTAGTAGCTGCTCCACCCATGCCTGCGCCCATAGCACCAGTGCCTGCTGTCGCGGCGGGTGTTAATACAGCGCCTTGTCCAACTGTAGGTGCAGTTGTTGTAGATAAAATATCGCCAAGGCCAAAATCGGCTAAACCGGATGTTGCTCCTAAACTTGCTCCGGTAGTAGCTGCTGCCGTCCCCCCCATAGCTCCCGCAGCGGCAAGATTGCCAGCACCGGCTGTACCACCAGCCAATCCTAGTTCACCAGCAGCCAACCCGGCCCCAGCAGCAGCTTCGGCAGAAATAACACCAGAGCCTATCATTTCGGCTGCTGCTGCTTCAGCGCCTACAGATGAAATTAACTCAGTAATGTACGGTTGCCCCAACACTAACGCAGCGATACCAAGAATAGCAGGGGCATTTTCAGACAGTTTTAAATCTCTGTCTAAATCAGCAAAAACTTTATCAAAGAAACCCCCTTCGTTGGGTTTTCTTGGTGTAAATGTGTTGGTAATTTCTCCAGAATTATTGTAAGTTGATGCTGTTCCGTTGTTGTTTTCTACAACCCACCCAGCGCCACCCCACACTACCGATGAAATTGGCACACCAAGTTTTGCCGCAACAACTTCTTGTGCTTGCTCTTGTGGTGTTTTTGTTTTTACATAATTTGGATTTGGTATCTGTACCAATTGCGCGTTATCGCCACCACCTTGAGTAACCCAAATAAATTCATCATTAGGGCCGGGGGTATATCCACGATCTCCTTCCCCGCCCTCACGGTAAACGTGCCCAGCAGCTTTGCGTTTGTACTCTAGGATGTTCATATTGGTGATGCGCTTACACGGCGACCATTTATGTTGTTTGCGTCGCCGGGTTTACTGTTGCCACCATGGCCTCGGCCCAATCAAACCAATTGTCGTACTGGTCCGTCCGGGGGGTTGCCTCGTTTGCAAAGACGTCGATTGCATTCAAGCCGTTGCCCCACAGCTTCCAGTCAGTCTGGGCATTGGGGATTTGGAGATTTTGGGCCCCGTACAGCTCGCACATTAGGCACGCCCACGACTCAAACGTGTGGTAACGGGGATCGTAAATCTGTGCCGGGTTAAGAGCCATACGGCCTCACATCGCCGATCTCAGCGTTGAGAAGCAGTTTGCCAAGCTGGTAATTGCCCCCGGCTACATCGGAGGTGAATTTCAATCGAAGCTCACGGCGCTGCTCGCGCATGTCAACTTTTCCGGTGGTTGGTCCAAAAACGTAGGGGTCCGACTCCTTGTCCTCGCCCTGAGCAAATGGCCGTCCGGTCACGACCACGGACATGTCACCAGATTGCACAAAATCGGGCTCAATGCGCTCCAAGCGGATCCAGCGGTTTTGTCCTTCTGACGCTGGTTGCGACGGCCCACCGCCCATCCAGCTCAGGTCGCTGGTCTCAAACGAGCTGAGAATGGCCTGCACGTTCTGGCCATCAATCTCGTCAGTCCCAATTTCATGTTGGTACATTGCGATGAGGTCAGCCGGGATTGAAAAGGTCAATGACACCGATCCGGTTCCGGTGGCCGCCGCCGACATTTGGATGGCTTGGGCATAAATGTCCGTGACTGGGATGGCAAACCCAGCCCCGGCACCGCCCAAACTAGCCGCCGTAGCGCTCAGGACGTTGCCCACAACATACCCAGCCCCACGGGCCACGATGGTCACGGTGGCTACTACCCCTCCAGCAACGCCAATCGTGGCCGTAGCGCCCGCTCCTGAGCCTCCTGTGAGGGCTACACCGACGTACGAGCCGTTGACGTAACCAGCGCCCGGGGTGATGGCCCCAAGCGTCTCAATGTTGCTGGTCGTGATGGCCACCACGGTCGTGTTCGTTGGGATGTTGGAGCCGGTGATGACCTGCCCAAGCGCCGCCTGCGTGCTGTAGGTGTCGCTGAACAGGAAAACGCTGCCGGACACCTCATTGAAAGTGCCCGTAAACACGGTCTCAGCCGTGCTGCCATGCCAGTCGGCCGCCACGGGGTAGGCAAACACCTGCGAGAAGTACCCGGCGGAGCGCTGGGCACCACGGGCCTCCCCGGCGTCGTACCAAGTGTTCTCTCGCACGTTGTAGATGATCGCGTCGGTGCATTCGGTTGCATCACCCCGGGGGTAAAACCACCAGATCTCACCAAACCGGGGAACCTTTGTTGCCCAAACCTTCTGACGCTGGTCATAGTTCAGGTTGTCAAAGAAGTAGTTCTGGTTCATGGCGTTGGGGATTTCTTTCACCACGCCGTTGTAAAGCAGGAAGCGGTCAACGCCGCACCAGTAGTAAACGCCGTCGTACTCAATGGCCGACTGCGAAGAAAGAATTGAGGACTGGCTGCTGATGATGTCATAGCGCCAGTATTGAGGAGGGGTTCCAGAACCACCAAT
>Ga0181348_1000433_pt1 | contig 18119 bp, 6 predicted proteins | sample Su13VDMM110DN_FD_130092 | JGI IMG/M metagenome (GOLD analysis project Ga0181348, IMG submission 130092) | Freshwater viral communities from Lake Michigan, USA - Su13.VD.MM110.D.N | ecosystem: Environmental > Aquatic > Freshwater > Lake | place: USA: Michigan | collected 2013-07-16
ACCGACCTGTTAACCGTGAATGATGTTGCATTTGAAGAAACCACTTTAAACACTTCATGATTAATCGGTAATATGGAATCGTATATTTTTACTACAGCCCCAGCAACAATATTTGCAGACACATTAGTTGAAGTTGAGATCGTGGCATTACTATTATTCGTAAAGTTTGATGTGATTGTTTCTTTCGAATCTGGATATTGCGGTAAACTATAATTGTATTCGGCAATATCGTTTTCACCTACACTGTACCTTCCTATATTATCTGTTAATTCAAGTGGTGTCCAGGCTTTATCATCAAATGGCTCAGAATCTTGACTGTTATGTATTTTTGCATAAGCATTTATCGTGGTGCCAATAGGTCTATATGCGCCTATTGTCACTATGATATCTTCAGCATATCTATCCTTTGCAAAAGAAACTTTCTTGGAAATATATTTGCAGGTAGCCAATCCATTTTTATCTACTTCAGTATCATAATCTGTAATTCCATATTGGGTTGTTAAACTGGTGGTGTTAATATCAAAACTTGTGCTGATCATATCCAATTCATCGCCATCTAAACACGGAGCTTCAAAAATACTGCTGCTATTAGCTGCATTAAGACTGAAAGCAACTTCCACAACCGCAGATTTAGTTTCGGCACCATACAAATTGCTTCCCACCACTTCTAAAGAACGAGAAAGCAGTCTTTGTTCTAATTCTGGTTTTTTATCATCAAACAAACTAAAATTAGTATAAGAAGTTGCGATATTATTACTGGTGTTAGCAAATTTTGACTTGAGAGTATAACTCCCGATTGCTGGAGAAGATATTTTAAATTTGGCATTAAACATATCAACATTTTTATAATCAACTGTATCTATGGTAACGTTGGCGCCACTATAAGCACCTATCAACACATCACCACTACCAAATTTGAACGCGGAGTTTGCGGCATTAGAATCAACAAGAACCAATTCTTTATTTGGTATATTTTGCAATACAACCTTTGCTGAAACTGGGACTTTATATGCAACAGTACTTGTAAAACTTGGGTTTTTATCAACTTGAATAAAAGTTGAATTTGAAATAGATGTTATTGTTAATGTATCTGTTATAGTTCCGTTTGATACAAAGATTCTATCGCCGACTATATGACTACTCAGTGAAGTGCCTGAACCAGTTATATTTGCCGAAATAGAACTCGTAGACAAGGTGCCAGTGGCGTTGGCTACATCTTTATATACCCACTCACCATTGGTTAAAAATCCATTTCTTGTTAGCATGGTGATAAATTCATAATCTTTGGGTATCAAGTTAAACGTTGCCGATGTTGATGTATATTTTGCAACATAAACAACAAACTTTAAATCTTCATCGGTCAATTCACTGTGATTTCCTGAATTGCTTCGTTTGTATAACTTCCCTTCAAAATTAGCAGCAGAACCTGCAGATGGAGAATTTGTTTTACCAGTAAGAGTAACAATAGCATCGCCCTTCCTGTTTGTCCATAAAGTATAGGCTTCCGATTCAAATTTTATAACCACGCCATATGTGCTATTGGTTTTCAACAACACTGGATTTCTAAAAGAAAACTGAGTTGATGTTTGACCTAAAGGATCAGCATTAATATAAGTGCCAAGCAAATAAGAATTAGAATCTTTCAACCTTGAACTTGGCGATGGTTGTTCTCCGTTGGCTTCGCAAAGCCAAATAGAAACACCCGCGTTACCACCTTGAAGTTTTGTTTTAAAAAATAAATCAATAGAGGTTAATAGAACTTTATCCGCACTATTGACTCGATTTTTATCAACATAAAATGTTTGGACATAATCGTATGATACTGACATCTATTTTTTTCCCTTTAAATTAATTTTCATCATTCATCTTCTCTATTTCTGGACCAATAACGTCGATCATACGGATTTTCATCTTCAATTACAGAATAATCGTAGTCAACTGTTGTTATTACGTTATTTTCTGTAGAAGTTTCAGTCTCAACTGGTGGAACCGACTGATTGTTATAATTATATTCAATTTCCTCACCTTGTTGATTTGTTGCTATAGTATATGTTGTACCATTATATGTATATTCAGAAGTTGTCCATGTTTTAATATTAAATGCCCCTGTTGCAGTTGAAACTAGATCATAACTTTCCAACCTAAAGGATTTATCACCAGCAACTGAAGATGCTATTTTATTTTGCAGTTCCCAATCGCTTGCAGCTTCATCTATCCCAGCATCATAATAGAAATCAAACCTCAACAACCCATCATTATTACTTACCAACCCGCTTGTATAACCACCATCAGAATCATTAACTCTTATTTGCTGGGTCTTAGATGTTTGATCTTGACCTTCTAAAATAAATTTATGTATTGTATTTGGTTTTAACCCACTGACAAAAAGTGTGAATTTTTGATTATCAACATATCCCTTTTGACCAGCGTAGGAACTATTATTAAAGTAATTTGGTCCAACCCAAGTCCACCAAGTCCAATTTGGCATTTCAAAATAATTTGGTGCAATAGATTGAACTGTACCATTATAGTTAAATGTTGCCGGATTTGGTACAGTTATTGTTTCTCTAGTAGTCGTATCAGACGGATATACCAATTTATAATAGTAAGAACCTCTTGAAGCATCATTACCGCTTCTCTTACCTTTGTAAACTCTGACTCGTACAAATTGACCAAGAGACGGATCGTAAGTCCAAGTAACTTTAAAGGAATCTTCTATCCACCCGCCAAATGGTCCGTTAGATTTCCTAGAGCCACTTAAAGTATTTAGTGATTCCCAGTCACCCGATCTTCCGGTGATATTATATAAACCATTTGTATCAAACTCATATTGGCTGATAGCACTTGCACCGGCAGATGTTACAACTCTTGTGTAAGTTCCATCCCTAGTGTCACTTTGAGAAATTTCTATAGCGGCATTGTTGTCCCTTGAGTTCATAAACAATTTAGCAGGTCCTTCTGTAGCACTGAAGGTATAATAAAATTCTTCAAATGAAGTACCGTTATCATTATAGGATGATGTGGTATTTCTTTGTACTACTTCAGAGTACACTTGAGTCAAAGTTACAACATCAACTGTTCCTGTCGTATCAACAACTGGTTGTGACAGTGTTGGGGTGACCGGACCAACTACCGTTGGTTCGCTGGTAACAATGGGGAAGTCATCGCCGGCTATCTCTGGCTCTGCGACTGGCACTGGTATAAACACCGGTCCGTCAGTAATATCTAACTGTGAAATTATGGCATAATTTTCAAATTCAAATGTCGATAATGTTTGCCCACCCCTAAAGTTCTCATTGGATTCTTCATAATCAAAATTGATATTGAAATCATTTCTGATAGGTTGTAGACACTCGTCTTTAATTAAAGACCAAAATTCCGGATTTGCTTTATCAGAAAATTGATCGTTGCTAAACGGATCGACAAAATATCCAAATTTAAATCTATCTGATCCATCTGCGGCACTTGGTATAAATCTAGATTTTGCTATAGTTTCAGCAAGAGTAAATCTGGTGTAATATTCAAGTGCTTCTATCCTTCTTTCAATTTTGGCAATATCAGCCATTTTGTAATTTTTAAATTGAATTTTACTCTTTTGATCATTATCCATTGATGTTGCAACTTTAAAATTACTCTGCCTCATCTTGGTGTATTTTTCATTTACAATCTTGGTATCAACAATCTCAGCCATTTCTTTAGAAAGTGATGCAGGCAAAGATGGATATGGCGGAATTATCAAATACTGTAATGTCATAGAGTTAGATGGAGCTGCTGGTAATTTATCGTAAATACCAACACCACCTTTAGTTGTTGAAAATCTACCATTGGCTTGTATTGCAATTAAATCATTTCTTCCAAGATAGTATTCTACATTTGCTGTAACGTCAGTGTCTGGCGCAGGGAACTTCCAATCAATGTCTTGTATTCTTGTATTTGCATCACCACCTGTAGGATTTATATTTGTATTAGATCCTGTGTCACTTGTTAATGCTATAGTATTTGCAACAGATGGTCTAAAATCAATTTGATCTCTCAAATCATAATATTTTGCATTTCTAATACCAAACACTTCTGGGATTTCCATGGTGTGTATATTAGTGTTAGCTGAAGAAAGAGAGGTTAAATTAGCCCCATCACTGATGCTGTAAGAACTAACTGTTTTTGCACCAGAACCAGTTGTAAAGGCATCAAATTTTACCAATATCGAATCGTTTGCGGTTGGTTTACTCTTTCTCGGTTTTAAAAACAAAAATGAAATATCAAGGAAATCTTCAGTTTGGTTGTGGTCAACATAATAGTCATTTGTAACATCTACTGCATGCGGAGAAGATTCATTGAAAAATAATGGGTAACCGACCAAAGTATGATTTGATGTTCCTGTTGTTCCATTGGCTGTCAAATCAATAACCGCTCCGCCTCTGGTGGCTGCTAATTTAAATCCTGAAGAATTTGACGAAACCACAAAGTATGTGGTGTTATTAGAAAGACCACCAATTACATTATTTCCTGTGGTGTTTGCATAAAGAACTGAGTCGCCATTTGAAAATAGATTATTAGCCACGGAAATAAAATCATCTGTATTGCTTACAGCAGTGTTTGGATTTACAGTTAATGTTCTAGAAGCCACGTTGGCCGAATAAACCGTTTTCAACCTAAACGCCTCAGGTATACCCAATGCCCAAGGTCCTACAGTATTTGCTGTGCTATTAGCAGCTCCCACTGAAGTTGCTATGGTATTGGAAACTACAATTCTAGTATAGATATTTCTTTTTATTGATTTTGCCGTTGGGGTTATATCTGTTTCTTTTACATTAAAGGTCAAATAAGCACCCATAGTTGAAGCAGCGTTTGTTGAAACGTTTGAAATATTGTTAGCCAAATATATTGTCAGGTGACCGTTAGAAACATCTACATTGGCTGTTCTGCCGGTTCTATTTAAAGAAATAGGGACGTTATTTGGGAAAAGTATTCTCCCAACTCCGTTCACAGTTCCATTGGCAGCAGCTACCAATTTCAGGCTAACGTTACTTGTTATTAAACTTACCTGACCCATTGTATTACCCGAGGCTGAAGTAACTCGGATAAAATCCCCAGGTTTTAATTGGGCTGTAAAGTCTGTTGAAGTTCCAGTTACAGTTGTATTACTGTTAGTTTGTATTGTACCAGATAATGTATCAGCTTGATAGTTTCCGGTTGGTATTAAAATCAACTCTGATTTTTGTACCGCACTCCAAGTTCCTGTGTAAGGATAAGATTCGGTTGCACCTGGATCAGCCTTACTAATGTAACCCGTAGAGTTGGCGGTTTCACTTGAAACAGTCCTATAAACATACTCCAAATCATTAACAGATTTGCTGGCATTTACGGTTTTTATTAATAGACCTGTATAATCTGAACCAACCCCCAGAAGATTTGTTTTCGAATTATCCAATACCGTATCGCATATACCAACAGGAGTTCCAGTATCTTTGAAACAGATAGATCTTACATCGCTAAGATTTTTGCCAGCAACCATATCAAAATCAAAGACATATAACTTATATGTCCCAGCTGAAGTGCCTACGTCTCCAGATTCTAACATCAATGACCTTATTCTGGCATAACCTATCAATGTTCCGGCTGTAGCTATTGTTCCGCCACCACCTGTTACATAATTTACTGCGGTGTTATACAATTCAACCTGAGCTGCTTTGTGAATATTAAATCTACCGCCCAATTCATCAACTAAGAGATAACTTCCAATACCAAATTTTGATGTGGTGCTGCCTGTAAGAGTGTCCATACCCTTATCAATGCTTTCTTGAAAATTGCCCGTTGTTGATATCCTATAACCATTGATATATGCCAAACCTGGATCAATGTATACTTTAAACGTGTTTGCAGTATTTGCAAATGTGGTAGAATCTTTTGTTGTTACATTGAATTCATCCAGCACATAATTACCAGACTCTTCATATGTTCTTTTTGCCAGCTCATCTCCTATTACATTATATACAGTTTGATTTGTCTTTTTGTAAGGAATGCCCTCGCTAAACTCAACAATGGGGAAGAAGTCTGTATTAGCCTCAGCATCACCTTTATCCAGAACTCTGAGAATTGGATTTAAATAAAGACGATCGGCACCTGGCGCAGTATAATTGAAAGTTCCGGATGCATTATCTAATAAGGTTGTATCCTCATTACTATTGATAATATCTTCTTCAGTATAAAAACCAACTGATTTATCAAATCCTGTATTTGAGTATTTGTTAACAATAATCAGCTGCTCATCTACCTTAGAAAAAAATCCTTTTTGGTATACCGTGCCATCATTTATTGTAACACCATAACCTGTTCCGATGGACTGTTGTGCGTCCGTCCCAATGGAAACTGTGGTCAAATAATTGAAAGGGGTTACGTCCAATTGATTAATTTCAGAGCTGGTTGTGGAACCGTTACTTGTTATTGAAACAGAAACATACGGTTGATGGTAATATCCAGAACCCTGATTAGTAGTTGTAATTGAAACAATCTTACCCAAGCTGTCAGTGGTCAGAGAACCTTGAGCATTAACACCTATCAGTGCAACTACATTTGCAGTATTTGAGGTATTTGCATTACGAATGGTTTCTGAAGAATTAAACGTCCATTTGAGAGTATTCGCAGAGATTAAATCAGCTGCCAACGGTCTAATTTTTAATATTAATGCTTGTGAGTTAACTGTTGCATTTGCCTCAACAATTATAGCATTAGCCACACCATTTTGAATGGTTTGACCGGCAACAAAGGAACTGGCTGGGAATGTGTTTCCGCCAGTTGAATTTTGAACCGAAAGAGATGATATAACAACAACGGTGTCTGAATTAGAAAATCCAGATGAACCATCAACAACTTTATATTTAAAGATTGGATAAGAATCACTGTAAATTGTTATGGTTTGATTAGAGGAAAATGTTGATGTGTTTGAATCGTTGCCGGAATTTATATACTTGACAAACAAAGTATTTAAATTTGGATTTTGTGTTTCAAATCCTTCCACCACCTCTACAATTTTGGCAACAAGGTTTGCGCTATTTTTTGCATAATACCCATTATAAAGATTAACATTTACAGGTGTTCCATCAGACTCGGAATCTTTTACTTTGACATAAGGCAATGCTGGGTGAAAAATAATGCTACAACCCTCTATAACAGTTCCCTTTTTGAAAATGTTATCACCAAATCTTTCAATTTGATTTTGTAGAATAGATTGTAATGTATTTAATTCCCTAGCTTGAACCGCAACAGAAGGTTTAAATAATACTTTATAGTATTTTTTATCCTCGTTAAAATCGTCAAAATATGGTGATACGTTTAGGTCTGTTTGCAAAGCCATTTATCTTAGAACTCCAAAATTATTTTTATAATTTCTGATTTATTATCTTTTCTTGTTATAGGGTTTAGATTCTCATAATAAAGAACCTCCCCACTATCTTTTACAAAATCACCCTTATATTTAGTTATCAAATTATCCAACACACCAGTGCTGTTATCACCGATAATTGTCACGCTATTGCTGATATTAAAAATACCAGATTCATTATTGATAAATAGGGTATCATCATCCAACCCAGCACCAAGTTCAGAATGATGAAAATATCCAAAAGGTTGTACGATATTCAATAATGTGTCTTGTTCAACTAACTCATCTTCTTCAAAAGCTGGTGATGAGTTTGCAAAATTACCCACAAGTCGGGTCAATTGTGAAGAAATGGTAAAAGAACCTGCATTCTTATCGTTTACTTGAGGAGTTGTTGTTATGAAACTTGTAGCTCCGGAACTCAGCCCCAATATCTTACCAGCGGAAGCAAACACACCACTGACATTAGATACTGTTAATTGACCAACACTGACCGCAGTGACAATTGCTTCTGCGGTAAAATCCAATGCTGATATTTCTGCATTAGTTGCAGTGAAGGATGAATTTGTAGTCCCGATTATTCTATCATCATATGGCACCGATGATACTTCAGTCAGATAATTTTGCGTTGTGGTTTTTACCAGAGCATAATCGTTTGCAACAAAACAATCTCTAAAAACAGTGTTTTGTGGGTTTGCTAATGCCGCAGTTAAAACAGCGTTGCTACCTGTTGAGGTTGTTATCGTTAATGTTGGCGGTATACTATACCCGCTGCCTTGATTGGTGACGGTAACAGCAGTTATAACACCTGTGGCATTAGCTGTCAGACCAGCTGCAAATCCTGTACCATTTGTGCTGGAATTATTAACTGATATGGTATCAACTCCATTGACATATGCCACACCAGCTGACACTATGGTCACGGTGTTTGATATTTTTCCTACATCTGTTTTGTTTATATAACTGTTACCTGAAGTGATACTGACATTACCCAATAGTTTTAGTTGTTTATATTGTTTAATTGTCTCACCAACTGTAAATGTTCCTACAAGATTGGCGCCAGTTGAATATATTAACTCGACATTATGGAATTTTGGATTTTTAATTATACCAACTTGCCTAAAATCATTTTCAACAGAAATTGTATTGTTTTCTGTTTGATTAAATTTGGCACTGACACAAATTCTATTAGCACCCAATTCTAAATATGGATCAGATCCATGACCATCTTTTGGTGGTATGATAGGAGTTAGTTCCGCAACTTTAAAGCCGACATCGTTACTTATAACTGAGGGTAAATCTATCAGGGTACTTGACGAAGTATATGGAACATCTGTTGGTGATTTACCAACCACTGCAGTTGCCTTTCTATATCCTGCACCTGGATTCAATATTTCAATACTTGATATTGAGTTTACTGAAGCTGAATCAACTATCGCCATTGCTTCGGCTGGGGTAGTTTCTGTTCCATCTCCCCATACTAAAATGTAAGGATATACCTGGTAAGTGTCATTCACTGCTGGAGTTATTGTAAAATTTCTATCTATTGTAAATAATTTCTGTAAAGTAGTTCCAGAATAATCAACAATTCTTCTATATTGCTCTATACCAGCACCAGAGGTTATTTTTAAAACACCACCTTGATAATAATTGTCTAAAGATGATGCTGTTTCAGGTGCACCGTAAGTTGTCCCAGATCCGCCGACTACTATGTCGCCAGTCTTAAAGGAAGCGTTTGCAATGTAATTGTTATACATCTCACCGCCATCTACAATTTTTATTATATCTATCCTGCCATTTGTAGCACCTGATATGACATCAGAATTAGCAGTTAAAGGTACATATTCTGTAGAAGAAAATTTCTCATAATTAGATTTGGTGATAGTACACATGTATTTCCAAACATAATCATCACCAGTTGTTATTGGCTCAAGATCTGCCGCACTGCCCACCCTTGATGGTGCAATAGTTGAATATGCATTAGAATTGTTGAACAAACACTTATATACATTATACTCTGTTGAATTATTTACTACTGTATAAAAATCTTTTTCGTACAAAAGAGGATCGGTATGGGAATATTCATCATAAATTACCGTGTTGGCAACCCAGGCATTGTTTTTAATCATATACATAACATCAGAAGATGTTAACCTTTTTGCGAAAATCATATTGTCATAAACATCGTAATGGGCGTCTTCAACACTGTCCGTTGGTGTTGGTATTGCAGTATCACCACCTGAATAGGGAATATGTCTGCCAACGTAAACAAAATAATCTATATCATTATTTGCAAATGAATTTAAAAATGATGTTGCATTTTCAACATTAAAGTTTTTCGTGACTAATTTTTGTGTTACAGACATTAACTTTCCTCAACCGTTTTTAATAAATAATGACCAGTTTCATTCAAACCAGATGTAATATTTATTACATTTCCACTAGAAGTTGCTGACAATTTAAAAATACTGCTACTGCTATTACTATTTATTACATAATAATAAGAAGCATTAGCCAATCCTGAAAGAACTGTATTGCCTGTTGCGGTGTAATAATAAACATAATCACCATTTGCAAATGGGTGGTCTAGATTATAGTATTGTATAAAATGACCAGTTGACCCTGGGTTTTGTGCAGATATATCTACATTTGCCCCGCCTGGAGTTAAAGCAAGGGCAAATCCAGTTGAATTTGCATACCTGAGAAAATAAATTTCATTATTTGCTAAACCACTGACTGCTGCACTTGAAGCATTTGTAGAATATTTTACTGAATCGTCATTTGCAAAATATGTACTTGCGTTTGCCAGTAAAATAAAATCAGTAGCACCATCGATGGTGTTGGAATTGAAATTTTGAACATCGCCAGTGGCAATACCAACATCAATGGTATCATTAGCACTGCTGACTTTTGTACTTGGGTTAAATGACAATTCTTCTCCAGTTGATAATGAAGAAAATGAGGCATTTGCCGAATCAGATTCTATTATTTCTGCGGAACCGAAAAATTTTGTGCCTGCAATATGCATAACCTCTTTAAACATATCTTTGTATTTGTCTAATGAGAGTTTACTGAATATTTCGTAGGAATACTCCTGATAGTAGTCACTGTCATGTATATAACTTTCTTCAGACAAAAATCCCCTTGTTGATGCATAATAACCCTTACCAATGCCCTTTCCACCAGTTACAACTCTGACTGTTCCAGATCTCAAACCATCTTCTGAATTAAATTGTACACTTTCAGAATTAGAGTAAGCCACCCCAGAATCAACTATCTGTAAGTTTGTAACCTGTCCGTTTGCAGTTACCACGTTTGCTTCTATGACAGCATTCAGCCCTATTGGTCTTGTATTAAAATCTTCAGAAACACCGGAAACGTTTGCGCTTGCTCCAGAAACATCACCAACAACATTAATGTCTTCATTAAATGTATTTTCAAAGGTAATTCTTTTGACAAAAAGCACAGATGAGTTGCTCCCACTCTTAATAATACCTTTTGCGGTGCTGGTTATGGATTGTAAAGTAACAGAGCTGACATTGGATGTTATATTTAAATTTGTATATGAAAATATGTTTACTGTATTTGTAAAAGTGTTTTCTGTATCCCGTACTGTGATAATATTATTAGAACCTGTTATGGAAACTGAATATATTATACCATTGGGTGTTGATGTTAAATTGTGTCCTGCCTCAGTAACACCCGAAGTCAAATTAACTGCAGATCCGCCCACGGTAAGTGATAGTTTTATTCCAGAACTGTTTGAGTTAACCACATAATAACTATCTCCAGAGGTCAATCCTACACTTGCTGTGTTGCCAGCGGAAACTGTATATACCAAAACATCACCATTTGCAAAATAATTACTTGATAATGTAATAAATTCTGTAGTATTAGCTACACTGGTGTTTGCATTAAACGTTCTGACTGCTGTTTGATATATTTTTTCTCTTGGTAAAAATCCTGGTATCGTAGAGAAATAATGACCAGACTCATCAATACCGCTGGTTAAGTTTACGTTTGCACCGCCATAGGTTGATGCAACTTTAAATCCAACCGAATTTGCAAATACAGTAAAATAAACTTGAGCATTAGATAAGCCACTGATAACAGTGTTGCCAGTTGCTGTTGTATAAAGCAACTGTGCATTATTTGAATGCGGGTTTGAATATTTTACAAAATAATTACCATTGAAATCAGGATTATAGTATTTTACAAAATGACCGTTTGACCCTGGGTTTTGTGCAGATATATCTACGTTTGCTCCACCGGAAGTTAAAGCAAGAGCAAATCCAGTTGTATTCGCAAACCTGATGAAATAGATTTCATTATTCGTTAAACCACTGACTGCTGCACTTGAAGCATTTGTAAAATATGTTACCGCAGCGTCATTTGCAAAATATGTATTTGCGCTTGTCAATAAAATAAAATCAGTACCACCTATGATGGTGTTGGAATTGAAATTTTGAAGATTGGCGCCACTGGCTATATTTACACTTGCACCATTAGATGTTGTTGAAACTTTAAATCCAGAAGTATTTGAAGATACAACAAAATAAAACCCATTGTTTGATAACCCAGTTACCGCAGTATTTCCAGTAGATGTGTAATATCTTAAATAATCATTATTACTAAATTCATTATTAGAAACAGAAACAAAATCTAAACTATCGTCAACTACAACAGACCTGTTAAAGTCTATTGTTGTTGATGGTGTGTAAATAAAATCAGAATTGGCGGATTCCGTTAGAGCATTAACTCCGATTTCAACCTCGGTAAATGTATTACCATAAACACTTCCGCCGACCAATAAATCATAAAATGACAGGTTTGCCTGTATTTGATTTATCTTTTCCCCAACTGTAAAGTTACTGGTGGCATTTTCTACAGTTAAAATTAAATCTTTCCTGTTAAAAGCTGCAATTTCTTGTTGATACGCAAGTATATACGGATCAATATTATAGTCGCTGCCAGGATCCAATCCAGCAAGAGAATCTATCACACCGATTTCAAATCTTCCAAAACTCAAACAGGAATATATTATATCTTTGGCATCCCCTTTTGGATTTTTCGGAAACCCATATCCAGCTTCTCTAATTAACAAAGTAAAAAATTGTTGATTCGCCGTAGAAACGTAGGAATAATTGGTTATTGCTGTTATAGCAGTATTTGTAGTATTATCATCCGATAAAATTAAATTGGTATTACCATATGTTGATGTATTACTGCCAGCTGTGGTTATCCCAAATAAATTATGATTGTCTTTAGTTCTTGCCAATCCAGAACCCAATTCAAATACAGTTCCAAAATTTTCTTTATAAAAATAATGACCAGTTTCACTTGATAAATTGTTTGCAAAATTTGTATCATATGTTATATTTAAAGGACGTGTTTTGTCGTATGGATTTGACAATATAACACCTGTGTTATTTCCAAAATAAACATAATAACTGTCATTTGCCGTCAATCCGTTTATCACAGTATTGCCGGAATCAACATTATATTTGATATATTCGCCGTTTGCAAATCTGTTGTTTGGGTTTGGGGAAACTGCATTAAGAGTAATAAAACCTGAGGTGGCGTTCACTCTTAAACTTGAATTAAATGCTATTTTATTTGCTTCCTGATAAACGTAATCACCAATTTCAAGTCCAGTATTAGATGATACAGTCAGATTCAATCTATCAATATCCAAATAATCTACGTTGTTTGATGAAATGATGTCGGTGTTGATGAATATAACTTCAGTTTCACCAATAGTACCAACCTCAAACTCAGCTCCCGACCCACTGCTTAAAGTAACTGGAGCCAGTTGTGTATTACCCAAAACGGTAAACATTCTGGAATTACCCGAAGCAATAAAATCCCCACCTTCCACATTAGCAGAATATGTTATCAAAGTGGCTTGTGCTGTATTTGAATCTGTATAAATCTTTAATGTATCTTCAAAATAACCGGATAACGGATATACCGTCAAATTGCCCGAGTTGGCAGTATAAGTAGAAGTTATTAACAGACCCTTTGCGATTACATTGCCGGAAGGATTGTATTGATATATAAAATTACTATCTGTTATGTTTGCATTATTAGCAGTGCTGTACTTCAATCTATGAGTGGTTTTATTAATTTCATAAACACCCAGATTGTGTTCTATGTTACTTATGTTTGCAGAAAACGCAACATTGCTTTCAGATCTTAATACCAAACTTGATTTAAAAGATCCAGCAGCACCTGATAAGTTTAAAGTGTTGCCAGTTGCTGTTGGTATTATGCTGCGGAGGATTCCGTATGCTATTACCGTGTCAGATGTATTTTGATATACGTTTTCACCAACTTCAAGTTCACCAACTTGAGAAGAAATTGTTAATGTATAGGTGTTCGGTATACCCATCACCTTTGCGTTGATGGTTCTATCTTCTATTGTATTAGATGAAAAGGAAAAAGTGTTTCCTAAAGTGTAGAATGTCCCGCTTTGTAAAAAGGATCCGTTGACATGGGATACTGTAATATCCCCATTGGCACCAGTTTGAGATAAATTTATAATTCTACCAGCACCCACAAGATTATTACTTGCATAACGGTAAATGTTCTCACCTAAAGACAAAACACCATTTGCCGAGGTGAAATTTATATTTGCAATTGGCTGGACAATATTTTCCAATAAGGAATAATATTGCGTGGCAGTTGAATTTGCTACAACATTTGCTGCTAATATAACTTTTTCAGAAACAACAGAATCAGCGGTCGTGGTGTACCCATATCCGCCGCTTAAAAACAGGAAATCTACAAGCCCAGTTGCCTCGGATGTTGCTGATACTCTAGCCAACCCACCAACACCTCTATTGGAATTGGTAAATGATACAATATCACCGATAGAAAAATCTCTACCTTTGTCAACTATAACTACACTTGATATTGAACCTATAATAGAAGCTCTTTTTGTCACATCAAATACCGGCGAACTGTTTACATTGATACCAAGCATTTCACCTTTCAGGAAAGTTCCTGAAATATTAGTAACGTAAAGAATATTGACGTACCCATATCCAGCTTTTCTTCTGATGTAATTTTCAACAAATGCTGTTGCACCAGATAAAGATCCGGATATTTGTTTACCAACATAATCAACGTTATATTTACTGTATGAAATTTCAATATAATTCGGTACAACATATTTACCATCAGAGAGACGAAATATCTTTTCCGCAGGGTAACCCACCCTTGCACCAGTACCATAAACCAACTTGAAAAATAAATCTATTGACCTTTCTGTACCCTTTGATCTATACAGAGTTAAAGAATTTTTTATTAATTTTATTGTATCTGTGGCGGTATCAAACTGAATATTTTTTAAATATTTTTCTTTGAAATATAGAATATAATCATCCAGGGTTGTATCAATATCTTTGTAAGTTAAAAGATTCCTGGAAATGTTTAAAGGATTTCCGGTTTGTTCCATCCACTGATAGTATGCCTTAACGAAGGCAATAAACTGCGGTCCTTCTTCCTTATAGAAAGAAGGAAATTGCGACTCTATCAGAGGCGATATTAATTTTTCTATGGATTTCATTATTCTCTTACTTGTTCTATAGTAACTTTCAAATCAGATTCCCTTATATTTAAAATAGTATTTTTTGTCGATGATATATCTTTACTTTTGGTAACTGCATAAAATTTTAAATACGCGCCAGAAAATGAAGATATTTTTAAATTATTAATATTAATTTTACCAGTCAAATAATCAACTGTACCGCAATTGACAATTAACTTATGGTTTTGACCAATTGTAGTCACAATTCCTAAAACGCCATCACCATTATCCTCGATATTGCACACTCTCCCATCATATATAAAATTGGAAGATGATATGGTATGATAATCTAGGCTTGGGTGTTCTGCTGGGCTAAAACTGGATATGTCAGCCAACTCGGTATTAAAACTCACCACAAATTTTTGAATAGCATTTAATACTGGGGTTGCATATTTCACAAGTCTAATATCAGTGTCATTACTGATTATACTTGTGTCTGAGTTATCTATGGTTTCTATGAATTTGGAATATCTAAAGGTTGCTGCAAACTTATTTAAATTTGTTGATGCATAAGTTAACATTGAAGACATTGCAATAGTTCTAATATCTTCCGGATTTAATGTTGAGGTGTTGATGTTGTATTTTATCTTGGATATTGCTTCTATATAAACATATTCCGGATTTATGAATATGGGTTCCATTGATACAGTTGAACGAGTGCGCAAAAACCTAGTATATTCATCAATCTTGGATGCTGGCATCCCATCTATATCATTCAAATCAACAGAAACAAAAATCCTACCATACTGTGGTGGGTTAGCATCTTGACCGCCAAATGCCGTGACCACATTAATTTCAGGATAATTTTCCTTTAAAATATTTTCATAATCTCCTGCGGTAACTGCTCTTTCTTGCGTTGTAAATGCTCTTGGGGCATTGTATTTTATAGATTCTATAGATTCATAAACAGCACCACCACCTGCAGAAGATAAAGCTCTGACACTTATATTGGATTCATTATCAATATTTTCTGCCGGTCTAAATATTCTTGCACCATTGGGCATTTCACCACTTGATACCCTATATTCCAAAATGATAGAAGAATTGTTTTTAGGCTGTCTGCCAAACAAACCATCACCAAAAATAACTTCATACAAATCGTCCCTGTAAGCCTGTACAAAAAATACATTTGATTGATCATCCAGATCAAATAATGATGTTGCTCTGCTATAACTTAACAGAGTTGAACCATTGTCTTCTATGACTGTAACCTTTAAACTTGACAAATCCACATTTTCATTTGAAATAATATAACTAGATGGAGTCTCATAATCAACTGCATAAGCGTCAGTAACAAAATCACCTTCAAAAATGGTTAAACTGGAAACAAATGTTGAATTTGAACTTGTAACAACCGAAGATTCGTTTGTTGTGAAGATAAAGGTGTTTGAGCCAACTCTTGTGCTGAAACCAGTTCCCTTGGGTATTGTTATGTTTCTTTTTGTAGCATCTGATGATGTTATTGTAACCTGGACATTAGCAGATGCAGAACGAAATGATCTTGGTGTATAATTCAACTCTTTTGCATGAGACACAACACTAGACCTTATTTTAGCTGAATCCAGAAACATCTCATTACCAACCATATTCAAGTAAAAAGAATTTTGATAAGTGTTATAAGCCAATACATCTAAAAACACATTCATATTACTAGATTCGTAATCATAATCTTTAAAAAGATTTTGTTGTTTCAAAAATGCTTTTAAGCTGCTCTTATAGCTGTCAAAGTCCAGTGATGTTAATGATATGCTTGAATTGGCTGGCATTATCGTACTCTATCCATTTTTATTTGTAAATTTTGAAGGTTTGGATTATTTATTACAGAAAAATATACATCTATCACATAAGTCGTTTCATCATTACTTATTCCAACAACCACTTCTTTTAAATCCGCCCTTGGCTCATAATTTTCGATTGCAGATTCTATGGAAGATTTTAATTGCTCCTTGTTAATACTTGTTGGCAATTCAAACAATAAAGATCTTATACGACTTCCGTAGTTTTCATTGTAAATTCTCTCCCCTTGTTCAGTTGAAAGAAGATTTCTTATTGACCTTTTGACAGCCTCAATATCTGTTCTCTTAAGAAGAAACCCTGTATTAGGATGTGCGTTAAAATTAACAAAAAAATCACTGTATGTGTCTTCTTGTTTTACACCTGCTGTATACTTTTTATCTACTCTTTCGGCAGCCATTTATCTTCTCTTTATATTTGTTATATTACTACTGGAATTCGCCCATTAATTAAAACTATTCCTTTTAAATTAATAACCGGAGCCTCTATTGATACAGTAAGATCTCCAGTAAAGCGAGAAATTGTCGTTCCATTTAAATGAATAACCGGAGCCTGCACGTTAATATTCACATCAGAGGTTATATCAGTGTTGACAAATGAACTCATACTCGTTGTGACAGAACTAATATCCTTAGTCCCTGTAAACTCTTCACTGCTGTTAGAAATTACTGAGTGGTTGTTCGTTTTTATAGTGGCATTGTCGGTAGCAACAATTGCATGATTGGTTGCCTTTGTCACAATTTCCCCATCGGGACCCATTTCAATATAAGAACCACTGGTGTGATATATATGTATTCTTTCAGCTGATGGGGTATCATCTACCTCTATAACATGCCCAGATGTAGATTCGTATACTTTATTAAAAGGATATACTGCTGCATATTTGCTTCGGGGTTCAAGTAGATCATATTCTTTTTGAACTGGATTATTCCCTTTTGCAATAGGATTTACGTCACTGCCAAGTTCCCCATAACGATTCTGTAGATGAAAAGTTCCTATAATCATTGGTATAGACTTTTGTTTGCCATCTAGATAAAATCCTATAACATATGTTCCGGCTTCTATTCCTGTCGGCAACCAGCCTTTACCTTCTTTTGATGCGTTGTTACAAGGCATTAACTGCCTGCACCATATCATATCAGAATCCTCTACCTTGTCAGCATATTCATCTATAATCCTTACTTTAATCCTGCCTTCTTTTTCAGGATCCTGCGCACCGCCAAGAGCAACCTGGCCAACAAACCAATCGAAATTTTTACCAATGGTTTCTGAAATACTCATATATTTAAAAATCCTGTATTCAACAACTCATAAGATTGAAAGTATTGTGTTTTAGATTGTGGTGTGATCATATGC
>Ga0181348_1000436_pt1 | contig 18061 bp, 7 predicted proteins | sample Su13VDMM110DN_FD_130092 | JGI IMG/M metagenome (GOLD analysis project Ga0181348, IMG submission 130092) | Freshwater viral communities from Lake Michigan, USA - Su13.VD.MM110.D.N | ecosystem: Environmental > Aquatic > Freshwater > Lake | place: USA: Michigan | collected 2013-07-16
ATGCGATCTTTCATAAACGCATCCCCCACGGAGCTAATGTCTAGGGGATTAAGCGCAGCAACAGCATCCCCAACCGCTGCAATCGACTTTGCCAAAGCAAACAGCAAACCAATTGCAGCCGCGCTGACCCCCATGGCAATAGCGGCAATGAATCCAACAGCAACGCAGATGCCAACAGTACAGAACACGGATCGGATTGTTGAATACGGGCCAGACGGCCCAGTTAGTTCCATGAACGCAGGGCTGTACAACAAAATGGGTCTTAACTACTCCGACCTTGCACGGGGGTACAGCCTTCCGCAAACCGCAACGGGTGCAGGTGGCGGCATCGTTGCATTGAATCATGGCGGCATGGCTCATTTTGATGCGGGGGGTTTTACCAACGAGCAGGTTGCTTCCTATATAAGAGACAACAACCTAGACGCTGCTGGAGCGCAGAAAGCTGCAACGGCATTTGGGGTAAGCCCAGAACAACTCACGGCTGCACAAGGTCTTCTTGGCCCTACGGGTAATCTAGCTGGCGTGAACGCAGCACACAATGCATACCAAGCTGCCGTTGCCGGAAAGCCAGACCTAGTCGCGCAAAATGCGGCTTTTTCAACAGCAAATAATCTAACCACCAGCCCGACAGCAGGAAACTCCACCGCGTTCTTAACTGCTTCTAATACAGGCGGGATAGGACTTCCGGCGCTGGACACCAACCTTCGTGCATATGCAGATAATGTAAATCCGGCTTTTATAAACACATTACCCGGAGCAACGGGGGGTGGTCTTGATTCCTTGGCTGAGATACAAACGCGCATCCGTGCTGACATGGCTGCTAACGGTGTAAGCGAAGCGGATATACAACGAGCCACCGGGAAAACAGTTGCCCAACTTGCTGCACAGGGAGTGCCTGTTACAGTAGTTGGCGGCAGTGGGACAGATACAGTAGTTGGCGGCAGTGGGACAGATAGTGTAGCCGCAGTACCTGCGTCAGAGATATTTACTTCTGCCCCCACGTTAATGGGACAAGCTGCTGATCAACCGGGGCTTGCTTCTGGCGTAAGTGGAACTGCTGGCGCTGGTCAGATTGGTGGCGGCACAGTTAGGAACCAAGAAACGGGCATGATCGTAGAGTCCCCGCGCATTCCCGGCATCCCCGTAGGGGGGTTTACTGGCGCAGAAAATATGCGGGACATCTTTGAAACAGGTGGCGGCAGTCTTGGTTACACCTCTAAGGTTCCTGCTTCTTACGCGGACTTTCTTAAAGATAACGCGATGGATGGGGGCAGCAAAGACTGGATGGACTACCTGATGGGTAAAGGCCCACAACCAAGCAAACCCTATGTTGCAGGTGGGGGCGCTCCTTACCAGCCGTATATGGGGGCAGGAGTATCGACCAACCTACCGTACACATGGGACAAGGCTACGCAGAGCATGGTTCGCAACCCGGACTATGTGAAACCTACACGTGATTCTGAGACAGGCGCTGTTTCCTACGGCATGTCGGTGAATGAAATAAAGAAATTCCTGAACGACCCCGCAACGGCGAGCATGACTGGACAGGCGCTGTACGACTGGATGGTGAAGAACAATGCTAGCGCCGAGGATGTTGCCCTTGCGCGGGGGGTTCCTGCATCGGCTGTCTATTCGCAGATAATAAATTTTAAACCCACAGACTCCACAAAAACAACTGGTAATTTTGCCATGATTGCAGATGCTAAAACAGGTGACACGGTTAATTTAGATCAGACTTACGATCAAATATCTGGAAATAATATAACAATTACAGGTATTAAGCAGGCTGATGGAACTTTTCTCACCGAAGATAAAAAAAGGTACGACAAGGACGGCAAACCAATTAAGGCTGACGGTGGCATGATTGGGTATGCAGGGGGCGGTCTTGGTTCCCTTGGTGGCTACTCTGATGGCGGTAGGCTGCTTCGCGGCCCCGGTGATGGCGTATCTGACTCAATCCCTGCGACCATAGGGGGTCGCCAACCTGCCCGACTTGCGGATGGCGAGTTTGTGGTTCCGGCGCGTATTGTGTCTGAGTTGGGTAACGGTTCCACCGAAGCGGGTGCACGCAAGCTGTATCAGATGATGGATCGTGTGCAGCACAATCGCCGCAAGTCCATTGGTAAAGGCAGAGTGGCTACCAACAGCCGTTCCGACAAATTTCTTCCCGCATAAGGACAGATCATGGCTGATGCTACCCAAACAACGATAAACCAAACGTCGATTCCCGACTACGCCAAGCCGTACGTTCAAAACCTGCTAGGGCAGGCGCAGTATCAAACGGATACTAGCCAAAACCCCTACATGCAGTACATGGGAGACCGTGTAGCTGGCTTTACTCCGTTGCAGAAACAGTCGTATGAAAATGCGGCAATGATGCAGACGGCTCCGCAGTTGCAAGACGCGACGGCTATGGCGGGGCTTGCCGGGATGGGGGCGCTCAATACAGGTTTTGCTTACAACCCATACTCAGCATCGCAGGTAAACGCAGGAAAGTCGTTTACCGATCCGGGTGTAGCCCAGACTTTCATGAACCCGTACCAGCAGAATGTTACGGACATAGGACTGCGTAAAGCGCAAGAGCAGGCGGGTATAGCAAGTGCACAGCGCGGCGCACAGGCAACTCAAGGCGGGGCGTTTGGTGGTTCCCGCCAAGCCATAGGTAATGCGGCGGCGGCATCTGGCCTTGCTACTCAACTAGGTGATATCCAAGCGCAAGGCAACAACGCCGCCTACATGTCTGGCATGGGGCAGTACAACACGCAGCAAGGCGTCAACATGCAGGCGCAGTTGGCTAACCAGCAAGCGCAGCAATCTGCCGCTAACCTAAACGCACAGCAGGGTCAGTATGGTGCGGGACTTGGGTTGCAAGGGCTTCAGACTGCCATTACCGGAGCTAATGCTCTTGGTACGCTAGGCCAGACGCAGTACAACCAGAACATGGGCATCAACCAGATGCAGAACCAGCTTGGCGCACAACAACAGCAACAGGTTCAGCAGGGGCTTACCAACCAGTACGGTGACTTCCTGAACTACCAGAACCAGCCCTACAAGAACATGGGGTTCATGTCCGACATCCTGCGCGGCCTTCCCCTAACCCAACAAGCCAGTACGATGTATCAGGCACCACCGAGCGCCATGAGCACGGTAGCAGGACTAGCTGCAACAGGGATTGGCGCATACGGCGCACTTAAAGCAGGGGGCGGTTCGGTAGGGAATACATATGCCAAGGGCGGTCTTGTTCGCTCTGCGGGGTTGGCTGAGTTAGCTCTTTACAAAATGGCGTAAGGGAAATTATATGTACGCACCAAGCAGCGTTGCGCAGGCAGCGATTCCTAACCCCGATCAAATAACGCAGACGTTGGCTAGGATACAGCCCGATGCTGCATTGCAGCAATACGCTACGATGCACAAGAACGATCCGTACATCATGTCGCTTGCTGTTGCGGAAGCCAACCGCCGCAAGTCCCTGCGTGCACAGCCAATGCAACAGCAGCCCACCGTTGTCGATCAGAATATTGCAACAATGGCCCCCGCCCCAATGCCGGTTCCACAGCAGATGCCCCAGCAGGCAATGCCACCGCAGCAGATGGCCCAACAGCAACCGCTTCCCGAACAACAGGGCATTGGCGCTCTTCCTGCACGCAACATAGAGAACATGGCTGACGGCGGGATTGCTGGTTATGCAGATGATGAGGGGCCGGGGTATGCTGATAAGGGCGCTGTTGAAGACAGCAGCATGGACATTTTTAACAAAGCAATACAGATGGAGGGTATTACTGATCCCGCGCAGGTAGCTTTTGCAAAAGCTGTATTTGACCAAGAAAGTAGAAATAATGTTAGATCAAAAACTTCGCATAAAGGGGCCGTTGGTGGTATGCAGGTTATGCCCGGAACATTTAAGGATAACGCAGACAAAGGCATGCGTATAGATAACCCGCTTGATAATGCGCGTGTAGGTATTCGTTATGCCGTCAAGGGGTTTAAAGCAGCGGATGGTGATCCAAAACTTGCCGCCGTACACTACTACAGCGGCCTCGGTGGTATGCGTACTGTGGCTAAGGGGGGAGATGTCCCCGGCCCCGTAAATAAAGAAACGGGCAAACGCGATCCTTCTGCTCTTGAGTATGCTGCGCAACTTGCAACACGCTTGGTTCCAATTAGTGAAGCACAAGCAGAAAAACGTATTACGCCAGTTGGAAATGTGGCACAAATTCCAACCGGAGGTGCTTCCGGTAGAGATGGCATAGCAGACATAGTGCGTAGAAAAGACGCCGTTGAGCAGATTCCAACAGGGGGCGTCCCCGGTGCTGGCCCAACAGCAGCAAAACCAGAAGAACGTGGGTTCTTTGGGCGTGTAGGCGATACGCTGGGTCTTTCCCCAGAATCGCAGCGTAATATATCTAACCTCTCGCAGGCAGCAGGCGCTTCTATGGGCGCTGGTTTTATTCCAAGCTACGTTCCAAGAGTCCCCGGTGTTTTGTCGCAAGCTAAATCAGGCATTGCTGCTTTAGGTGAGCGTGCATATGAGGCGCTATACCCAAGTGGTCGGCTTACACCCGCGCAGATTAAAGCTATGCAAGCTGAAACAGCAGCGCAAAGAGGGGCCGAGGCAGCGCAGGCACCAGCTAAAGCGGCTGAAGCAGCACAGGCATCAGGGGCAATGAAAGAAGAAGCTGAAGTAGTAGCTCAAGCGGTTCGCGCACAACAAGCAGCAGAACAGGCAGCGGCGGCGGCAAAACTACCTAGTGTTGCGGAAGAAATACAAGGGGCTTCTCGTATTCGTGAAGCTACTGAGACAGGTCGCATGGCACAGGGGGCACAGACGGTTCAACAAGCGGGGCAGGTTGCGGGATTGGCTACCGTTCCCGATAAAATTCAAGCGGCTCCTGCTACCCCTAACGCAAATATGACTCTTCCTGCCCAGTATGCGGAGTACGGCAGAGGGCGGCAGTTTGCTCAAAACGCAGCTATACCACCTGAAGTCAAGAAGGAAGCTGTAGAAGCGGCCAAAGAAGAGATTCCCAAGTCGGAGCGCAAGGGGTTTGGCTACGAAGACCTGATGATGTTTGGCCTGCAACTGCTGGCAAGCAAGTCGCCGCATTTTGGGCAGGCTGTTGGCGAAGCCGGGGTCGGGGCCATAGGCGCTAAGATGGCGCGGGAAAAGGGCGAGACTGAACGGATTAAAGAAGGGGCGATGGCTGACTACTACAAGGAGCATGGCGCGTACCTCAAGTCCGAAGCTGCACGCAAAGCAGAAGAAGACAAGCCGCTGGCACAGGCCCGTAAGGAAATTGCAGCAGTAATACTAAAACTCCAATCGAGTACTATGTATCAGTTGGCCCCGCCAGCAGAGCAGCAGGCAATGGAACGCAGCGCAAGACGGTCTATAATAGCTGAATCATACCCCGAACTAGCTGGAACGCTTGGGGGTGCAGGAAGTCCTGTGAATAGAACAGGATGGGGGCTAGCACAGCAACAATAGCAATCAAAAATTAAAGACTACGATGCCCATATACAGCATTAAAGCCCCTGACGGACGTACATACCGTATTGAGGGGCCAGAGGGGGCATCGCAGGAAGATATTATTGCGCATGTCCTTGATGACCATCCAGAGGCTGCAACACCGTTAAAACCAAAGACAGGCATTGGCGCGGCCATTGGTCAGGGGGTTGAGCAGCTAATCTCTAGCGGACGCACCGCATATGGTGCGCTTACTGGCTCCCCAGAAGAAGCTGCACAGGCAGGACTTGCCCGTGGCGAAGACATCGGCAAACGCTACGAAGACCAAGTAAGCCTTCAAAAGGTCAAGGATGTCTATGCAGCGCGGGGGATACTCCCTGCCGCTGGCGAAGCGATAAGCCAAATCCCGGCAGCTATCGCACAACAAGCACCGAATCTGGCGTCTATGGCAGGATCGGCACGGCTTGGCGCTATGGCTGGCTCCCCTCTTGGCCCTATTGGTAGCATCGTTGGTGGTGTTGCAGGCGCGGCTCTCCCGTCCCTCATCCAGCAGTTTGGCGGTAACGTCGAGCGCCAAGCATCCGAACAGCAGAAAGCTGGACGCCCTATATCCATTGATGTTGGTGCAGCCGGAGCCGCAGCCGTTCCGCAAGCTGGCTTGGATGTAGCAGGCAATCTGATTCCGTTTGGTGGAAGAATAATTACCAAGCTAACGGGCATTCCGATGCAAGCCCTGCTTGGGCGCACCGCTGCACAGGCAACCAAGCTGGCAGATGAGAAGCTGCTAGCTACCCTGAGTAAGGGGATCGGCGTCGGGGCGCTTGCAGAAATACCAACGGAGATTGCCCAGCAGATGCTGGAGCGTGCGCAGGCAGGGCTATCCCTGTCCGATGCGGATGCTATGAAGGAGTATGGCGAGACTGCCTATCAGGTCGGGCTGCTTGCCCCCCTTGGCGCAGTCGGTAGGCTGTCAGAACGCTCGGGCGCTCGGGCAGAAGTCGGCCAAAGACAGGACGAAGAGAAGCGCAAGACACAGTTGGAGCAGATGCAGACCGAGGCTGACAAGCTGAATGCTGCCGAAGCTGCGAAGGTTGAAGCCGAAGCAAACAAGCAAACCCCCGACTATGCAGTGCAGTTTGCCGACGACCATGAAGCGTTGCAGAAACAGTATTTTGATCTCAGGGCGCAGGTTAAAAAACCCGGCCCGAATGCCACAGCCGCTGAACAAGAAGCCTACAAGCAGTCCGATGCGCAACTCAAGGCTCTGCGTAAACAGCTTGGGCAGCAGGCTGCGGAGTATCTGCGTATTAAACCGCTTGCGGAACAAGAGCGTGCGCGGCGCGCCCCCAAAGCAGAAGAAGCCGCCCCCGAGACACCAGTCCCACCACCGGGGCAGATGGAGATACCGGGATTTGAGCGCGGGGACTTTACTGAACCTGAAGCAGCACCGCCACCAGAGGCAGTTGACTATAACCAGCAGGCGCGTGTTCTACGGGCACGACTTGAAGAGTTGCAGACGCAGGCTAGAGACACAAAGAATCTGGACGAAAAGATTGCGTTAGGGGAGCGATATTCCCAGACAGAGAAGGCTGCGTCAGAGGCAGAAAAGAAAGCCAAAGAAGCAATCAGACCTACGCAACAGATAGGGATGCTCAAACGCAAGATGGCAATTGCGGAAGAAGAGGGGGATGTTGCTGCACAGGTTGACTTGGCACAGAAGCTAAAGGCGTTGGGCGTAGATGACATAACGGCTGAAGCGCAAACGGAAATGGCGCTCACCCCCTTCAAGGGCAAGTCGGAAGGAACGAACGCCTTTAATCAGCGGGTTGTTGGCCCTGAAATTGCCGCTGGTCGTGAAGCAGCGGCAGGTGAACGCGCTGCTACGGAAGCCCGTCTTCAAACAGAACAGGCTTCTTTGCGGGGCATGGCTGCAAAAACAGGAGAGCAGCAGCCTATACGCGAGGCGCGGCAAGAGCGTCAGACGCAGTTGGAAATCGAAGAGATGGAGCGCGGGGCGCTGGACACAACTAAGACAGAGCAACGCGGCCTGTTTGAAACGGAACCTGCGCTGGAGTCGCGGGTCTATACGGGCGGGGGCGAACAGCTACAGAAATCCCGTGCCGAACTTGTTGCCGATCTTCGCATAGCACGGTACGCAGGGGATAGGGCCGCAGTAACAAACACCATAGACGCCATCCGCGATTTGGATGAGCGTACCGCAGCCCCGGCAGAAACAGCAAGCACCCTTGGGAAGACACGCGAACTAGCGGAACCTGTTGCAGGTACGAAACTGCCCATTGAAGTTGCGCGTCAACGCGCAGCAGCAGATGCCCGTTCAACTGCTTATGCGGACATGGTTTCTATTGTGTCCAAGTACAACCAAGGCAAGGCTAAGGTTGAGGAGCTTGAGCAGGCGCGGCAGAATGTAGTTAATAATCTTATTGCGGATATTGAAACTACACGGGGAACCCCGGTTGAGGATGATGAGCGTAGAGACATTATTCGGCAGGCAAGCGTATTGCTGCGTGATCTGGTCATGCGTTTTGGGGATACCCGCAATCTTTCACAAAAAGGTACGGCGCAGCGGCCTTTCTTCGTGCCTGCGCAGACAGCTACGGGTGAGTTTGTTAAGGGGCCAGCTTCTGAAATAGGACTGCCCGGATACCCCACGGTAGAGAGTCGCGCTCCCGGCCAGCAGACATTTAGTAATCCATATGCTGCGGCACAGACCATCAAAGAGGGGCTTAACGAGATACGCAATAAGGCGGTTGGCAATAAAGAAGCTGCCACCGTTGAACGTACATACACGCCAGAGCAAGTATCCCCGGAGATGCTGCGTAAACAGCTTGATACTGCGTTTGCCAAAGACCCGAAGGTTTATACGCCGGAACAACGCGTTTTGCTTGAGCAGATCGCAGATAACTTGGCTGTTATAAACATGCAGCCCGACAATATTGATTTGGTTTCTAACTGGGTGTACCGCCTTGGCCCTGCAAAAAGCACGATAAAGACAGGCAAAGGGCGCGCGTATACATATGCGGCTGTCCCCGATGCGTTGACAAACGATGTTAAGAACATGCTTGCTGGGTTTGAGCGCGGTAAGCGTTCAGAGACAGAAACTGTTACCCGCGAATTTGCATTTGGCAAAGGAGAGAAGACAGCGACGGCAGTTCAAGAGGAGATGTTCTCTAATAAAGAACTACAGGGGTTTAAGTTTGCAACTGCTGCGGAGTTTGATAAGTATCTGGCATCGGATGCGCTACAGCAGATGCGGTCAGCTATAGGACTTGGACGCCCAACAATACAGCGGTTGCTGCAACGGGTTGCTCCTTTCCAAAAACAAGCAGATGCGTTGCGGTTGCAGGTAACGGACATGACGCGCCAGTATGAGGAACTGGAACAGCGTAAACGCAATCAGCTTGACGAGTTAGCTACGATGTCTGCGCAAGAGCAGGAACGGGAACAGCGGGACATCAAGGCAGCAGAGCAAATACTAAATGAGTCAAAGCAACGGTTGCAGGCCGTTGTAAATAGGTTGGATGCAGAACTGACGCAGTTTCAGATTGACTACATTCAAGCAGAGCAGGCGTTTTCTTTTTCCGTTAAGACTTCTGAAGATATTACCAAGGCTATTGCCGCCAATATTACGGGGTTTGAAAAAAATGAAACAGCCGCAATGGAAAAAGTGCTTGCTGCTAAAGCTGCACTTAATGAATACCTAACAAGAAAACTTGTCACGGATAAATTTCCCGGTGGTGAAGGCAAGATTGGGGAGATGCCTTGGGAAGATGCCCTACGGATATTTACGCGCTTGGATGATGCCGTTGCTTTGCAAAACGCAGTTGTTGATGCTACCCGTCAGTGGCGCTCTCAGTTTGCAGTTAATCAATCAACCAGTCGTATTGTTTCTTTCTTAGATAAAGACTTGTTGTTGCAAGTACAGCTTCAATCCGAAGCTGCTCGTATGGATGGGCTGGCTAAAGACCTGTTAAATGCGGGGACGGCACTTACGGTAGCTAAGGGTACGCAAGAACGCAGTACTAAAAACAAGAAAGCTCTGCGGGAAGCGGGTAAAGACGTTGACGAAGCGCAGGCGCTTTTGGATGAAACCAAGGCCAAGGTACAGGAACGCACGGAGCTTGTCGGCAACATGGAACGTGATCTTGGTGCGGATCGCGTTACCTACACCCACAGGTTTACGGATGAGTCCAGCACCGTTCAGGTACTTCGTGCAGCCAATGAGTTAGAGACTTCGTTAGCGCAACAACTTGCGCCAATGGCAGAACGGTTGCAAAAGCTCGACAAAACCGCATCGCGGGTACTGGATGCTTTCTTGCGCAATCGTGACCGTGCAAGGCGTGTACGAGAAGAAACCCCTGCTGAACGCTTGGCGCGGGATCAGCAACAAAGGCGTTTGGAAACCGCACAGTTTGAACGCGTAGGAAATATGCCGGGGGAGCGTGTTTCTTTTGAAGGACGCCGCGAGTTAATCAATCTGCTTGATGTAGCCCCTGAAAATCTGGATGCGTTAAATCAAATTGTTACGGATGCCGATGATGCGCTTGCTGTATTGGCAGCGCAGGCTACCTCTGCCCAAGCTACTGTTGAACGCCTGAACGCACAGATTGCAAAAGAAGAGATTGCCGTAGCAAAAGGTTCCCGTACATTTAAGGCCAAACTTGATAAGCAAACGCGTACCGTAGAACTTGGCGGCATGCGTGATGAGCGCGACAACGCCGTAAAAAGGCTGGAAGGAATCCGCAACGATCAGGCGCTAATTACTAAGGCCAAAGAAGATGCGACTAAATCCATACCAAAAATCGAAGCGCGGCTTGCGGAAGTTGAGAACCTGTTTTCCAACGAGCCTGAAATTGCTGCGGCGGTAACAAAAACTGTAGATGCGCGTATTGCCAAACTTGAAAAGAACATTACGAAGGTAACGGCGACTAGCCAAGAGAAGGGCATAACTACTGCACTTCGGGCGTCACGCCTGAATGACTTGCGTAAATACAAGAGAGAACTGGCGGCTCAGAAAGCCAAGCGTTCTGCCAAGCGCGGGATTGTGCGGACAAGTGTTGAAGACCTAAAGATACCAAGCACACAGCCTATAGAACCTGAAACGCGTTTGCGGAACCGAAAGGTAGGGCCACTTGTTAGGCCTAATGTTACGGCGGGTAATATTCGTACAGGTGATGCAGATACTAAAAAAGAGCGCACGCTTTCTACCAGAAGCAAGATTGTTCAAGGTGGCACGACACGAGAAATTAAAATACCGCAGTCGCAGCGTGCTGCTATGGAAATAACTGCGGCTGAAATAGACGCTTATAGAGATAGAGTAGAGGATGCTTTAATTACGGCAACGGAAGCAAATGATACGGAAAAGATAGCACGGTATACCAACGCGCTTGAACGCTTGAACAAAGCATACGCTGTGCAAGAAAAAAAGCTACAAGCAGCTAGGGGGATGAAGGAAACAGATGTTGTTGATTTTTCACCGTATGCGGAAGGTGTTGTATTGCAAACACAAACAGGCGCTCCTGAAGTGGCGCTTACACGCAATGCAATTGACGCGCTGGAGAACAACGATCTGTCTTCTGCATTGGAGGACTTAGCCAAGGTATCGAACAACGATGTTATTCGGGCTGCATCAGGCATCATGAAGCGCCTGCTGGAGAACACGCAAGTACAGATCATCTCTAACCTAAAGGATCAGAACGGCAACCCCGTATATGGCGCGGCATCTACTGACGGCAAAGTTGTGTGGTTTGACAGGGAGTTTGGGTTCAACGAAGAAACGCTGGCGCATGAGTCCACACACGCAGCTACGGAACGGGTAATCCAGACCCCGGAAGACCAGCTTACGTCTGACCAGCTACTTGCCAAGCGCGAACTGGAGAAGCTGTTTGCTGCTGCCAAGGCATCCCCCGACATCACAAGCGAGAACGCCAAGTCCAGCCTGAGTGAGTATGTGGCTGAAGCGTTCTCCAATGGGGTGCTACAGAACCAGCTTCGTGCAAAAGCATGGACGCTGGGCGACATGTGGAAAGCATTTAAGAAGACAATCCTGAATATGCTGGGGGTGAAGACCCCGACTAACATGCTGGACGCAACGCTTGCCGCAGCCGAAACGCTGTTTTCAAAGCCTGCTAGATACACCGCAGCAGACGCTACGCTGGCTAAACCGAGCAACTTCCGCAAGGTAGCCTACGCCAATCCCGGCCTTGCTCGTGCGGGGGAGATTGGGGACACCTTCATTGCCAAGGACAGAAGCACCTTGGATCGTGTTCGCGCTGCATCGGGTGGCTTCTTGGGTATGGAGACCATGCTGGTGGATCGGTTTGCAGGATTTGAGCGCCTGTCCAAGACAATGGAAGCACTCAAGGGTTCGCAGATGATGTACTACCTGCGCATGTACGACCAGCGCATGAACTTTGTATCGCAGGCTGTTAGCAACGGGGCGCTTCAGATCGTAGAGAAAACCCGTTCTGATGGGCGCAAGGAGTTTCTGGTTGAGAGCAAGTCGGGGCCAAGCATCGCAGGTGTTGTTAACATTCTTAAAGATTCGCCAGCAGGCAGCGCCGATGCAGCCAACCGCTTGTTCACGCTCTATCTTGCTGCCAATCGAGCCAAGAACAAGGGAATAGAAACGCTGCACTTTGGTACTGCGCTCACGCAGGCAGACTTGAATGAGGCGATGACGGCTATCAGGGCTACGCCCGGATTGGAGGAAAACTTCAAGCTAGCGCAGAAAGAGTACAACGACTACAACCGGGGGCTAGTTGAGTTCTTGGTGCAGACAGGCGCTATTGGTAAGGATGTAGCTAACCGCCTGATGGCCGAGAACGACTACATTCCGTTCTACCGTGAGCGTGGGGGGCTTGCCGAACTTGTCATTGGCAACGAGCCACCTATCCGTATTGGTAGCATCGCAGAGCAGCCGTACCTGAAAGAGCTTGTTGGGGGAGACAAGCCGATCCTTGACTTTATGACCAGTTCTGTACAGAACACCAACCTGCTTGCGGATATGGGGTTGCGTAATCTTGCAACTAAGAACGCGGTCTTTGAGTTGGTCAACATGGACTTGGCAAAGATAGGCGCGGGGCGCGGGACTGCTGGCCCGGATGTTGTCAGGTTTAAGGTTGATGGAGAAGATCGGTTTGCGCTTATTGATACAGACAAGGCGGGTATCCCTGCCGATATCTTAGTTAAGGGCATGGAGGGAATCCCAACCCAGCTACCTGCTGCGTTCCGTCTTTTGGGGATGCCTGCTACGTTACTGCGCAAGGCGGTCACGCTGAGTCCCTTGTATGCAGCAAAACAGTTGTTCCGCGATTCTCTGGCAGCACCGTTGCTGGCGGGAGCAGACTTTGTTCCTGTCCTTGGGGCGTTGAAAGAAGTCGGCGCATCCTCTACAAAGAAGCTGCTGGAGCAGCGCGGTATAACAGGGGGACAGATATTCACGGGCACGCAGGCCGATCTGACTAAGATTCTTAAAGACCTTGCTGAAAACAAGACGGTGTCTTGGGGTAGCTTGGTTGCCAAGGCTGAAGCGATCAACATGGAAGCGGACGCATCTACTCGCCGCGCCCAGTACAACAGCTACATTAGGCAGGGGCTGTCTGAGATGGAAGCTACGCTGATGTCGCTGGAGTCAATGAACTTCAACAAGCGCGGCGCATCTCCCAGCATCCACGCACTCAACTCGCTGATCCCGTTCTTCAACGCGCAGATTCAATCTTTGAATGTTTTGTACAAGGCCATCACAGGCAAGCTGCCATTCAACGAGCGTCTGAAGATTCAGGAGAAGTTGCTTACGCGAGGGCTGATGATTGCTGCGGGGACGCTGGCATACGCGGCTGCAATGCAAGATGATGAAGCATACAAGAATGCCACGCCAGAACAGAAGTATGGCAACTGGTTTATCCGCATCCCCGGCGTAGATGAGCCGATTCGGCTACCCATCCCGTTTGAAGTCGGGTACATCTTCAAGGCACTTCCAGAAGCGTTGTACAACACTATGGTAGATAAGCACGGTGGCGAAGAAGCTGTTAAGGCGTTTAGAACGATCCTTCTTAGCACAATTCCGGGCGGCTCTTCGTATGGCATCCCGCAGGCGCTCAAGCCAGCTATCGAAGCAGGGTTGGGTAAGTCGTTCTATACAGGCCGCGATATCTTGTCCCGGCGTGAGCAGACGTTACTACCACAGGAACAGTTTCGGGAGAACACATCGGAGCTTGCCAAAGCGTTTGGCAGCTTGGGTATATCCCCCATCAAGGTGGATGCACTCATTAACGGCTACACGGGGACGATGGGCCTTGCGTTTGCGCAGGCAGTTGGTACGCTGATGCCAACTAGGACAGCCCCAGAGCAAGCATACAAGCGCCTGTCCGAGATGCCTGTCGTAGGCGGTGCGTTCCAGCCCAACGATGCCGGGGGGATTATCAACAATGTGTATGAACACATGCTTGAGTTCAAGAAAGTGAAAGTGACCGTGGATGACATGATTAAGCGTGGGGACACGGCAGGCGCTAGGGAGCTTATCAGTACACGCAGCAATGAGTTTGCCACATCCCAGATGGCCGATCATTTTGTTACCACGATGGGCAAGCTGACCCAGTATGAGCAAGCGATTCGTGCTTCCGACAATACGCCCGAAAAGAAACGGGAACAGTTGGACAAGATCAGGCAGGCGAAGATACGGTTTTCCGAGATGACGAGACAGGCAACCGACAGAACCACACCCCAGTAAAGCCATTGCGGATGCAGGTGGCTCCACGGGCGTCCAGCATGCGGATGAGGAGCGCCTTCTTTAGCCCATCTTCCCGCACGGCATCCACATCTAGACAGGGGACAAAGAACCCCTGCCCCCGTTCAAGTTTTGACCACGGGTACTGGATGGATAAGAGCGTCATCTTCTTCTCTGATGCTGCGGCTGATCCGCATAACATTGACTCGCATCTGTGGCCCCTTGGTGCGCGACATCATGTCCTTCTTCGTAAACTCCACACGGCAGTTAGCAGTCGGAAGCTGGCGCTTGAATTCGGTGTACCCGAAACTCATGGATGAACAGTACGCTTTAAGCAGTTGCTCCTCAATATAGTAGTCGATGAACCCCGGTGTGATGCCGTGTTCGATACGCCCTGCCACATTGGATCGCGTTATCTCGCGCCAGTTGATCTGCTGTTCATCACCCAACCCTAGCCTTGCGGAGAAGTTGCCTTCTTCCTCGTGGATGACGATGAAGTTTCCGTAGTGGTCGCGTGTGTAAGCGTTCAGTACATCCTCGGCGGTCTTGGCGCTGTGTTTCATGTTGCTGCGCATGTGCTCTACAACCGTCTTCAGGTACGCAATGATCTGCGCCATTGGCAAGTCGATGATGTCTGAGTGCTTGCTACCCATCACCAGCCCCGCCGTCACGATAGCCCCGATGCCAGCCATCCAGAACCGTTCGTCGTTGGTAGCCTTGAATTCAACATACATCCGCTGCACAGCCTTCGATACCAAATCGCCAAACTTGTCCACGTTCTTAGCCAAGTAATCAGCCAAGACATAGCCAGCCACGCCATAGTTTGATTGCAGGGACTTGATGATCTCTACTTCATGCGGTTCCCATTGCAGCTTCTCGTTTTGTACAAACTCCAGCAGCCTGCGCAGTTCCCCTTCCGATGCGTGCTTGCGTCCACCAGTCAGGTAGTCCACGGCGTTGGTGTTCGATGACATCAAGCACACCGTCATCCATGTGGACAGGTTAAGGCGCTCCTTGTTCGATCCCGACTCCATACGCTCCTTGCCCCGGCCTTCCGTCATGTCCAGTAGGAACGCTGGGAACCACTCAAAGTCCTCCCGGTTCTTGCTGGTTATCTCATCGGTGATTAGCGGATGGCTGTTGAGCAAACCAAGGCGCTGCTGCATGGCTACCGGGGATGTGCCCTTGCCTGTGCGGTAGTGGGTAGGGTGGCCCCAGATGGATGCTGCTGCCTCAAGCGCCAGCGACTTGCCTGTTCCCGAGTCTGTGGAAGCACAGTGGTAGGTCATCCCGTAGATACCTGTGAAGCGCATGAAGGGTGCGCTGGCCCCGGCCAGCATGATGGCAAGGTGGCTATACATCCTGCGGTTGATGAGCATCTGCATAAACTTGCGCCAGTTGTCCAGCGTGCCCTTGGGTTCCGTGTTGACCGTCAGGTTCTCCAGCCCCGGCATGGGGACGCGAAGCGGTGGCGCGTCCTTAGTAAAGATACGCCCTGCAAACACATACGAGTCGTCGGGTTGCCAGCCGTAGCTGTCTGGAACCTTCACGGCTACCTTGGTTGTGCTGGCATCTTCTACGCAGGCGCGTACATACTCGGCTAGGTTCTTATCGTTGCCTGCCCCAAACGAGGCGATTATGTTTTGTTGTGCTAGTGCTTTCACGGTTTCATCCTTACTTACGACTGCCTTCATCGGCATGGTTATATCAATGGCAGCTTCAGGGCGAAGCGCCAACATGTGCACGGTGTGATCCGTGTTGCGGTTAAGTATGTCAACTACGAACAAGTCGTAGGGGAGCAGCATGACTTGCTTCTTGGTCTTGACACCATTACCGTCTTCGATAGTGCGTTCACAGAACACACCACCTCTCGCACCGTAGCTGTACCCACGGGGCGGTTTAGGACGCGTAACCTTGATGGGCGCGTCTTGTACTACTGTGCTGTCGGAGACAACCTGTATCTCTATCTCGCGCTCGGTGTTGTCGGTCATCACCTCACGCCCAAGTGCCAGTGGGTTGGTTATCTTGCCCCAATGCGAACACTTGGTACACACTCCGGGATTCTCAGAGTCGAGCTTCACGCACGGGTACGGCCCCTTGATCCCCCGTAGCTTCTGGTGCATGCGGTCAGCTTCATAGGGGTGCATCTTGCTCAACCACACCGCTGCCTTGTCCCCGTCCACACACATCTTGGCTAGCGACAGCAGCCCCCTCCACAGCGGCTCCATACCATCTTCGGTTGCGTTGGTAGCGTAGTGCGCCAACTGCCCACAGCCCGTGCCGTTTTGCGTAGCCAGCCAGATGGTTTTGAAGCGCGAAGTGCTGTTCTCAAATAGCTTGACACCCGTTGCCGTCAGCGCAGCGGCAGGCCGCTTGCCTTCCAACTCAAAGGTGCTGGGGGGCTTGGCCTCATAAGCAGTCCCCACCAGTTGCTCACGCACCGCATCCGCAAACTGGGTAAAAGAGAATGTGTCCCCCTCTGCCAGCAAGCGCACGGGGCGCGGCGTGTCGTACTTCTTCTTGAAGTTGGTTGTGCCGGGGATGCGTAGTACTCTAGCGGCGTCAGCCGTCACCGTCATGTCGATGACTAGCTTCTCCTGTCTGCACAGGCGCTTGAAGTTCTCCGCTACTGGCTTCCATGTCGTGATGTCTACGGCTGCATCAAGGGGCCAGTAGCAGTGCAGCCCCCCTCCAGAGCCAACGACCCACGGTGTACCCAACTCACCCAGCCCTGTCTTTATCAGGAACCCGCTGAGTGCTTGCGCTGCTTCCTTCTTGGATGCGTACCCGTCCATGTCGATGAACAGGGACTTGATCCAGCGTGCGTTACTAGCCTCGCGGCTATTCGATGTGCTGAATGTAGAAAGCGCGAAGTACACATCGCGCTTTTCTGTTAACCACTTGCTTGTGGTTGGTTCTATTTCTTCAAGGTTCTCAACATAAAAGTGCTCCTTCTTTTTGGAGGAAAGCTCTGCCACACAGTAGTATCCATTACCGGGGGATGGCAGAACCGCCGCTAGAAAATCAAGCGGGGACATGGCATTCCTTGGTTCTGTTATTTAATTGCCATAGGCCACAAGCCAATCGCATCCAGTTGTGCTTCCATGCGCTCGTTAGCCATGAGGACTTCCTCAAAGCGCGTGATAAGCAGTGTTACCCATTCCGGGCTTAATCCCTTCGCTCCTTGCAGGTAGGCATACTTCGCCAGTTCTGCGTCGGTCAGGGTGTTAGGTTGTATTCCAGACATATTCTTCTCCAAGCCTCATCCGCTGTATGGGAGGACTGCATTATTTTTAAGAGTAATTCCACGCGATTGCGGTAGCCGACGAACACTTCAGTACCTGTGAACCAGTTGTATACGGTCTGTCGGGTAACACCAAGTGCCCTAGCTACTTTCGTCACGGGGAAGTCGAGATGGATGGCCCAGCGCCCAAGCTGGTTGCCCAGCGATTTAGGCGTGTCGGCCACGGCGTCGATGATTTTTTGTGAGTAGGCCATAAGTAGGTGCTGGGGTGGAACAGGAAACGCAGTCGTAGATATGTAAGTCCAAAGGTAACGGGGGAATCAGTACCCCGACCTACGCAATGCAACCGCTGCCCACCCCAGCGAAACTGTTACTCGTCGTCCCAATCAGCAACGATAGAAGCCAAGCTGCCCTTCTTGGCAGGCACGGAGCTTACCTTAACTTCAGCCTTGCGTACTTCAGGTTCGGCTTCATCCTCCTCTACCACAGGTGCAGGAGCAGTCTTCGCCTTGGCCTTCGCTTTCGGCGGGGGCGCAGCTACCACTTCCTCCTCGTCCTCCTCAACGATCACAGGCTTCGTAGGAGCCTTGCCAGCCAGCGCAAGGGG
>Ga0181348_1000438_pt1 | contig 18018 bp, 19 predicted proteins | sample Su13VDMM110DN_FD_130092 | JGI IMG/M metagenome (GOLD analysis project Ga0181348, IMG submission 130092) | Freshwater viral communities from Lake Michigan, USA - Su13.VD.MM110.D.N | ecosystem: Environmental > Aquatic > Freshwater > Lake | place: USA: Michigan | collected 2013-07-16
CATTCTTCAAGAACTTTCGGCCACCCAGCGACCTAACGCCTGCCCAATGGGCAAGCGACCGCGTTGTTATCCTCGACGGACTCACCCCGAAATACTCGACGGTGAATGCCCCGTGGCAGACCGAGCCGATAGACATCATCGCCGATCCTGAGGTGAAGGAGGTCGTCTATCTCGCGCCGATTGGAACCGGCAAGACCACGTTCATGGAGGCGGGGCTGTGCTACATCATCGCCGAGGATCCCGGCCCGACGCTGCTGGTGGGTCAGACCGATGACGACCTCAAGGATTGGGCAGAGACGCGCATGGATTATGCGATCATGAACACGGCGGAAACCGCTGCCCTGCTCCCCCGCGACCGGCACAAGAAGCGCAAGATGGAGATCCTGTTCCCATCCATGTCCCTGTTCCTGACCGGCGCAAACCTGAGCGGCCTGCAATCTAAGTCGATGCGCCGGGTGTTTTGTGACGAGGCGTGGCAGTATCGTCCCGGCATGTTGAACGAAGCCCGAGGGCGATTACATGATCGGTGGAACCGGCAATTCTTTATCCTGTCACAAGCCGGCGTGAAAGGTGACGACCTCGACAAAGCGTGGGGACATTCCGACCAGCGCGAGTTTTCATTCTCCTGCCCTGACTGCGGCATCGTGCAACCTTGGAAATGGTGCAACGTCGTCGGCTATGAGGACGACACGCTGGAGCCGCTGGCACGGGCGCAGCTAGCGCATCTAAAATGTGACAATGCCGAATGCGCTTGGACATGCGCCGACTCACCGCAACCGCGACGAGCGCTAGCCGAGGCTGGGCAATACGTCGCAACCGCAGTCGGTATGCCGGGGCATGTCGGCTTCCACTACAACGTACTTTGCAACTGGCGCAAACCGCTCTGGGAGATCGTCCTGCTGTCGATTGAGGCGAAGGCTGCAATGCGTGTAGGCAACGTGGATCCGCTGCGGCAGTTTATTCAGAAGAGGCTCGCCGAAGCGTGGGAGGAAGACCTGACAGACAACCGTAAGGAGCTAGTCGGTGATGAATATCTGCTAGCCGAATACACAGACGGACAGCTAGTCGAGGGCGAGACGTTCCGCTTTATGACGATAGACAAACAGCGAGATCACTTTTGGATCGTTGTAAGAAGTTGGCGCGGTGATGGGACAAGCCGACTTCTGCACTTTGGGAGACTGGAATCCTTCGATCAACTAGCAGAGCTTCAGCGCAGGATGAAGGTAAAGCCTGCACTTACATTCATTGATGCAAACTACGACACCGACGTTGTTTATCACGCCTGCTCGTCGCAAGGATGGACAGCACTGCGAGGCAGCCCGCAGAAGTCATTTGCATACAAGAAAAAAAACGGTGACATCGTGCAGCGACCATTCACCAGATTCTCCGATGCGCAGACTACGAGCGGTAAACTCTGCCGCTATGCATGGTGGAGCAGCGACCGGATCAAAGACATCCTGCACGCGCACCGCACTGGACAGGCAGCATCATGGGAAATCCCAGATGACGTGCCGAAGGAATACCTAAAGCAGATTGATGCAGAGGTTAAAAAAGAAATGAAAAATGCCAAAACTTCGCAGGTAGAATTTCGCTGGGTCAGAATCCGCAGGGACAACCACGGCTGGGACTGCGAAGCCATGCAGATCGTGGCAGCATTGATGGTCAAGATCATACCCGGCTTCGATGTTTGACATGGGCGCCTAGTCGATGGCTGCCAACGTCCGAGAAGTCGCGAGAAATTTATTCCACTACGCCAACGGCAACCCACAGCGGATCGCCGGTATCAAGACTGCGTTCGACGCAGCGATGGGTGGCGCACTTACCAAGGGCGGCATGGACAACATCACCTCCGCCACCAAGAACGGCGTTACCATGGCGAAGCTCGTCGGGCTGAACGAAACCGAGCGGCAGACCGCCCTACGAATGGCAATGGAATATCTTGGCAACGGCTTCGTGCCTAGCTCCAGCCGCTCGCTCGGTCGATTTTAACACGAGAACACCATGGCAATAATCGACGAATTCGGCAGACAGATCAGCTACAAGGCGGCACGCGCGGCACAAGACACGCGCTACCGCCCATACGAGCCGGTCGAGAAAAAGGACATCAGCGACCTTGTGCCTGCGATGGATCGCGTGACCTTGCAGAGCCATGCCCGCCGGATCTATCTCAACTTCGGACCGATCAAAAACGCGATCAACCAGCGCGGCATGTACACTGTCGGGCGGGCGTTCGTGCCGATCTACACTGGTGGCGATGCAGACTTTGGCGCAGCAGCCACAAAGTTTCTCATCGATAGCTTTTATCCTATCGGCGATGGGCGCGGTGGGATGCACGACCTCAAGACCAACCTGTTCGGATTCTCCACCAGCATCGACGTTGACGGAGAAATCTTTATCCTACTCACCGAGACAGCCACCGGCTTTCCGCAGTATCAGGGCATACCATCGCATCGCATTGCAACCCCTCGCGGATTTACTGACGGGCAGATGTATCGCGGCGGCATGTTGCAGGATGGCATCACCTACTTCCCAAGCGGCGAGGCCATCGAGTATGCGTTCTGCGACAAGCGCGGCGAGATTGATCAATGGCTACCAGCGCAGAACGTCATTCATTTATTCGATCCTGAGTATCAATACCAAGCCCGCGGCCTGACTGCGTTGACTCACTGCATCAACGATTGCCGGGACATGATCCAGTCAACCGAGTGGGAGCGTCTGGCGATGCTGCAAATGAGCAGCATCTCGCTCGTCGAATACAACGACAGCGGCGGACCAGACCTTGATGACCCTTACAACGCGCTGATCGGTGACACCGCCTCATGCAAAGGTATGACCGTCGAGTCACTGGACGGCGGCACCGTTCGCTACTTCCGCAGCAACAGCGGCGGTAAGATCGAGACGCTGGTCAACAACCGCCCCGGCAACCCGTTCCTAGACTTCCACAACCGCTTGCTCAAAGGCGCGTTCGCCGGACTCAACTGGCCGATGGCACTCTATGAAGGCCACGCAGCCGGAGGTGGCACGGCACAACGCACCGAGATCGCCATGGCGCAACGCTCGGTCGAGGATCGGCAAGACCTGCTTTTCTACGCGGCCAAGCGCCTGTGCGGTTATGCAGTCGCCAAGGCTATGAAGCGCGGCGACCTGCCGCAATCGCCAGACTGGTATCAGTGGGAGTTCAGCACACCGCCGAAGTTGACAATCGACGACGGCAGAATCACGAAGGAGTTAGAGCAACTCTGGAAGATGGGCGCTGCCAACATGCGCGACATTGTTAGTATGCGCGGCAAGACCCTTGAGGCTCACTATCAAGAGCGAGCGCAGGAGGTATGGCTGCGCAAGCACTATGCTCAGACAGTTGCCGATGAACTCAACACGACCTACGGCATGGTGCATACTATTGACGACCGCGAGATGTCTATGCTTACGCCTAACGAAATGGCACCCAATGGCGATCAATCTCAAACCAACTGAGGCTATGGCAGCCGAGGCAAAGCTCGGCCTGCGGTGGCGTGCAGAATTTAACCGAGGCGGCACTGAGGTCGGAGTAGCACGCGCACGCGACATCAGCAACCGAGTCAATCTATCGCCTGACACTATCGGTCGAATGGTCAGCTTTTTTGCCCGGCATGAGGTAGACAAACAAGCAGAAGGATTCTCACCCGGCGAGGATGGCTACCCATCAGCAGGTCGCATCGCTTGGGCGTTGTGGGGCGGCGATCCCGGTGCATCGTGGGCGAGGGCAAGGCAGTCAGAACTTGACACCGAGAACAACTTTATGCAGATCGAAATCAACAACCGACTTGGCAAAGTCAAACTCAACAGCGGCGTAAACAAAGATTCAGCCGATGACCTAATCGACAAGCTCGACAAACTTTATGGCAGCCGAGCCGTGGCTGCACAGATGTGCATCGGCGAGATTGTTTGCAAAGCTGATGAAGCAATCGACGGCATCGAGATTGAGATCAACACGCCGGGCGGATCAGTTTTTGAAGGGCAGCGGATTTACAATGCCCTCCGAGAAATGTCGGCACGCGGTGTCGAGATCACAGCTACCGTCAACGGCCTAGCCGCAAGCATGGGCAGCGTAATCTTGATGGCAGGCGACAAGCGTCGCATGACAGCAGGCAGCCGCGTCATGATCCACGAGGCCAGCACGATTGCAGCTGGTGATGCACGCGCTCTCAAGCAGCAGGCGGATTTACTCGAAAGCATAAGCGCCGAGATCGCCAGCATCTATTCCGAGCGCACCGGTATGGATGAGGACGAAATTCGCAAAATGATGATGGCTGAAACTTGGATGACTGCTGACGAAGCAAAGGCAAACGGATTTATTGATGTCGTATTAAAGGACGGCAAAGAGGTCGCACAATTTGACACGCCAGCAAAAGGCATGAGCATCCTCTCTAAACTATTTCCGGGCAACGACGAAGCACTCAAGATCGAAGCAGCCGTGGCTGAAAACGATTCACTGCGTGCTGACCTTACTACAGCCCACGCACTAATCGAAGAACTTAGCGGTCATGCCGAGACAATCACTCAGCTTCGTGCCGAGCTTGCCACCGAGCAAGAGAAGGCCGTTGAAGTGACAGAGAAAGCCGAGGAGCTTGAAACCAAGGTCGAAGAACTTGAGAAGCAAGTCGAAGTTTCTGAGGACAAGGTCAGCGCACGCGCTGCTGAGTTACTTGCTAGCTCTGGCCATCCTGCTCCAGTTTCTCTCGCCGGTGACAATGGTCAAGCTCCACTCAGCCACCTCAAGGCCATGGCATCCATGAACCCAGCCGAGGCCGCTGAATACTTCGCACTGCACAAAGCAGAAATCCTTTCCGATAAAAACCGATACGTAGTCTAATCAAAAATTTCAAATCTCAACTAACTAATCATCATGGCAACTATTGCACTTAACGACAAAATCTTTACCCAGATCGCTCTACAAGCGTTCGTGGCAAAGCTCGCCCCCCTCAACGCATTCACTCGTGACTTTAGCGGCGACGCTCGCCGCAAGGGTGATGCTGTCATCGTGCCGCTTATAAGCGGTATTACTGCAACCACCTTCAACAACTCCTACGAAGTTGGCGGCGGTGCAATCACCTTCGCAACGGTCAACGTCACTAATCACCGCATCGCGTCGATTGACCTGACCGACGTTCAAGTTTCCAACAGCTCCGCAGCTGTTATGGACAATCTGGCTATCCAAGCTGGTGAGTCACTTGCTCGCATCGTTCTTACCGACATCTGGTCTGCAATCACGGTCGCCAACTTCGGTGCTGCAATCCTCACGACCGCTGGTGCAAACTACACCATCGCTCAGATGGGCGCACTCCGCAAAGCACTTTCGCAGCGCAACGTGCCGACCGACCGCCTCAGCTTCATCTCGGACAGCGAGATTTACACCGGCCTGCTTACCTCGTCTGGTGTTGCCCAAGCACTCAACTACGGCGGAGCCGAAGCGGTGCGCGAAGGACAGATTCCACGCCTGCTCGGTATGTCGATCTATGAGTCAAACATCATCCCAGCCAATGCTCTTACCAAGCTCGGCGGATTTGTTGCACATCCTGACTCCATCGCCATCGCAATGCGCTACCTTGAGCCACAAGCCGCTGGTGAGTATCTCGCCGCCGAGCAAGTGACTGCATCGAACGGTATCACGATGGGCTATCGCCGCCACTACAACACCTCGACCGGCAAACACTTTGCCAACTTCGAGTGCTTGTTCGGCTTCACTCCTGCACTGACCCTCGGCCTCGCCCTCGTCACCATCCCATAATCTCTCTTGGTTGTGTCTTAGCCGTCAGCCTCGAAAGGGGCTGGCGGTTTTTTTGTATTGCACTGCTGCCCAGCCTGCATTACATCGCGTTCAGATATGAAAAACAAACTGAGCTTGTGCGTCATCACCGGCAACGCCGAGAACTACATCGCCCGCTTCCTCGATCACTTTGAGAAGATCGCCGACGAGATCATTGTGGTGCGAGCGTGCGGCAATCAAGAGCCAGATAACACGCTGGAGATCGCCATGCAGAGTGGCTGCATCATCGGCGAGTATGTCAACTTCCACGACTGGCCGCACGTCGATGACTTCGCGGCAGCCCGCAACGCAGCCCTCGATCTTGCGACTGGCAACTGGCTGATGTGGGCAGACACCGACGACATCATCACGCCGGAGGACTGCGCCACCATCCGGGCGATGCTGCCTCAGCTCGGTGACGACATCCAAGGAGTGCTTATGCCCTACGCCGTGCCGGACGATGGCATCACATTGCACCGAGAACGCCTCTGGAGGCGAGGGACTGCGCGGTGGCACAATCCCATCCACGAGTCGCTCAAGTTCGCTCCTGACGCTGCTATGGCTCGTTTCGACAAGGTGCAGGTGCTTCACCTACCGCACGGCAAGCGCAAGGCCACCAGTGACGAGCGCAACCTGCGCATCCTCCGCTCGATCCCCGAAGACGAAATCACAAGCAGCCAGCTATTCTACACGATGCAGAGCGAGCGTGCGCTCGGTCAGATCGAGGAAGCCACGGCGACTGCGGCCAAGCTCTGCATGGCACCCGACGCAGGGCAACCGGAGCGCTACGAAGCGTTCCTCGTGATGGGTCAGATGGTGCCGGACGCGGCCACCCGCTCGCAGCTCTACCTTCAAGCCATCGCTGTTTCACCCGACCGCCGCGAAGCCTACGCCGAGCTGGCGATGGAGGCGCTCAAAGCCAACCAGTTCCCGCTTGCTCTCGGCTGGTCGGAAGTGATGAACTGCCTACCGACACCCGCGGCGTGGTGGTGGAACAGCCGGAAGAAGTTCTATGGCTGGCAGGGCGTGCAAGTGCGCGGCATGTGCCTGCGAGCGAACGACCGCTACGAAGAGGCAGATGCTATCGAGGCAAACCACTTTGCTCGGCACGGTGCCAAGATCAGCCTGTTACATGCCACGCGCGGCAGACCGGCGATGGCATACAAGGCACGGGCAACATGGCTGGACAGGGCAGCAGATCCCGACGCAATAGAGCACATCTTTGCGCTCGATCCCGACGATGAGACAATCGGGCCATTCATCACCTGCCGTCACGTCATCAATCCCGGTGCAGGCTGTGTAGCAGCATGGAACGAAGCAGCAAGGTTTTCCAAGTCAGAAATCCTCATACAACTTTCTGACGACTGGGAGCCGCCGATGCACTGGGACAAGCTGATTCTCGCTGCGATTGGCGACACCTCCAAGCCCGCGGTGCTAGCAGTCAGCGATGGTTACCGCACCGACAACCTTCTGTGCATGGCGATCCTGACTCGCGCCCGCTACAAGGCGCAGGGCTACCTGTTCCACCCTGAGTTTTTCAGCATGTTCAGCGACAACCATTTCACCGACCACGCCTACGCCGATGGCGTGGTCATCGAAGCGAAGAACATTGTCATCGAGCATCTGCACCCGGCGTTCGGCAAGGCAGAGATGGATGAGACATACGCCCGCAGCAACGACCCGGCAAACTACGCAGCCGGGCTGGCAACTTACGAAAGACTAAAGCAATGATCCTTTCCATACTGACCCCAACGATACCAGAAAGGCGCACTAAGTGCATGTATGTCCTAGCGGACAAGATCGCAAAGCAGATCGGCGGGCAAGCCGTCGAGCATCTGATTCTGAGTGACAACCGCAAGCGCAGCATCGGAGCCAAACGGCAGGCACTGCTCGACATTGCGCGTGGGCAATACATTGCTTTTGTGGATGATGATGACGACGTAGCAGACAGCTACGTCGAGGAGTTGCTAAAGGCAGCGGCCAGCGGTGCAGATGTGATCACCTTCCTGCAAGGCGCCACCTACAACGGACAGCAGAGCGTGGTCGATTTCCAACTCGGACAAGGTGATCACGGCTACGAGCCGAGCGGCATCACCAACCGCGATGCGTGGCACGTCAACGCATGGCGCAGATCCCGCGTGGCGCATTGCCAGTTCGGCGAGTCAAACTACGGCGAAGACCTGACATGGTGCCTGCAAGCCCGCCGGATGGCCGAGACGACCGTTCACATTCCTAAGATCCTGCACTTCTACAACCACGACGCAGCGACCACCGCCGCGCCTGAGCCAAGTTGACAACCAGCCCCATAGCATGAGCGGCATCGACGACTTCTTGAACGCTGGACACACCGAGACAGACGACCTGATCGGCACGCGGACAATGGTCTGCGCTGGGCAGACGTTCGCGGTCGTATTCAACGATGCTCGCAAAAGCTACGAGGGCGCACTGGGCGGGCTGGAGAGTGACCTGCAAGCGACCGTAGTCGCGCAGCCCGGCGCAGTCACCAACGCCATCAGCCTGCTCCAGAAACGCTGCACCATCGACGGTGATGCGTTCCGCGTGGCAGAGGTCGCAGTCGGCAACGTGGCAATCACGTTTACGCTGGCAAGTGCCGGTGATGCACGATGACTTTGACTTACCGCCTATTGCGTGGACACTAAGATTCAAATGGACGCGGCAACTGTTGCTAAGTTTGAAAAAACTTTGTCTGACTTCGTGGCAGCCACAGGCAAGACTGCTGAGGAAGGAATGATGCGAATTGCAAAGTCAGCGTGTCGGCGACTCGCATCAACCGTGCAGCCCTACGGTCTTAAGGGCGGGCGACTGGCAAAGTTTGAAAAGAGCGTAGCAGCACAAGTTGATCGGGCATGGTTCGGAACTAACCTCGGTGCATACCCAGCTACCAACAGCATGAGAGATGCACACCTTGCAGCTCGTCGCAACGGCAGCGTCGCAAAGCAATTATTCAAGAAAGAAAAGGGCAAGCCTTGGCTTGCATTGATCACAGGATCCGACCGCGAAACCTACAAGAAGATTGCCGTTGAAAAGGTCGGACGTGCGAAAGCCGCTTGGGTGAAGATCGCTAATGACCTCGGCAAGCCGAAGATGAGCGGCCTTGATTCGATCATAACGCGCCACCTGACTGATGCACGAGGAGATAAAACAGTATCAGGAACCGGAATAAAAACTGCCGTGAAGATTTCAAACAATGTCTCCTACATAAAGAAAATTCAATTTACAGAGGACGTGGCAAAAGCTGCTGCCGAGGGCATGAAGAATGGACTGAAATGGATGACGATTACCACAGCAAAGACCATAGAGAAAGCTAACCGAAAGCTCAAATGACTACCTCTCAACGAATCAAACTTTCCATCATCGCCATCCTTGAAGAAAACAAGCCGGATGAATCAATCAGCGTCGTGGACGCGAAGCAACGCAGCGAGCTAGCCTTGCCGCTGCTGGCCGTAGACGTGACCTCTGCCACCGCTCACAGCGAGGCACTCCAGACCGTCGAGCGCATCGAGCTGACTGCCACCCTGCGCGTCCATGCCGGTGACGACGAGGACATTGACGGATGGATCGATCAGATAGAAACGATCCTGACCGATGTCAGCTTTATGAAAGCAGCGACCAGCGACCTTGTGAAAGTCTATGCTTGGACGTATTCCGGCAGCGTGCAGGAGTGGGATGAAAGCATCCTAGAGGTATCGTTCTCAGTTGAAACGCTCTGCTCCCGATTCGACCCGCAGGCGCAGAACGACCCGTCGTGATTTGACATGCTGCCAAGTTTGAACTCTTCAAACTTATGGCCGCCACAGTTTACACAGCATCCACCGCAGCAGATCTTGAGTATGGTATCGTCAATGAGACGAACATCATTCTGACTTCATTCTCTCGCAACGTCACATCGGTGAAAACCGAAGTGCGCGATGCTGACAACGATGTCGTTGCCGTCGCCTATTCTGGCCTGACAGCAGCCATCACGCTTGATGGATTCATCAACGGAACCGCAACTTATGACGTAGCTGCTCTGCTTACACTAATCAACGACACAGACACAAGCGGCCTCAGCGGCGGCACGATCATCGTGGATTCGGTTAATGAGTCTACCGCCCAAGGCGAGTTCAAGCGCATCTCAGTCTCGGCCACTCAATATGCGTCGACGATGACCGAAGCCTAACCACAACAGCCGATGGCATCCCGGCTAATGGATGCCAAATAAATATGACAGACAGGACGGAACTTTTCCACACGACAAATTTGAAGGTGGCCACCGCGCTGCTGACCTTAGGTTTTGATAAGATCACGATTAGCTCAATGACCCGCAGTGACGGGCAAAACAGCATCGTGTTCTGGTTCGCAGGGACAAATGCCGAAGGGCTGAAAGCAGCCACCGTGTATCATGGCATGACCAAGGGCGGCGAAGCACTCGCCCGCAAGGAGCCTGAGAACGTTATCAACTATTTGCGCTGCTACGCAAGCAACCGTGACGAGTTGATAACCGACATCCACAAAACGCCTAAAAAGGTGGTGATTGAAAAGGACGGTCAGAAAATCGCCATTAGCGAGAACGCCAGCGACGAGACTAAACGGCAGATTGCCGAGATGATTTAATTACAAAAAATATGAGCATACAACTAATGACAGATGACGAGGCACTGCGCGAGCAGGGCATGACGCAAGGTGACAAGAAGATCAGCGGCATCACCATCCGACCGATGACGGCTCTGAGCTTGTCATGGCTGCAACGCAATGACGTGTTCGGTGACAACGGCGACTCGATGCAAAAGACTGCAGCTTTCGTCTACCTGCACAGCCAGCCGCGCGAAGTGATCCGTGCCGTGGTCAATGACCGCTCGGCGTTCCTAGACGCAGTTGATGATTGGATCGAGGCAAACTTCCCGCACCATGCGCAGCTCTCGCCATACAGCGACTTGATGAGCGAGGCTATGAGCGCTTATCTTGCCGCCTCGTCGAGCGCGGTGCAGGAGGCTGGCGGCATCGCCACCGCCGGGGCATCAAGAAAAAACTAGCAATCCCCAACTGGCTTGCAAGCTATGCTTGGCGCATAGCGAGCATCACCGGCTGGGGCTACACCGAGATCATGGAGGAGCTACCAATCGCGGCAGGCTTGCAGATCCTCGACTGCGACTCATACGCAAGCGGCCATCAGCGCACCTATCGCAACGACGCAACGCCGTTTGACTCCCGCGCCCTAATAGACAACGCATTCGCTAAATTATTATGAGCCTCGACGTAAAGTTTTCTGCCACTGATGCCGGTTTTACCTCGACCGTTTCTAAGGTGAAGACCTCGGTAAAGAGCATGGATGACTCGGTGGCAAAGACTTCGACCTCGGTGAAGGCATCCTTCGGCTCGATGGTCAAGGCAGGGGCTGCGCTAGCAATCGGCTTCGGTGCGATCAAGATGGCCGGTGCCGCTATCGCTGGCACGTTTGCCACGTTCAAAGAAGCGCTCGACCTTGGCGGCACGATGAAAGACCTGAGCGCACGGACAGGCGAGACAGCGGGCAACCTGATGCTCTTGCGCCGTGCGTTCGACAACAGCGGAGTCGGCGCAGACAAGGTCGGTGCATCGATTAACAAGCTCCAGAAATTCATGGACGATGCCGCGCAGGGCAACGAAAAAAACACGACCACGCTCGCACGCCTCGGCCTGACAATGGCTGACATGGCAGGCAAGACACCAAACCAGCAGATGGCAATGCTAGCTGAGAAACTAAAAGGAGTCACCGACAGCGGCGAGCGTTCGGCATTTGCCATGACTTTATTCGGCAGGTCAGGCGGACAACTCCTGCCGCTGCTTGCAGACTTTAGCGGTGAGATGCAGACAGCTCAAGACCAGCTGGGCAGTATGCCCGGCGTCCTCGACCGCAGCTCGGCTGCATTCGATAATATCTCGGACAATATCAAGGTTGCTAAGGGCAAGTTTCTAGAGTTCGCCGCTGGTCTACTGGAACAAATCGCGCCAGCGCTGGAACTGGCAACCGACTTAATAACTCGATTTGATGCAGCAGGTGCAGGCATGAAGTTGGGCGAGATCCTGACCGGCGCATCAAACGCCATGGGCGGATTCACCGATGCACTCAGCGCCGTCAAGCTCGGCGAGTTTAATCTAGCGTTCAAAATGGCATTTACCAGCATTAAGCTACAAGGGGCAGATAGCATAAACAGCATAGTCGCACATCTGAAAGCAGGAGCAGCAGCAGCAGTTTCGTTTCTTGAAACGATGTTTGGCAGCAAGAGTATGATATTTAATATCATCGATCAGAAAATTGAACAGATGGCATTGAAATTCAAACTGGCTATCGAGGAATCAATGCCATTCAGTGATGCAGATACCATAAATACTTTGGATGCTGACATTCGTATTAAACAAGGTGTGATTAGCAGCTTAGCAGAGCGCATCGGCGATGATTTAGTAAAGGCATCAAGTCGCGCAGATGATGCGTTCACTAGCTCCTTAGCAAACGCAAAGCAAATTATCGACACAAGCGGGATAGAGTTAGATCTTGCAAATCAAAAAATTGAGATTGAGAAACTTATAGCGACTGAACGTGCAAAGTCTGCTGCTGCCGCCACCAGCAACCTGACCATTGAGGAGCAAGGAGTAAAGATCGCGCAGGATCGACTGAGCCACGAGGAGCGCATTAAGGAGTTGGATGCAGACATCGCATCAGCCAAGCGCAAAGGCAACGAGCAAGAGCTAGGTGCGCTGGAGGCAATGAAAGCGTTTCACCTTGAACTAGAAACATCGAAGCAAAAGGGGCTAAGTCTCGACGAGTCGATGGCCAACGCCAACAAGGCACGGCAGAACATTATCGACGGTGTGCTTACGGCAAACAAGAACGAGCTTGCGACAAAAAAAGAAATCACAAATGAGCTACAGAAACAGCTCGGACTCGGCGCAAAGATCATTGCTGATGCGAATGCAGCCGAACGCAAAGACAGACTTGATCCCAGAGGCCGTCTTGAAAAAGAAGCTAGCGAAGCCACTGGGAAAGGCAACTTTGCAGAAGCTCGACGCATCGGGCGCCAGCTAGAAAAGCGCGAAACAATGCGCGAGTTTCAAGAAGCATTTGGAAAGAAAGAAGGTGGAGCAGGCAGAAATGTTCGAGATATTGCAAAGCAAGAAGGACTCAATACATTTAATAAAAGTAACAAACAACTGCAAGAGGAGTTAATGGCAAAACGCCAAGAAGAAATGAAGCCCGGAGCCGAAGGCAAAAAGGGTGACAAGCCGGGCGACGCTCCTGTGCCTGCTGAAAACCTTTTACAAAAAGCAGTAGATGCAATCAAGATCGCTGTCGAAAGCCTAGAGAAAAAACTACCTATGCCCGCACTTGGGTTTTAAGCCATGCCAACCATCATCGAACAGACACCAAACGGACTTTACAAGCATCCTGATCGCACCGTCGCAACGTTCCCATCGGGACTTGTGCGGATCGACCAGAGCTACCTGTGCAACAACGCAGCCGAGGCCACGCACCGCGTCACGCTGGCGGTCGGTAACGAGCTGCCGGAGGATGATGGCTACCCAGCGATGGACGGGGCATACATCTTTCCGCATTGCCAGCAAGTGCGGCGTGGCTCTGGCTTCACCGAGTTCGTCGCATCTGCATACGGTAGGACTACAGACTCACCTACAAATTTTGTTAGCACGATACAAACCGTCTTCGCATCCTCAGCATCGTCTTACAAGCTGATCAACTTTACTGCAGAAATCGTTGTACCGACAGAAGATGTCTTGACTCTTGAATTGCTCAACCTCGATTCTCGCCTGCTTGATCCGTTTGATTTTTTCTACGTGCAAGAATACAACACTGTTCAGAGCATTGCTGTCACCGGATCAACAAACCTTACACTTACAGGAATCAACGCAGCAGGTCAGTTTCAAGATGACCTCTACCAACGCAGGCGCAATTTCTTAGTGACTTTCAATATGTTCTCAGTTGCTGGCGTTCCACTAGGAACAACCGAAACTGCATCATTTATAATGGATGACCCAACAATCAAAATAGTTTCTCAAACAAACTACGGAAAATTTACAGAGTATAAAATTGACGTTAATCACAACATAGTAAGTGGGCCGATCCCCGAAATCTATTCATTCAACGTCTAGGCAATATGGCACTCCCACACGACTTCCGCGCTCAAGCTCGCCAGCCGCTACCGGTCAATGGCAAGGGCGCACCGTTACAAGTTAGCGGCAGCAAGCTGCAGGAGAATTTTGAATACTTAGACAACAAGCAAATCGACGGACTACCGCTCGGCTTAATCGGTGATATGCTCTACCACGATGGCATCAGGTGGCGAGTTTTAGATAATCCCGGCGCACCATCTTCAGGTGATGTTCTAGTTTTAGAACACAACGGCACAGAGCCATACTTCGAGACATACGAAAAATTAGAGGTAAGCATCTGCATTGACGGCTTGCCTAGTGATTATGAGATACTTGCAAAAGCTATTTAGCTATGGCTCATTTAATACAACCCATTGAAATTGACGCAATAAAACGCTGCGTAAAGCACGGCGCGACGACTCCCAAGTGGCGCACTGTTTCGATTATTACATCTGGAGCTTTGACAGGTGTCGAAGATGATGACTCGTGGGAGGCGAATGATTCTACTAACCCGACACAGATCCAGATTAAATACGCAACGTGCTGCATTTGGCAGGCGACCGTTCGTTTTACATTCATAGCTGCTGGCACCTACGATGCGCAAGTAACTATCAACGGTGTGAGTGTCGCTTACTCACCATCTGCAGCAAGGCTGGCTGGCAGCGAGCAAACCTTCATCATCGACCTAGCCGCCGAGGGTTTAATGAATAGAGCGTGTGGTAATGTGTGGGATATAAGATCTAGTCTATCGTTCAGCATTGGCACATTGCCATCGGTAAGCCTTGAAATAGTTGATGTGACTTTCGGACCACCAGTTTGACAAGCAGCTTCTGAGAGTAAGCCTTTAATACCATGAACCTCGCAAACTCCCGCGCCACTCTCGGCCTGACAACTAAAGCCACCCCGACAAGCACAGCCGTCAATGGCAGCGTGCAGATCGGTGACAACCCGCAAACTCTCACATTCTCGAATGCTGATGTTGCATATTCACTCCGCGCGTTCTTTTCTGCAGGCAGCTCTGACCTTGATCTTGAGTTGACTACAGGCGTGACTACCGGCTCGACGGCATTTATAGCAGGTGCAGCTCAAGTCGAGACAGCCACCGCAGCCGGGACAGCAACTGCCAGCGGCAACGTGACCACGACAGTGACATCTGCAGGCATGGCTGGCTCACCGCTTGCCATCACTACTGCAATTCTCAACGGCGACACCGCAGCTACATGGGCTGGCAAGGTGCGCACCACGCTTGCGGCCAACACAACCATTGCAGCTCGCTTTACAGTAAGCGGCACATCGACCTCGATTGTCCTTACTCGCAAGCCCGGTGGCTCGCTAACCGACGGCAACGAAACGGTCAATCTATTTCTGGCTACTGACGCAACGCTCAACATTGCATTGGCTGGCCCAGCTGGTGTGACTGCTGCACCGACCTCAGCAAACACAGTGGCTGGCACTGTTACCAGCGGTGTGCTAATAAGAGATGGCGATGGCAAGGATTTTGAGGGCGTGACGATACCAACACTCGATGTTAATGGAGTCCTCTTCGTCAACAGCGATAGCGGGGTGCTTCAACTAGACACAACCTCCGACCTGACAGGTATGCCTATTGCAGGCAACTCATCTGTTTTATTCGCTAGCTCCAACTCTAGTGCGCTTTTGAGTGGCAATTCTACTCTGACAATCAGCGGCTCCTCCACAATCCTCACAATTACAGTTCTTGGTACAGATGCCTCATGACCTGTTGCTCATCATCGCCGCCTGTAGTCGAGCTACCATGCGCGTATAAGGGCGCGACATGGGACGGCCTGACGTGGCGCATAGACTCGACCGACGGCACCGAATACGACGCGGTGCTATCATCGGCACGCTTTCAGTTGCAAGACTCTGATGGTGCTGCTGTCCTCACGCTTACAAGCGCAGTGGGCAGCGAGATTACGCTCAACGTAACAACTGCCCGCCTGTGGTCTATCACCGTCGAGAAACGCCTACTGACGCTTGATGCGGGCATCTACTCATGGGCGCTCGAAACGACCGACGCAGACAGCACGATTAAGGTGCAGATCATCGGCACTCTCACAGTCAAGCCTGACCTCATCCTCTAACACATCATGGCAACTCAAGTCACAGTCAATGCCGGTCAAGGCTCAACACAGGTGACAGTCATCACCGGCGAGGGATCGACCAGCTACTTGGTAAGCGCCGGATCACGCGGCCCAGTTGGTGCCACCGGAGCAACCGGAGCAACCGGTGCCACCGGACCCACTGGACCGAACACCGTCACGACATCGACGACGACAAACATTACCGGCATTATCAAGGGCAACGGCTCGGTCGTGTCTCAGGCGGTCGCTGGAACTGACTACGCAGCAGCACTCGGCGCAGATGACAACTACGTAACCGATGCTCAACTGGTCGTAATCGGCAACACCAGCGGCAGCAACACAGGCGACCAGTTTACCTCAGTCACTAGCCAGCGCCTCATCGGTAGGCACGCAGGCGGCAGCGGTGCAGCGCAGGAGGTGCAGGTTGGCGACGGTCTGGAGTTCCAAGGCAGCGGGATTCGCAGGTCTGCTTTGACGGGCGATGTTACGGCAACCGCTGGATCGAACGCAACGACCATAGCTAATGACTCGGTGACGAACGCCAAACTTGCCAACGTTGCAACCGCGACCATTAAAGGACGCACCACGGCAGGCACAGGCGACCCCGAAGATTTAACGCTTGGCACAGGCGTCGAGTTTAGCGGCTCGACCATTCAGCGATCTGCTTTGACTGGCGACGTGACGGCCTTGGCTGGATCGAACTCGACGACCATAGCTGCCGACTCAGTGACGAACGCCAAACTTGCCAACGTGGATTCGTCCACGATCAAGGGGCGCAATCCCTCAATAGGGACAGGCGACGTTCAAGACCTGACCAGTGGCGAGGTCAAAACGATCTTGAACTTAGGCAACGTGACGAACACGAGCGATGCTGATAAGCCTGTCTCGACCGCGCAGCAGACGGCACTCGACCTCAAGGCTAACCTAGCCAGCCCGACATTCACTGGCACGCCTACTCTGCCGACTGGAACGATTGGGACGACTCAGACGGCAGGCAACAGCACTACCGCTCTTGCAACCACGGCCTTCGTCACGACTGGCTACGTCGCGCTTACAGGGACGCAGACCATCGCAGGAGCTAAGACGTTCAGTGGTCAGATTGAGCTAACTGGTCAGGCAGCGACGAACAGCACAAGCGCGATGCCTAGGGATCTTGTCGGAATGGAATCGTTTTTCAATCTAGGTAGAGTTTACAAAGTCAGTGCCACCCCCGCTTTTGCTTCGAGCGGCACAGGTTCATCAGCACTAACAGTCGCAGGTGATCGCATTGCGGGTGTTGCCTCTGGTACATCAAACAGTGGATACGGTCGCGCCCAGCTAGCTAGAGGCATAACTAATTCTGCACTATCTGGAACAGGAATCGCGTTTTCGCGCCCTCAAGGTGTTGCAGTAGTCGGATTTATTGGATACACGAGTTACACTGATAACGGTAACATTTTTAGAATACGATATGGATCGAATAACACCCCAGTAGCAGACGGAGTGGACGCAACAAGCTATCGTAGTTTTGGGCTTGAGTTTAAGGCGCGAGGGTCAAGTTACGACTTCCGAGTTTATGGGCATGACGGCACTACAATCACCAATTCTGCATGGACTAGCACGGGGCTTGGAACAGATATTTTATCAACTAGACTTTATTTAAGTGTCATTTCCGATGGCACTGGAAATATAACAGGTTATTTTAGTTCGCAAGGCAGTAGATCATTAACAACAATCACAACCACAGGTGGACCAACTGCTACCGGCACAGCAGGCCAAGATAAAGTTGAGGTTCATAATGCAAACTCGGCTAGCGGAACTACGAGTCTACAATGCCATATTGTAGCCGCGAGCTTCTACGCAGAATAAAATTATGTCACTCATTCAAAAAACACCCGCCGAGAAACTAGCCAACGAGATCGACTTGATCAATACCGAGGCTATCAGTTTTATTAAATCAATGATGTCCAACGCTTACGCCAAGGCTAACACCGCAGGCGAGCAGCAAGC
>Ga0181348_1000442_pt1 | contig 17979 bp, 37 predicted proteins | sample Su13VDMM110DN_FD_130092 | JGI IMG/M metagenome (GOLD analysis project Ga0181348, IMG submission 130092) | Freshwater viral communities from Lake Michigan, USA - Su13.VD.MM110.D.N | ecosystem: Environmental > Aquatic > Freshwater > Lake | place: USA: Michigan | collected 2013-07-16
ATGGTTTCATCTCCCTTTGGGATGTCGACGTAGCCGCAGCCCTTGTAACACTTCTGGTATTCAGCAGCCTTCTCCTGGAAGTGTTTAATCACATCCTTTGGAATTTTTTTACCAAAGCAGTCTTCAAAGATGTATTTGTAGATTCTAATCGATGCGTTTCCTACCAGTCCTGGAGTTTCGTTGTGTTCTATACACCAGGTCTTTCCCTCGTTATCTATGGCGATGTCTAAACCAACAAAATTCAAATTCGGGTAAAAATCAAAGATGGCTCTTGCTATGGGCTTGACCCCCTTCCAGTTTTCAAAGTCCTTTAGGGGAACAGGAACCCATTTAAACTTAGACTTGGCTTCCCCATTTTCGGACTCGTTGATCCTTAAAGACTTGGACTTTTTATTAATTGGGATTCTGTGCCAAACCCCGAAGGCCTTAATCTTAGGACTGTTCTTGCCCTTAAAAAGCATTATTCTATACTCGTTTTCTATAGCGATGCACTCCTGATAAACGTCAAATTTCCTATTCACAAGATCTTTCTTGTCGTCTATTTTTTCAACCCCTTTAGACTGATACGAGTCGTCTTTCTTTGCTATAATAGGAAACTTTAGCTGTCCCAGATCTCCCTTATAAAAAACGGTTTTAGGAAACCACGAGGCATTCATTTTTTGGGCCTTGAGGGCTAAATCTTTCTTCCCTGGATCGAATTTTTCCGGGTGATTGTAGACCAGTTCTTTCCTGGGAATCTCACCCTTTTTAAGAAGATGCTGGGACCTCTCGGGGTTTCTCCAGAAAAGAAGAGGAAGGTCTTTGTCTATCCTATTGAAGTCTGACTCATCGTAGAAGTCTTCCCAGTAGTTTTTCATGTCCTTTCCTATAACTTCCTCGACGTCCTGAAACTTCAAAGACGAGAATATCTGAACTTTCTTTAGGAAGTTCCAAATTGAGTTCTTATTGAAGTGGTCGACAAAGCTCTCAAACAGAATTAGGTGTTTCATATGCTATATATCGCTAATGTAGGACATAACAACTCAGCAAAAAAGAGGTCTTAGGAAACCACCGAATCTTAAGACCCTCTTAACCCCCACATATAAACCAGAGCAAACTATTGGCATACAAAAAAAGACCCCTAAGAGGGTCTTTTTGGTTTTTGTGTTGAAAACTAATTTTATTGTGTTAAAATGACACTATCCACCACGTGAATAACACCGTTACTTCCAACAAGGTCAGGAGTACTAACTTTGCTTCCGTTAATTCTTACTTCACCGTCCATAATAGAAACTTCTAAATCTTCACCTCCTAGTGTTGTTACTATCTGCCCATCTTCCAAATCTTCGGCCATAACATTACCAGCTACTACGTGATTCATAAGAATCGAAATTAACTTCTCCTTATTTTCAGGCTTAAGAAGATCTCTTACTGTTCCCATTGGTAACTCAGAAAAAGCATCATCGGTTGGAGCAAAGATTGTGAAAGGACCCCTTCCACTCAGTGTTTCAATTAGATCCGCTGCGGTAACAGCAGCAACCAAAGTGGAGTGATCTGGAGATTCAGCTGCAATATCAACTACAGTCTCTGGTGATTCCATGGATCCCATGGATCCCATGAATGTCTCGAATAATTTTACGTGTTTCATATTTAATATTTATTCTATATATCGCTAGCATATAATTTTTTCCGCAGCAAAAAAGAGGTCTTAGGAAACCCCCGAATCCTAAGACCTTTAACCCCACATATAAACCAAACCAAACTTAATCCTTGTTGACTCTCTTTAGTAGGTCCTCCCAGTAACCATCCTCGCTTCGGTACCTGTGTACTGGTGTGAGTTCCTCTGGAAATGCTTTTAACAGTCGAGCTGTGTTTACCCCGTCTGCGAGCAGGAACGCATCGACTAGTTTTGTGTAGAAGCCTCCTGCCGAGCCTCTGATGTAGAAGAGAAGCTCCCGCTCCCCTCTAGTAACTTCTTTTTCTTCTGTCATGTTTAGAATGGATTGTTCGTCCCGAAGGAAACCGCGTTATAGATTGTGATTGCTGCCAATGCGGCTGAGAATAAAACTGCGAAGGTAAACTCCTTGTTTGCTTTGATTGTTTTCATTTTCTTATTTGTGATTGGTTATGATGCAAATATATGGTCAGGCTCCGAGGTACTCCAGAAAGAATCTCGCTCTTTCTTTACCCTTTTCTTTGGCGAGCTGAGCTATCCAATTCATGGCTCCCATCAACTCGCAGACTTGACCCATGCTTAAACCTGTTCTGAAGGTGTCCACGATTTGCTGTCCTCTCTCGTTCTCAGTCTTGAAGTCTATAGCGTGGTAGCCGTTGCGGGAGTTCCACATGAACTCGATGCCAAGGGGCTTAACGTTGTTGTTAAGAGCTTCCTGTACGCGGTCTAAGTCTTTTGCTGTTGTTCTTGCCATGTTGATTGGTTGTGATGCAAATATATGGAGGGGTCCCGGGAAGATCCCGAAGGGTTCTATAGAACTCTCATCTGGATACCAATCATATGCTCGGTCACCTCATACGGTGTGAGGTAGGACAGGACGTCCACATCAGTCTCAGAACTCATCACCTCGAATAAATATTCAGTAAGATCAATCACCTCGGATCCCATATCAACAACTAAGATCCACCCTCCATTCTTGAATTTTACAGAAGCAGAGACTTCTGGAACCCCTATAGTGGGGTTCTTCTGGAAGACCAGATCTTCGAATGTCAAAATCTTCTTATCACTCATAATGTTGATTATGATGCAAATATAAAAACAGATCCCGGAAAGACTCAGAAAGAGTTAGACTATTCTACCACTTATTGTGAGTCTTGTAGCACTTACTTGGTTTAGCATTATGTGCTTCCCTGTGGTGGGTTTTATAATCATGCTGAGTGCTGCTACAGGACGTCAGAAGAGCTATAGCAGTGATGATTGCGAAGTAAAGCAGAATATAAAATGTTGACTTTTTCATAGGTGACTTGGTTTGGTATTTAGATAACCGGGGTCTGTATCTCTAGCATGTGCTCAGTGACCTCGTCCTTGCTGAGATACTCTAGCACGTTATCGTCGGTCAGGGAGCTCATCACCTCAAAGGTAGTTACACCGTCCCCGTATGCACGAGGCCCGCCCACAACGGAGATCCATCCACTTCCTCTGAAGTTCATCGTGGCTAGCTTAGAAGTTCCTCCCAGCGTGGGATGAACCCTGAACTCTAGGTCATCGAATGTCTTTATTCCGGTCTTTGCCATGGCTTGCTGTGTTTCTCTTTTCTGGTGTAAGCTTTCTTGTCTCTGTGAATGATTGGACGCGTGTGGGACCAAATCTCCTGCATGGAGATCTCTATTGTTTGAAGGGTCCTTGTCTGTTTCATGATGCTAATATAAGAAGGGTTCCCGAAAGAACCCTGATGACCTCTTAATAGACTTTTTTTTAGTGAAGGTGTTTCTCGACCTGTGAATAAACGAATTCACCGTTTGCATTAATGATCTCTAGCTCTTCCTCTGTGGCTGGTCTGCCGTCGATGTCGCAGCTATCGATATAGGCGTCAACGAAGTCTGGAGCGTCGTTGTAGTCAATTCCATCGATCTCAACGTTGTCTATTTTATCGAAGTCTATAGCTGGCTTCTGCCCGAAGTCTTCGTATAATTTGATGTGGTTCATACTGGTTTTTATTTTTATGCGTGTTTGTATTTTATTAAATCATACATGGATGCTAATAAAGGGAAATCGGCTCTCTTTTCCTTTACGTATCTTCTTTCCCAGTACATAAAATAAACAATCTCACCGTTTGTATAATTTACGAGATTTTCTTTAGTAAATTCCTGTTTTTCTATTGCATCTGAGTTGAACATCATTACACCACTGGGCTTACTAAGCCAAGCTTTAGCGGAGGAAATTAAAGACCGTAATCCGGGATCTTCCTCATGAAGAACGAAGTCTGACATAGGGATTACGTAATTATTAACCCATGTTTTGTATATCTCTTTTATTAGTTTCGGATTTTCTGCTAATGAATCATCAGAATCCATACCTTCAGCTGAGCCTAAAGCCATTTCTTGGGCTTTGTAGATATTAGAATCTTCTTCCTCTGTAACGAATTTCTCGAATAATTTGATGTGGCTCATATTAGTTTTTATTTTTATATATCACTAATACGCAGGAAACCCCGGAAATTATCCGTGGGTTCCCTCTTTGTACTCTTTTACCAATTCTTCCATGTCATTGATGGCTAACTGGCATTCGTGTGATTCAGACCCTCCCTCTTCTATTTCGGTCTTTGCGAGTTCGAAGAGGTCCTTAACGTCATCCGCTAAATCTGGGAACTCTTTAATGATCTTGAGGGCTTCTGCTTTTAGTGTCTGTATGTTCATACAGCTAATATAGGGGAAGACCCCGGGAATTACCCGAGGTCTTTGTAAATTTTAGTTAGCGTATCCCCTGTACGGTAAGCCCCTTGGAACCCGTTGATTGTGCCCCAGATCTCAGCTTTGCCGCTGTGACCACACTTAGGGGTAACGGTCCATATCACATCTCCCGTGGTTCTATCGCAGATACGGAAATCATCATAGAGCGGACCCATCATCGGACAGTTGTTCTTGAAGGTGCAGTAGGTTGTGTCCAAGTTCACCCCCATCTTCTCAACGAAGGTCTTCACTCTAGGAAATAGCTTTCTGGCCTTGTCCTCTAGGGATGCATCCCTGCAGAACCAGTCGAAGAAGTTGGAGCACCAGGTATTTAACTCTCCGTTGGAATCCATTAGATTGCCTTCCTTGAATGCTTCGAGCTGAGCTCTTAATGTGGTTTCTTCCATATTGGTATGTTGATTGGTTATGATGCAAATATAGGGTAGAACCCCCGGGGATTCCCGAGGGTTCAATGAATCTACAGATCGTTAAGAATCTCGAAGGATTTGAGGTCGCTCGAGCCCACCCCGGTGCGGAGGCAGGTCCGGATCTCCTCGACGAGCTTATCCACGTTTCCGCGGAAACTCCGAACTCCCATGGGGAGACTCCTCTGCATTTGGAGGTTGCTCATGGAGAACCCGGTCCCGGAGTTCTGCCAGCCCCCGTAGAGGGAGTAGCCGAGGGTGTTGTCCGGTCGGAGATAAACCGAGAGGGTCTTGGGGTTGCCCTGAGGGCCGTAGTTGCGGTCGTACAGGCGGAAGACGACTAACATTTTGTTCATATTGATTGTGTTGATTGGTTATGAAGCAAATATAAGGTCTGACCACACAGGATCACCGACGGGAATCTATTATTTTCTGGGCCTCCTCCTTGGACCCGACTGGGATAAGCATACCCTCTCCAACCACATAGTGGCCGTCTGAAAGCGTTAGGATCCTAAGCGGACCGCTGGTGTCGATTTCCACACCGTCTGAGAATCTTAGCATAGTCTTAGTGTTAATTGGTTATGATGCAAATATAGGGTCGAACAACGGAAAGATCCTGAGGATCCGGGTTTCTTTTTTTCTTCCCGCCTTCGGGGTTTCCGGGCTACCCTGCCGTACTTTAGCTCTGTCGATCAACCAACCGACGGGCGTGGGCTAACAACCCGGGAGAGTGTACTCCAACCTGCGCCACACCCTAGACCCCCACCCGCAGAAAAAGAGCCGGTTAAGGCTCTTTTTATTAGCACCCCAGCTCTTAGATGGCTGGGATGAGATCTAGCATGAAGCTCTCTGGCATTTGCTTTAAGCAGTCTGGACCAACGCCTAAGACGATTGAGTCTGGATGCGTAAGAGGCATAGCGCAGCGGCAGCAGCGTCCTTCGTGGTATACGCTAGCACCTTTCTCGCGGATGATGCTTGGCGTCTTAAGTGCGTTAGAAACGAATTTCATGATGCGATCAACTTGTGAACCTGCTTTGTGGTCGCGTCCTAAGCGGTAGTTCTTAGTGTCAGAGAAGAAGGTAGCAGCGAAGTCCCATCCTGCGTCGCCGTCGTTGAGGATAGAGGTGTAGACGAAGAAGCGGCCGGTGCCTACCAATTGGCCTTTTTTGCGCTCCTTCTGCTCCTTGATCTTTAAGCGAACGTGAGTGTCCTTAGCGTTGTTCTTAAGAGTTACGCGGGTACGTCCTGCGAAGAAAATGTGAGAGAAGTTCTGGGGGTTAAGTGGCTTGTTCATTTGCTTAATTGTTATTGGTTATGATGCAAATATAGGAACAACCCCCTCAGGAAAAAAATGGTTCTGAAACTTTTTCATGCCTTAGGTGCTACCCTCTTGATCCGACACATTTCCCGGTGAACGTGGCGGGACTGCTCGTTGAAGTCAAAGTCCGCATTACCTCCGATGGTACTCCGTACCCTGAGCTTGCCGTAGGTGAGGTCTATCGCTTCCCCTGCTGGCTCGGTCTGTCTAAAGGACCGTATGAAGTCAGTGATCTTCTTAATCATATTGCTTATGTGTTATGAAGCAATGTTAATTCCTTTTAGCGTAGGGAACCCGAGGGTTAACTATTTAATTTATAGCCTCCTCACCCCGCTTGTATGGGCTTTGTTTAGTACCCGTTATCATATTCCCATTGTGGCTTGTTTGCCTCACGTAGGAAGGCTTCTTTGGCCATATTACGCATGAGTTCTTGTTCTTCTTGGTAGCGGTCTCCTAGGACCTCTGGATCTAGTGGTTGGAAGTAGTACATAGTTGTGATTGGTTATGGTGCAAATATAGAATTACTTCCTGCAGAACCACAGAAGGTTTATACGAAACTAAACCCATACTCCGAGTCATCCTCGTCTGGCTCATTGTGGAACTCATACAGGACGGTGCCTCCCCAGAAGAGGAAGTCGTCATCCATACCAAAGTCCTTGTCCAGTTCCACTTCAGCCAGAACTGTCATGCCCCAGTTGGCGGAGTAGTTATCAAATGAGGACTTAGCCTTAACTAGATCAGTAGAGATAATACAGATGTCTTTCTCGACTTCTGATCTATTCATTACAACGTATACCTTATTCATAGTGCTTATTGGTTATGATACAAATATACTATACGCGTACGTAGAAAGCCCGCTCGTACGAGCGTTATTTCGCGGATATAACGTGACCCTGGGTGGTAAGGGGACCAATAGGAAATGGGGCTATAAAGCCCCAGATCCAACCAATCAGCCAAACAATATTAGTACGGACTTACTACGATGTTTTCCATATCGTAGGTCTTCTTAGATAGGATCTTAGAAGCCTCGAGCTGAAGACGACGTCGATCGTAGTCATCGATTTGGAAGCCGTTATCGTGTGTAGCGAAGTGAGTAATACCATTCACTAGGTCCCAGATCGATGTGCCTGTTTTGGCGCACTTACGCTGTCCTGGCGTCATCGTTACGGTGTCAATCTCAGCTCGGTGGAACACATCCTTTGTCTCGTGATAAGGCACCCAAGCTTCGGCTTCTCTGAGGCGAACGTCACTAAGACTAAGTATTGAGTAGTGAGCATCTCCTAGCTCGGCTAGTGAAGCCGGGGTGTTTATCGCCTTGCGGATACGGTTTTCAAACCCGATAGGTCGGAAGTTGCGGAGTGCTAATTCATTTAGCTGGTTCCACATAGTTTCTACGGAAACCGGATCCATTGACCCAAGCTTCATGCTTTCCTCGAAGCTTTTGCCTATCATGCCATTGGCACAGACCAAGCGGTAAAGGAACGGTGTAACCTCGAAGCCACCATCGGGGCTGTTCAAGAAACTCACACCCCCGTAGTGATCCTCGTTAGGCAACCCCTTGATACCAAACTCATTTTTTGGTGAAGAAGCATTGATTGCTAAACGACCATCCGAGTTAACTGAGAAGCTATTGACTTCAAGTCCGTAGCGATCCACTATGCGTGTGGTGGTGTCCAGGAAAGTCTTGTTGCTAACAATTTCACGAGGATCCTTCTGAATGCTTACGATCTCTCTGGTAAAGGGTGAGAAGACCAAACTCACTGAGGTGTTACCCTTCGAAGCTGCTACGATCTTTAGCTTATTGACCAGTTGTTGGCGTGCTCCCTCTCCGAATGTGCCTGTGAAGGTCTTATCGAAGCCAATGGGCAGACCCACCATTTTGCAGAGGTCTTTGAATGCCTGCGCTGTCATTCGAACTGGCTTGCCTGCTACCAATAGGGTGTCGCTGTGAACCAGCTGTATCTCCCTTAGAGATATCTCCTTGCGGAGAGGTTGTTTTTCTAAGGCCTCCTTGGCCTTTGCGTCCCAAATGTCTCGGGAGATTGTTTCGAATTTTTTCATAATCTTTTTTTGGTGTTTTGATTGATAGTGCTAAAGTAAGATAAAGGACCGGGGTAAAAGAGAAGGTTTGCAATCTTTTTTAGAGCCCGATCCTCCTCTATAGCTTCCTAAAAATCGTCACGTGGTGTGTAGCGTTCAACCATGCCGTCCCCGAATAGGGTGTCAAATGTGCTTTCCTCCTCTTCCATCTGCTTCTTTTCGGCACTTAGTGCTTCTCTTGCCTCATTGTCGGAGTTTAAGCGGCGTGTGTCGTATACAACGTCTCCGGACTCTGCCAAGGAGAAGAAAAGTCTACGATTAACGATGCCTCTGCGGTTCTTTGTAAAGATGACAAAAGATGATCCGGTGTCTGCGTCAATGCGGAGTTCCATCATACCAGTGGTGTTGTGCTTCAGTTTGTTGGACCCCACGAACACGCCTCCTTTGGTGACCTGCTGAACAGCCAAGAATGTGGTGTTGGTTCCTGTTTCGTTCTGACCCATATTGTTGACGATCATAAGATCGATTAACCACTTTTCTGACTGTCCTGACGTCATGTAATTTGACTCCTTGACTGCCTCTTGTACCTCGGCGAAGGAGTCGATCAAGACAATGTCGTAGCCGGGCTTTAATGAGGACTCGACAACTTGCTTTGGGTTAGCATCCAAATACTCTCCTAAGAAAAGTACCGGGACTTCTCCGAACTTTGGATATCTTTTTACATAGCCCCAGAGGTCGATGCGGGTCATTTCCGCGGAGATGAATAAGACCTTTTTACCGGCACGACATAGATCAGATAGCATATCTAAAGTGACCGTAGATTTACCGACACCCGGGTCTCCAATCACCATGTAGTTGCATGCTTTAGGCAAACCCCCATCGTTGGTGAACAAGGTGTCGATAGCCTTGCCAGTTGGCATGGGTACGAATAAGTCCTCTGAGAAGTGTTGGTCCTGCATCTTCACCAACTCGATTGCTCGATCCACGAAGACTGGGTTAACCGGCGGTCTTTGTGCGGTGGGCTGTGCAGGGGGTAAACCCATCTCTCGACGTTTGCGTTCTGCTGCTAGGCGTACTGCCTCTGCGATGCGCTGACGAGCTTCTGGGCTCATTGGCGCTCTCTGTCCTGTTGTTTCTTTTCTTGCCATTTTGCTATAGAGTTTATCTTTTGGTTATGTAGCTAAAGTAATTGAAATCACCGTAGAAAAAAAATGGTTTGTGATTATTCCTTAGCAAGGTATTCAAAGAGCTTCTCCGGCTTCTTATCACCTTGGTGCATTGCTATTACGAACCACACCCCAGCTTCAAAGATGTAGCAGTAGTCACACCAGTCTGCAATTTCAATGAATTCCTTCATGTTTGCTGAGACCGTACAATTGGTGCCATTTTCTTTTCGATCCCTGCCGTAGAACACACATACCCCATCCGCAGGGTCCTCGAAGCTGTGCACCGCGTTTCCCTCCGGGATCAATTTTTTCTCCAGTGAGGAAAGATCACCTAGAGAGATTAACATCTTGATCTTCTCGGGCTCCTGATAGTTCTCTAGTAGAATTACCCCGTTGTGGCTTGGATAGCCGTCCCAGTGACAGTAGACAGAAGTGATTGATCCGTCTTCGTTCATCATGCCTATTCTTGAGCGTGTTCCCATTATCTTAGTGTTTGTTGGTTGGTATCGCTAATATAGAAAAGAAGACCGGGAAACTCCTGCTCCCGGTCGATCTTTTTTTTAGGCCATCTCCTTCATCTTGTCCAAGTACTTCTCTGCCTTCTTGAGGTAGTTCACCGCCGATCGCTTGTCCTTGAAGTAGATGCAAAGCATTCCTGACTCGGAGTCACACACCATGCCTTCCACATCGCCGATCTTCTCGATAAGCATATCCTCGATGTCGTAGTAGGAGTCGTACTCTCTGAAGCAGTACTCCTTCTTAATGCCTCCTCCTAGAGACCATTTCAATTTGCCGTCGTCGTTGAAGTCCCATCCGTAAAGATCTAAGCCAGTGTGGGAAGTGATGTGGTTTGGTTTTTTCTGTTCCATCTTTCTATTTGTGTTGATTGGTTATGAAGCAAATATAGGAATGAACCCCCGGGAAGCCCCGAGGGTTCCTGAAAAGTTATTCCTCTAGAATGTCCAACTCAGTGACCTCGAAGACAAAGATGTCCAAGCCTGTCACATCCCCAATGTCATAGCCATAGTCCTCCGACGTGAGTTCTTCAATGACCTTGGCTTCAGCAGCTGCAGCTTCGTCTGTTTTGATGTGGAAGATGATAGGGCTTTCTAAGCAGCCTAGTACATCAGCGGGATCTGTAACGACCACGCAATAGAGTTTTTTCTCGCTCATGTTCTTATGTGTTAATTGGTTATGATGCAAATATAGGGTCTAGTCCCGAGAAGATCCTGCTAGGCTGGATGAATTTCCCAGGCGAAGTAGACGCAGGATGACCTGCAGTCCCAGGTATCCAGTAGCACTCCATCCTTCAGGCATGCTACGTGTTTTGATACACGCAGGATCCAGGTGCCAGTGGAGGGCATGGTCATTGCTGTTCTGCGGGGTTGCCCCTTGATGCCGGGGAAGGAGTGTCTGGTGGCCTTGAAGCCTAACTCCTTTAGGGTGTCGGTGATCTGCTTCTCCCAGTCTTTGTCAGCGCTGGACCTCTTGGTCCTCCAGCCTTTGGCTTTCATTAGCTGGTACACCTCGTTGTAGGGACGTCCTGTGGCTATCACCACCGAACGGATCATGCAGTCTTTAGAGCATTTGATATCATCAGAGCTCTTAGGTTGGAAGTATTTATATTGGTTGGTCATGATGCAAATATAGAAAAGAAGGCCGAGGAACTTCCGCTCCCCGGCCAGTCTTTTTCTGGGTTCTTAGTCCTCAGAGCCCAAGTTGTCCAGGATCTCCTGAGCCAAACCGCTGGCGTCATTTAAGCTGAGGGTGATGCTGACCGCACTCTCTACCGAGCTATCGTCAACCTCTGCTGTGACAGTGACGCCTCCGTTTCCGTTATCGTCTGTGTCGTAAGTGATATCGAGTTCCGATTGATCAATCTCGATCTCCTTCGTTGTGAAGTCATCCAGGTCAATTGACTCCAAGGCATCTATCAATTGACTTTTGGTGATGCCCTTACCGCCTTCAGTCTTGATAGACTTAATGATTCCGACAACATCTTCTTTGGTGAAGATTGAACCGATTGAAGCTTGCACTCCCGCTAAGACTTCATCTTTTGTTTTTGTGTTTTCCATGATTGGTTATTTGTTATGATGTAAATATATGGTCTATCCCCGTTGTAAAAAAATGGTTAGAGTAAAATGTTGGATTTTTTTATCTTGGAAATTTCCTCCATTATCTTCTCAACTTCCTCGAGGATTTGATCAAAGTTAACTATTGACCATCCTTGTCCCGCATCAATGAAGAGGGTTCTCCCTTTTACTGGAAACATCATTCCATTCATGAAGTACTTCCCAGGGGTTCCCTTGATGTCCAATATAGGTTCGCTGAGGCTCGGATTAGTCAGGGATCTTCGGATCGACACCTCGTAGCTTCTACCCTCATTATCTAAGGCCTTAGTTTCCAGTGGTATCTCGTTGATGAGACTCGGTAGTTGTGTTTGATTCATACCTCAAGAGTAACACATAACCACGGGGAGAAAACGAAGGTCAATAAAAAAGGCCTAGACTCTTTCGAATCTAGGCCTTCGCCCTCCCAGGTTGGGGAAGGGACTTTGAACAACCAACCAACCTTATTTCTTCAGCTTCTTAGCGGTACTTTTGATAAATCTCCTCTAGAGCCTTTTCGTCCTCCGGACTCAGACTATAGAACTTAGATGCTAGCAGCTCCATCTTCTCAATGTGTTCCTGCTCTAGTGGTGAGTAGGTGCTTCTACCCTTCCTGAAAGTTTTCAATTGATTTATCAAATCATTTCCGAAAGAGTCAGAGTGCTCGACCATCTCGCTAACCATAGCTTCTCTGACGCTATCATTCTCTGCTGCTTCTCTGACTATGTACTGTGCTGCTTCTTTAAGCTCAAGGGTTGAGCAATCTGATAGGATATCTTCGATATCAACGTCTTCTTCTACTGTGATATGAGGCATAATTTATTTTTTACTAAGTTATGAATATTCTACGTGGAAGTTCCGAAGAAGTTCCAGATTTTTAGCAGGACTCGCACCAAGGCATTCCATTGGGTGTCTTAGGCCAGCTAGTTGGATTTTTCTGGTCCTTGTTGTTTATTGAGTTCAAAAGACGTCTCACTACCAACTCATCAGTCTCGTTCATTGATAAGTTTACTAATAAGCCATACTTGTCTACAGCGTAACGGGGTTTAACCTCTCTTGATTCTTTTGGGAATTTGTTGTCTGCCATAACGATTGGTTGTTTATTTGTTATGAGACAAATATAAGGCTGAACCTCTGAGAGACTCTGTTGATACTGGAAAAATAGCGGAGATGGAGAGATTCGAACTCCCGATACCCTTTTGAGGTATACACACTTTCCAGGCGTGCTCCTTCAGCCACTCGGACACATCTCCATAAAAAAAGGCTGAGACTTGTACCCCCTGTAGGACTCGAACCTACACCCGAAGACTACTGCCTAAAAGTAGCGCGTCTACCAATTCCGCCAAAGGGGCATTTTTTTAGCTGTGCGCCCTACAGGAATCGAACCTGTCACCCGCTGATTATGAGTCAGCTGCTCTAACCGAATGAGCTAAGGGCGCAATTTGAGGTTGAGAACCTCTGTGTTGTAGAGTCATTAACTATAGATGATCATCACCCTCATACTTAACTCTCTATTAGTAGCGGGGACAGGACTCGAACCTGCGACCTTTGGGTTATGAGCCCAACGAACTACCAACTGCTCTACCCCGCAATGTAGTGGGAGATAGTGGACTCGAACCACTGAACCCGAAGGAAAGGATTTACAGTCCCTTGCAATTGCCGCTATGCGAATCTCCCGATTGTACCCCCGAAGGGATTCGAACCCCTGACCCACAGATTAGAAATCTGTTGCTCTATCCTACTGAGCTACGAAGGCGTGTTTTTTCCAGTATGTCAAAGATCAGTGTGTCTTGTTTGACATTCGCTAATATCAGACAAATCCACGTAGAAAGACTGAAGATAGCCGATACCCCCGCAATAAAAAAGCCGGAAAAACCGGCTTCTCTTAAGAATTAAATCGTAACTCTTAGTTGCCCATGGACTGAATCACTCTTTGGTTAACCTTACGTCCTCTGGACATATCGTAGGCCTTGTTAACGATTCTTCTGTTCATGTACATGCCAGAAAGCACTTCACTAACTGTGCTAGTGCCGAATCCAGTGCGCTGTGCCACGATGGTCACATCACCCATTCTGCGTCTTGCATTAATGCTAGCAATCTTTTGCATGTAGCTCATCCTCTTGTAGGAGGCTGGTCTGTTTTTTTGATTTCTCATCATTTCTCTTGGGATTAAGTTTATATAAACATTATACCGCAAAAAACCCGGAAAGTTCCGGGTTATATTGATTTTGGTTAAAATGGAAGTTTATCTCCTTCCTCGTTCTTGGGAGGATCATTTTTAGGTGGTCCTTCCCTAAGGGTCTTGACTAGATCTGTTGAGCCCAGCATGATGCTGACAACATCGTCTCCCTGAGCTCCTAGCACCTTCTTGGCGTAGGCCCAGTGATTCTTGATCTTATCATAGGATACGGACTTGCCGTCCCTCGTGGTTACCGTGAGGGTTACTCCTCCTGGTTCTAAAGAGAGCTCGTTGGTTCTGCTCTCGTCTTTGCATAAGAATTTATCTTTCATAATATAAGGGTTATCTGGTTATCAATGATAAGGGTCGAGATCCGGGTTAGGAATGAGATCCCAAGTCTTCTGTCTGTTCATGCCTTGAGCTCCTGCTATCTCTACCTTGGTGGCGTACTGCTTCACTAGGTTCAGTGCATTTAGGTATTCTCCGTCCTCGAACTTTTCCATGATCTCAAGGCCTTCGTCTTTACCGACTTCCACTCTGAACACAAGTGCTCTTCTGTGGGCATTGGCATTGGCTCTTAGAACCATAAATCCAATGATCTCGTTGTTCTCGTCGAAACTCTGAGTTTCGAGATTAAACTTTCTAGCCGGGATAAAACTTTCTAATCCGTGGCAATCTGCTATTCCTATAAATTTCATACTTCAAATATACTTTATTTTCCCGCAGAAAAAAACTAGAATCGACCAATAGTTTCGTTCTGCATGCTCCTGTAATACAGGTAAATTTTTTCCAGTCCTTCCAGCGGGATTTTTGCGAAGCCATTTTTTAGTGCATTCACATGTTCCACCTCCATTCTGAAATCTCCTGTCATCCATCCTTTTTCAAGATCCGAGTATAAAGCTTCTTTTAACTCTCTGCTCTCCTCCTGTCTGGCCAGTCTCTGCATGGCTCTAAGCTTTGGTCCACCTCTCCTCTTGGTCTCTCTCCAGATCTTTAGCTCCTTCTTCTTGAAGTAGCTCCACTCTGACCACCAGGCCTCGAATCTCTCTCTATAGGTCATTGAGCTCTTCCTCCCCTTCCTGAAAAAAGTGAACCCATATAATCTTTAATCCTACGGTCAAGTACTCTATCGGATATTTCTATATTGTGCATGAGCTTAAGTTCTCTCTGGATAGCTGGTAGATCCTTGTCACCAAAGATCCCACCGTTCTGGCGGTAGTGGTCAGCTATGATGTTTTGAATTAGGTCGTTGTTTTCCTGTGTCATGGGGGTTATTGGTTTTTTTGAGGCTCTGTCGTTCGGATGAGCGAGAGCATGTTTATTATATGCATCTTTATCTCTAGGGAATCCTCAGGGTTAAGCTTGGCCCCGTCTAACTCTCTAATGAGAGCAGTAGCCTGTAGGTAAGCTCTTCTGGCCGTGGCCTGCACCTTTGGGATGTAGACACTTTCTAATATCTGTCTTGTTCTAGGATCTTGTTGCATATAGTATTTATCCTCTTCCTCTATTAAGTGATTTACTCAGACATTTATAACAGAGCACCGAGGTTGCCCGGTAGTCAACGTTTTCCACTGACTCCGAGCACTCTCTGCAGTTCATGTTCTTGCACCCATTCTCCCTCCGGAGTTCTGCGATGCTTTTGGTTCCTTCAGATGTTTTCTGTTTCCTAGCGGTCATAAGCCCATCCCTTGAATATAGTTGTAATCCGGAGTTGTCTCGAACCCAGGATACTCGCTCTCTAACACCCAAGCCACTTCCTTGCACTTCTCGTACTCCTCTCTGGATTCAAATAGGGCTAGCATCTTGCGAAGTGCCTTGCGGATCTCCTCTCTATCTTCAAACTCTTCCGCATCAACTCCGCTAATCCTAATAAGCTCATATGCTTCATAGCATGCTTCTACAAATTTCTGGATGGCCTCCTTCCGGAATTTCTCTAGCATAACCTCAACGTCTGGACCTTCTGTTTCGAAATTCTCGTTCATAAATTTACAATATTAATGATCGTGACTAAGGGTGAGTCTTTTAGGTCCCTAAATAGGGTTCCGCCCTCGGAGACGAACTCTAATTCGCCGGTAAAGCTCTTTGACATTTCCCACACCTTCTCTCTGGTGATAGCGCCTCCGGCAAAATAGATCTTTCTCTTTACCTCGTCGTGATTCTGTTTTGAATCTGTTTTACAAATGCATTTGATTGCTGCCATATCTTATTATAGTGCAGATTGGTGGTTTTCTTTCGACCTAGTAACCGATTCTATCATCTAAGAAATCACCATCTTCCTCGTCATCTGATGAGGTTGGCGATTCTTCGAATTCATCCAATAAGAAATCATCCTTCTTGGCGTTCCATATGATACGCTCTCGCTGACCTAGTTCTCTCTCGAATTCACTTACCTTCTTGCCTGATGAGAAGAAGTCGTTTACCAACTCTTCGATGCTGCGGGGTGTCTCCTCATTGAGTGTGACTGTGCCCTGGTTGTTCTTTCCCTTGTTCATGTCTTGTTCCCTTGTTTGTTTCTGCTAGATTAATTGTTATCTCCGTTACGAAAAAGAAGTTTATGTAACTAATTCGCCGTCCTCGTCTACTTCAAATTCCTCCCCGTCCGACTCTAGTGTTTCCGCTACAGCCTCGTCTGACCGAAGTGAGTCGTATTCATTCTCTAAGGAGAGATAGAGTTCTCGGCACTGATTCGATCTCCACTCCTCTGCTGCCCCGTCGATCTTTTCCACCTCGTGATCTAGGTCCATAAAGACTATAGGGTCTCCAGTTAACACTCTATTTGTGAAGTGGATCTTACCGTCCGGGTATTCCTCATCGTAGCCTGCGTTATGGAGGATCTCGCACCAAGTGTCTGCCTGACAAGTTCCCTCGTGGCTGTATCTGCTGCCGTACTTTCTATTGAAGGCAATAGTTAGTGAGTCGATGAACTCTCTTACTTTCTCTTTCACGGCTACGGGTAGCTCGTCTAACTCCTCGTTCGAATACTGGGTCATGCCCAAAGTTTTGGTTAGGAATAGCTTCGTGTCTTCCACCTTGCCGGTGAAGGAAGCTCCATCTCCTTGACTATAGAAGCCCGAGTACTGCACCTCCACGTCTCCAACTCCCATATCGTCTAGGTCACTCTTGAATTCCTCTATCACAAAGTCGTGCCAGTCATAATGGGTGTTGATATCTCTATTGGCCTCTATGGCCTCCTCCTTGAGGCGGTCTGAGAGTTCATCGAATGAGTAGGTTCCTGCTTGCATGTTGTTTGATTGTTTAGCTAATATATCTCCAATCCCCGCAGAAAAAAATGGGAAGCCTAAACTTCCCAATCTTTTTTAAGTGTACCAAACAAAGCCATCGTCACTGGCCACATTAAAGGCCTTGGTCCAGTTATCATATCTAGCCATATAGAGTTCTATTTCTTCACCTGACTCCTTTAGGTACTCGTACCACTGGTCTCTGCCTTCTTCGTAGTCTTCGGCCAGCTTGGCTGAGAACTCGGGACCGATGAAGCCCTCACAGTCTGAAAAGTTAACCTGCTCGTAGAAAGGTTGTCTTCTATAGATGCTCTGGTTGCCCCAGACCTCCTCCGGTGAAGCTCCTAAGAAACACTCGGCGAGCATTCTGCGGTATGTCCCGTAGCCGCTGTACGAGCCCGCTCTGAAGCTATACTCTTCCGTCTTAGGTGACTGATAGTATGTGCCCGGAGACATATCGCGAATCCAGTTATTCGGACTTTTGATCTGTGAGTCCGATAGTGTGACTACCTCTTCCCCGAAGTCAACCCGTACTCCGATGCTTCTTTCAGATGCCTTGATCTCCTCCGGAGTAAGGACCTGTAATTTTGAATATGCTGTTATATCTAATCCCATAGCGCTAATGTAATAAAAAAGACCGGGGAACTCCTGCTACCCGGCCTCTTTTTTATGGTTTAATTACTCCCTCCTGGATCTTGTTGTCTACGAACTCCTGCACCCTAGTGATGGTATCCTCGTCGAAGATGGTGTCTCCGTGCTTGCCCTCTAGAAGGGAGTCAATGACTTGTCCTTCTTGGACCCACTCCTTATAGACGAGAATACCTTCCTCGTCCTTGATTGTGTAGGTGTGGACCTCTACAGCCTCTTCTTTCTGGTGTCTTAGGAGTTCCAGACCTCCTTGCTTTGTTTCTGCCATGTCCTTATGTTTTATTGGTTGATGCAAATATAGGTTACTTCTCCGGGGAGTTCTCGCTGGTCTTGATCCAAACTATAGGCTCCATGTTGTTTGGATCGTCATCTATGATCTCCACTCCATAGTGGTTGCCCGCCTTATGGATCTCGGATGCTAGATCGAGTGCATCCTCCCAGGGAAGTCCTCCCTCTATGATCTCTGCGTTGGA
>Ga0181348_1000443_pt1 | contig 17977 bp, 19 predicted proteins | sample Su13VDMM110DN_FD_130092 | JGI IMG/M metagenome (GOLD analysis project Ga0181348, IMG submission 130092) | Freshwater viral communities from Lake Michigan, USA - Su13.VD.MM110.D.N | ecosystem: Environmental > Aquatic > Freshwater > Lake | place: USA: Michigan | collected 2013-07-16
ATTTCTTTAGGTAAATCATCATTATTAATATAATGTTCTAGTAGAGTATTTAGATCTTTCATATATATAAAATCCATCATTTTATCTTCAAATACTTGAATTGCTTCTTTGTTAATATATCGTTTGATATTTGCTTTAATAAAACGAGTAGCTAATTCATTTTCATCAAATATACCAAATATTCTTAGATTGTAAAAATTTGGTTTATCTTTTATAGATTGATTAATAATAAATTTACTTAGACCATATGGGGTAGTTGACTTTTGTTCTGCTCCTGAACCAAATGTAATAAATTTAGTGTATCTATGTTTTACATCTAACAGATTATAATACATTTTTAAATTTTGATCTATAATAGAACTATCTTCTTGTTTATCTCTATGACCACCAACTACAGCAGTATGTATTACTACATCAAAAGATTTATCAGAAAAAAACTTAATAGTTTCATATGGATTAGTTAAATCAAAATCTTGTCTACTAATAATAGTTACATCATGTTTGGAATGTAAATATGAATGTAAACTACGTCCGATATACCCATTACCGCCTGTAATTAATATTTTCATTATTTTTCTTTAGAATAATCGCCAAACTCAACTAATATGGTACTTTTACCATCCGTACGGTTTAATGCTAATTCATATGCAGGGACAATATCTTCCGGTTCATGTAATTCAATAATATCAATTGTTTTACACATCATTCTGAATGCATCTGCAAAATTACCTTTATGTTGATCTTGCGGGTCAACCGGACGCTCACTGCCTACTGCAACTCTGATAATTGCTTTAGGAGTACATCGACCATCTGATAATAACATGAATTTATCTAAATGATTAATTATTTGATCTGTTCCCATCAATAAAAAATTCCATCTAGGCATAATAGAAACTGGAATCATTCCTTGTATAGCCATTCCATTCACTACACCACTTTGCAAATATTCTGCAACGGGAAATTCTATTTTCTTTTCATCAGGAATATGTGTTAAGGTATCATATAACCCAGTGCCAGCATATTTAACAGCTTGTCCGATAAATATAGTTTTATCATGTTCAGCTAATAAGGACATTGCCTTTTTTAATTCTTCAAAGTATTTCATAACATTAAAATTGAACTCGTTCGCCTGCTCCTGCGTGTGGATATTTAGTATTTTTATATTGGTAATATATCAAATTTGGTTGACGATAAATGCCATCAGCTGACATAATTGAATTCCAATTATTTACATCGTCAATAAAGTATGGACATTCTCGATTCCAAATTTCATTTGTAGGTGTTAACACTGATAGATCATTTGACTCTACAACAAATGTGATTGGTAAATTGTGATTTCTAGCAAATTTATATGCTTCATGAAAATGTCCTGTTTCTGCTGACATATCTCCTACCCAACACCATACATGATTTGTTTTATTTTGCAATTTGTTTGCGTATGCAATACCCGTTGCAATTGACGGAATTCCTCCTACAATTGAACTACAAATAAATTTGTATTCTGGCAAATTCATTACCATCGATTTACCTTTAATAATTTCTGATGTTAATAAATCTTGCGGAATGCCTTTTAATAAAGCCTGATAATGATTACGCCATGTGCAACAAACCCAATCATTTTCTCGATCAACCTGTTGAAATACTTCTGTAATTTTTGTCTCGTTGCCTGAATATAAATGTATAGGCGCTTTAATTTTCTTTTGATTGAATAATTCGCCAATATGCGTTTCGTATGCAATCATTTCCTCAGGTGTTACCATATGAATTTCTTTTTATAGTAGTTAACAATTTCTTTTAATTCTATATCAAATATTTTTTCAGGTTGCCAACCCAATGATCTTAACTTCATATCATCCAATGCATAACGAACATCTTGGCCTTGTCTGTTATATGATAAATCTACATGATCTTCATGATTTGCATCCGTATAATATAATTTAATAACTTTTTGTATAGTATCCAAATTACTTTGTTCAAATCCTCCACAAATGTTATAGATTTCATTTTCAACTCCAGATTCAATAATTGTGATAACTGCGTTTGCTGTATCTTGTGCGTGTAGCCATGTTCTTACCGGAGTACCATTATTATGTAATGGAATTAATTTACCTAACTTCAAATGCTTACACGCCTTAGGTATTAATTTTTCAACGTATTGGCCAATCCCGTAATTATTTGTAGGTCGCACAATAACATATGGTAAATCATAAGTTCTACCCCATGCAGTAATTAACATATCTGCAGCTGCTTTTGTTGCTGAATATGGGTTCGATGGTTTCAATAAATCTGTTTCTATATGTGCACCTTCTTCAATATCTCCATATACTTCATCAGTACTAAAATGTAATAGGATAGGCTTCTTTGTATGTTCACCGCGGTGATTATTAATTAATTCTAATAAATTATGTACGCCATTTACATTAGAATGAACAAATTCATCACTATTAGCAATCGAATTGCCAACGTGTGTTTCTGCTGCGGTATTAATTATATAATCACAATCATATAAAAATTTCAAATCATTCAAATCACAATGAACAAATGAAAAATTTGGATATGATTTAAATTCATTCAATAAAGTTTTGTTAGCAGCATAAGTCATCTTATCGACGCCTTTTACATACCAACCTTTTTCTAAACATGTTTTTGTTATGTATGATCCTATAAATCCTAAACAACCTGTTACATATACTACTTTTGTCATATTACTATCCTATATAAACTTCTTTTGATTTATTAAAATCTGCTCTTTTTTCTATTAATTCTGTTATGTTATTATCATCCCGTTGTTCCGCTGTTGGAGAAAATAATGCTCTAGATCTAGTATCAACATTTACTGGTGGTGGTGTTAGATAATAAATTGCTAAACTTTTTCTATATTGATTTTCAGGACAATTAACTTGTTTACTTAAGCCGTGCCATGAATTTTGCGTAGTATCAAATAAAACAGCTTTATTAAATCCTACTGAAATTTCTTTTACTAAATCACCCGATCGTTTATTTTCACTATCTGGTGCATATAAACCAAAATGACCTCCATATTCGTCTTCCCAATCTTTGCAAAGATAAATAATCAAATTCAATTTGCGTTGCATTTTTAACATCGGGTGTATTGAATAATCTAAATGCGGATTCAATTTTCCTCCATTTGCATGAATGTGCCAACCACCTCCGTGTAACCCGTGATCAGCTAATAACAGCGTATTCAATTTATTAGATAATGTTTCTAGAATTAAATTAGAATTTAAAAATGAAAACATCTGATATGTTTGCTTTGGATATTGTCGCCAATCACTTAAAAGTTTTTTGTCTTCAATTTTATTTTTATAATTAAACCAAATCGGATTATCAAAATCTGGAAATTCGTTGTATAATTGATTTGCTAATTCAATTGGTAAAAAATCTTCAATAACGGTGTGGGTAAATGGTGCTTGTTCTAATTGTGCTGCAGCTAATTTTTGTACTATATAATTTTTGTCTTGATTTGTCATATCGCAATCCATTCTTTAGGATAATAATTTTTATTCATAAACTGATTTGCTTGATCTGACGGACCTATATAATCAGTTGGACAAACTACAATTTTATCTGGATTTTGGTTCAAGTATGCACCCCACCAACTAAATGTACTATTTGCTATAATATTATGATCACATAGTGTCATCATACACATATCTACATAGTTAGAATTGTTCTCACTATAGAATACATTTTCACCTACAATATATTGTTTACACCATTCGATATCATCAGAAAATACCAAAACTTTAAAATAAGGAAATCGTTCTAAAAAGATTGATATTGCTTCATTATAATAATCTAATGTTAAATTCAAAGATGATACTTGCAAATAATCTCCCCTACGAACATGTAATGAAATTATAGGATATGATTCATTTTCTCGTATAGTTTCAATATTGCGTATTGCAATATCAAATATTTCTGGTTTGAATTGAAATATGTCAATTAAATCATTTCGATATTCATGCCAATAATGATATAAATGAAACCAACCTTGTATGTCCCAGTTATGTTGTGGATTCAATTCAAATACATTGTTATCTAATACAACATCTTTAACTTGATATACAGCTGTTATTGTATTATCAAAATCATATGTAAATACGTGATGATCTAAATCAAAGGCATCAAACAATTTAACACCTCTGAATTGATGTATGTATTCTTCAAATAAACGTATTTCGCAATTTAATTTTTTTGAAACAGCATACAATCCAGCATATTGTCCCATTTGCGAACCAAATTGTGGACCTATAGATAAATTGGTCTTTGTTATGTAACTCATTGAATAACTCTTTTTATAATAATAAATATAATGAATTATTTTTTAGATTCATAATAATCAATTAACTTTTGTACGATATCATCAATTGAATATTTGCATTGATACCCAAAATTTGTTAACTTCGTAGTATCTAAATATGAATTTTTAACTTGAACTACATTATGAAAATGTGTAGATTCAATTTCTATGATATTCGATTTCGAATTAGCTAATTCAATATCTTTTTTAATAATATTCAAAAACAAATATGGTTTTCCACTTCCCACATTGATAATTTCATTTACTGGAGCTTTTATTATACAATGTTTCATTGCATTTGCAACATCGTCAACGTATATGTAATCGCGAAGTACGTTTCCGCCATAGTATAAATGTACATCCTGATCTTCAACAATTTCTTTAATCAAAAACTGTAATGCATTTTTCTTTTTAGAAATTTTTCCATCGCCTTCGCCTAATACATTAGCTAATCGAAAGATACGATATTTGATGCCATATGTATTACAAAAACTAATAATTAACTGTTCTGCGCATCGTTTTGTAATAGAATAGAACCCGGTTGGATTACAAGCTAAATCATCTTCTCGGAATGGTGTCTTATCATTTTGACCATATACGAACCATGAACTAACAAAATTAAACGTTGCGTTAGGACGCGATTTAAGGTGGTCTAACACATTCAGCAGTACTGTTAAGTTAGTATTCACATCTACATGTAGATCCGTGTGTATGTTGTAATTATCTATTGTACTAATGAAATACAATATGTTATCTGTTTGCGGAACATAATCATCTCGATCATTAAGTATTACTTGATCGCCAAACATTTCACAAAAGCGACTACCGATAAATCCATTGCCGCCAAATACATTAATTTTTTCCATATTATATTTCATTTAATAAATTTATCATTGATTGAGTTGAATGATGCCGTTTTCCATGGAATCCGAATGTTTGTGTTAAATCAAATTCACATTCTGATATTACTGATTCTAAGGAAAATTTCATTGCAACCTGTACAGGAGCAAATTTAAATCCTTGTTCTTTTAAATATTCATTTTGTACAACACCTATCGTCCAATCATCATGTCCTGGTTCTGCTTTAATAGTTTTGCAAAACTCTATTAATTTTTTACTCCTAATACAAAAGCCACCATTTCCAACTCGACCTTCTGTTTGCTCAATTGGACCTGGCCATGGTGCTCCGATGTAATCATATTTCAAGAAATCATCTGTCCATAAATGCGGATTAATAACAAATCCATCATCGTGTATCATCATAGCAAATTCGCCATCTACATAATCACCCAAATTGTTCATTACAAAATCGCTGTATTGATCTCGTCCGTGAAATTCTGGTATTTGTATGAATTCAATATCATCAGGAAGATTACTAGGAATTCTATTAGATAATATTTTTTTGTTTTTAAATTTAATTTCTTTAGAACTATATTGCAATGCACGAACTGACATCTCTGGTGCGTGTGTGTTTATTGACAATATTGTTACATTTGATAGATCAATCATAATTCTCCAATAATTTAATTTTACTTAATGCTTGTTCGTGTAACTTTCCATGGAAGCCAAATGTATTTTCTAAATCATATTCGCATTCTGGTACTGCATGTTCTAATGAAAACTTTGCTGCTACTTCTACCGGTGCGTAACTACATCCATGATATGTAAAATAATCAAAATATGTATTTGTTACTAAAACATCGTTATGTGCATTGGTATTTGGTAATGTTTGTTCGACATTCATAAACTTTTTGCTTTTCAATACAAAGCCGCCGTTTCCTACTCGATTTTTACTACACCAATCTAATGCAGGCCATGGCGCTCCAATGTAATCAAATTGTAAAAATTCTGGTAACCATTTGTCTGCGTTGATAACAAAACCATCTGCGTGTATTGATAACATAAACTCGTTATCGATATGTTTTGGTAATTCATTTAAATGAAACCAATTCATCGTTTGATGTGTTTGTTTTGGTATTTCTATGAATTCGATATTGTCTGTTATATTATTTGGTTTGTAGTGTGCAAATAATTTAAGTGATCCAAATTCAATATCTTTAGAACTATACAATAATGCACGAACTGAATTTTCCGGGTCAACACAATTAACTGAAATTAAATCTATATTACTTAAGTTAATCATACTAATTTTTCAAATAAATTTTTAATGTAATATTCTTCAATTTCTTGTTGTCCTTTCGTACATCCATATGCTGGTTGAATGCCGTAACAATTTCTAACAAATGCTGGTGTTTGTCCTCGTTGCTGTGATAACATGTTTACTTGTCCTTCATCCCAATGATCAAAGAATAATTCTTGAGACTTAACATAAAATTCTGTTTTGGAAAAGAATAAGTTATCACATAAGTATGGGGTAGGATATGTTGTATCTAAATAATAATCTTGTTTGTCTAATAATGCCGATTTATTATTTACAGCGTGTTTTGCTAAGAACATGTTAAAATCATATGAGAATCTAGCAGGATGTATTCCTTTTACAATAGTATAAAACCATGGCAATCCAATTCTATTATCAGTTGGATTAATTTGTGCTACTAGTTCCCAATATTCCTTACCATTCCATGTTGTAGAATTTTTAATGTAATTATACAATGGTTCAAAATTACAACCAAATATTCCTGCTTCGATATTATCTTTAAGAAATATATCATGTGCTTGTTTTGTTTGTTCTTCATTTAAGAAATCTTCAATAAACATTTCTACCGAAGGCATTCCGTTTGATAACGTCGGTGTTAACATTGATATTTTAGGATCATTTAAAATGTCAATATTTTCTAACATGTAATCCCATACGTGACGACTAATGAATACATCATCATCCCATTTACAACAATATTCTGCCGTAGATTGGTGTGCTAATCGAACTTTATCAATATAGTCGTCTTTTGGCATACTAGCTAAAACTACGCTAATTCCGCTTTCTAATACTGATTGGGCTATACTTTCCCATAATTCTTCTTGTTCATGATTGTGATAAATAAAAAGTTCAATATCCTTTTTGTTTTCATCCTTCATCATAGAAAATTCATGAATTGCTGCTTTTGTCATTGGTAACCGGCTTTCTTTGCCGGCACATGTAAATAAATTGATTTGTATCATAATTAAAGTAGTTTATATGGTATTTCTAAATTTAATGCTCGCGCGAAATAGTTTACATTGGAATTAGTGCAACATAACAACATATTAGTTTTAGCTAATAAGTATGCTTCAATAATTACATCTTCGCCGACATAATATTTACTACATTGCATTGAGTTATGATAATGTAATGGAGAATCTGAAATACTTCTAAATGTAACATCATATTCTATAACTTTATCGCCGAATGCTTGTTTTATACAATCAACTCTATATTGTTCATCTGATGCAATAAAGACATAATCATAATCATCAATATACGTTGCAATTTTATCAACATAATATTGCATATCTTGTTTATCTGGATGATCTGTTCCTCTACAATGTATTCCTAATATACGTTTGTTTTCAAATTTTGATTTATAAAAATCATCAATCTTTTGTTGTACATGGGGTAACAATTCAACATGTTTTTGAATTATGTTGTGATATTCAATTCTGCGTTGTGCATAGACATCGGGTGTTAGATAGATATCTCGAAACTCACTCCATTCATCATGTAACAATCCAACTTCTGAACTTATCGTGGTTGGCATTGAATCTATATGTGGTTGTTTAAAATAATAGTCCCAAACATTGTCGATACCTTGTTGACTATACATTTCTTCATCAAAATAACATGATTCCCTTCCAAACCAAATATAATATTCATCTTCAGGATAATGATACATTGCTCTAATAGTTTGCCATATAAATGCAAACATTCCGGAATTATGTTGTGTGGGGTGTAATAATCTATACATGTTTATTTAATATAATAAATTTTTCTTTAAATTCAAATTAAATCCTTAAGGAATTTATCAAACAATTGATCATTGTTATATGCATATTGTTTTGCTAATTCAAAATTCCTTTGAATTGCGTCTTTTCGAGACTCATAATCAGAATCAGTTAAAGTAGTAATAATATTGTATAATTCATCAATTGTATTAAATGTAATGATACCATTCATATCAAAAAAGTCTGAAATGTTTGCACATCCATTGTATATTGGAATAGTTCCTGTCAAAAAACAATCTAATATCTTTTCGGTAAAATAGTTATCATAATTTCCATTTTCAATAGCTACAGAAAATTTATAATCTTGTAATCCGTCAATCTTACCTACAATATCACGAATGCCGCGGCCGAAGAAATCAACGGCAACTGATTTGTCGATTAATGTTCTAGCACAATCAACACGGAATTGATGACCTTTAGTCATTACTTTGTTCGATGTAATAAATGATATCAATTTATGTTTATCGTAAATTTTATATAACAATTCATCTTGCAATAATGGATATTCTTGTGAATGTACACTTTTATTTAAAACTGCCTCATATCCTCCGTTTCTAAACACTGCATTGGGCAATTTTAATAATTCTGAATCAAATGTTAAAATTCTATCAAATTTGTCAGCATTTTGTTTTACTATATCATATACTTCATGTTGTTGCAACAAATGCGGAGCCTCATGAATATCAGCAACAATTTTACCTCTGTTAATAGGTATCTCACCATTTACAAATTTAATGATATCCATATCTTGAATCAATGTCATATCAAATTCACCATCAGCTAATCCATACGTATATGAAAATGTTTTAGGTATACTATTTCTTTCTCGGAAGTCACCAATAACATTTACTTGTGGTAATGTCTCGCCACTTAATCCTTCTTTATAATGTTTCTTGTTGCGAATCTCAATTTCATATTTACTATTATCAACACTTTCGCGTTCATGTGTTCTAGTTTGATTAGCTTTGCTATGATTGTATACACAGGCATAGAAATCAATCAATCCAATCTTATCCGGAGTACACATTTCTAAACATGGATACTGCATTGCTAAATCAGCTGCGTGCCAATATAATTTATCATCAAAATTAGAAACAAAATCATTCATATTGATTGCTTTATACAAAAAGGATCGATATGTACGTAAATGACTTGCTCTCCAATGATCTTGTCGATATAATTTATGTTGATGTATAAAATCTGGAAATGGTGTTGATTGTGGATGTGGTAATGTTGGTTCATCATCAAACCCGTTCCATACGATAAAACCACCGTATGTCATCCAACAATCATGTTCATTATAATATTGATTAAATTTTTCTAAGACCGTTTCGTCATACAACCAATCATCGCCATCTAGATGAATCATGATACTATCATCGTCTGATAAAAATTCTTCTAGTTCATGAGAATAGTTATACATTGCACCTTTATTCTCAGATCTATTGATAAGTTTGAATTTAGGATTATCTCCTACTAATTCAGTAACTCGTTCAAATGTTTTATCGGTAGATGCATCACATAGATATAAAACTTCATAGTTAGTATATGTTTGATTTAGTATACTAGCAATATTGAATTCAACCCATTCTTCATTATTATACGAAGGTGTTACAATCCTAAATTTATTTTGTTTTTCCATGTTTCGATGTTATAATATTGATTATAATTTTGTTTTGCTACGTTACTACATTCCGAATAAAACTCCGGGTCTGTTTTTAATTTATTTGCTAAATATACAGCTTGTTCAATATCACTAACATCAACTGATAATTCTGGATGACAAAGTCTTTGTGTATCGACTTTAATATTGCCTATACATGGAATTCCAAAATATGCACAATTCAAACCAAATGTTCCTGCTGCTACTGTTGGCATAAGATGAACTGCATATTTAAATTGACTCAATTGTTGCATCCATTCAATCCAAGTTACCCTAGGTAAATGATTAAATAATTGGTCTTCGTTATCTCGCATTGCGTGTGATGTTTGACCCCAAATCGGACTATCAAATTCTTGTGCTACGATATAACTTTCAAACCCACCATACCATCTTGCAAAATTACCTCCAATGATAACTTTTTCTGCAGGTTCTGGTTTAATATGTTTAGTTAAGGTTTCAATCATTAATGTTGGTATAATTTGTACGGGTTTATCTTTAAACAAACCTTTATAATATACAACATCTGATTCATTGTGTGCATATATTGAATCACAATTTGATAACATGTTATAAAAATAAATTTGATCATCTATTTCATAATCATTGAACCACCAATGTGGACCTTCTTGTACATAATGTACTTGTTTATTATTTTGTTTGAGTTTAGAAATGATATCTAAAACTAAAAGATTTGAAACTGGATTAACGTGATCTGCCAATCTAGTTCCTTCTGAACTTAAATACGTTTTTCCTTTTGGGAATATAACAAATATATGATCGTAATCAGAAATTTCTGGATATTTGTATATATTATGATGCTCTGCGTCTAATGCAAACATCCAAGCAAACTCAGTTCGCATATTTGGGTGATCTGCGGGAATCTTTCCAGCAAATCCCATTTCTGTTAAAAATGCTATTTTCATTTATAAAACTCCATCCAATATGCAATCATTTCATCAAGCATAGTTTCAAATGAATAATCAGGTTCCCAACCAGTTGCTGTTTTTAATTTAGTACAATCTCCTTTAAGATCATGTAATTCTTCTGGTCTAAAAAATTTAGCATCTGCGGCTATGTATTTGTGCCATTCTAAATCTAAACGACTAAATACATATTCACAAAGATCTAGTACTGAATGTGATATACCCGTTGAACAAACAAAATCGTCTGGTTTATCCAATTGTAAAATCATCCACATCGCACGTACATAATCTTTAGCGTGTCCCCAATCTCTTGTTGCATCTAAATTTCCTAAACGCAATTCATTCGATAATCCTAATTTAATTTTTACGGCTTCTTTTACTACTTTATTTGTTACGAAATTTGTTCCGCGTCTAGGCGATTCATGATTGAATAAGATGCCATTAGATACGAACATACCATATGAATTACGGTAGTTTCTACTTATGTTGTAAGCAAATACCTTAGCACAACCATATGGCGATACTGGATTCATTGCAGTTGTTTCTCTTTGGAAGCCATCACTGTCAATGCAATTTCCAAACATCTCTGAACTACTTGCTTGATAAACTTTACAATCGGGCTTTGCTAATTTCACTGCCTCTAAAAGATTCAATGCTCCTAACCCAGTTACATTTGCTGTATACAATGGTTGATCAAAACTAATTCTTACATGAGACTGTGCTGCTAAATTATAAATTTCAGCCGGCTGTATTTCTTGAATAACTCGTATCAATGATGATAAATCTGACATATCAGCATAATGCAATTTCAATTTAGTATATACTTTATCTAATCTCGCTGTTTGATTTTCTGATACTGAATTTCTTTTTAGAATGCCATGTACCTCATATCCTTTATCTAATAAAAATTCAGATAGATATGAACCATCTTGTCCATTAATACCCGTAATGAGTGCTACTTTATTTTCTTGCTCTATCATAATTTTCCTTGAACCAATATACTGTTTCTTTAATACCTTCTTCAATTGATGTAAATTCAAAATTTGGAAGATATGATTTTAATTTGCTATTATCTGATGGTTTTCTAAATTGTCCATCGGGTTTAGAATTGTCAAATATAACTTTTCCTTTGAATTCAAATTCCGTTACTAATAAATCTACCAAATCCATAATACTAATTTCATTTGAAGTACTAAATATGATTGGTTCTGATTCATCGTAGTTATGCAAAGCCCATTCTGCTAATTTTGCTACATCTTTTGAAAAGATAAATTCACGCAAAGGTTTACCAGACCCCCAAACTACAAAATCTTCATTTCGTTGTTGAGCTAAGTATAATTTATGCATTAACATAGGAATTACATGTCCATGCTCTAATGAAAAGTTATCATTTGGTCCATATATGTTACATGGAATTACTGATGTGTATTTCACGCCATATTGTTCTCGATATGCTCTAATTTGAATGTCTGCCATTCTTTTTGCATAAGCATATGGATAATTTGAAAAATGCGGCTCACCTAAATGTATTTTTTTCTCCGTTAATGGATATTCAATATTATCAGGAAATACACAAGTAGATAAAAATGAAACTAAATTAGTAACTCCTGCTTTTCGTGCAGATTCAATGACATTGGTATTAATCATGATATTATCGTGAAAATACTCACCCTTATAATTCATGTTACCACCCAATCCACCAACTTTCGCTGCACAATGAATTACATGAGTTGGTTTGTGTTCATTAAACATAGAATCACAAATCTCCGGATTAGTTAGATCATAATTACGACCTACTTTTACATCGGCAATGATTGCTGATCCAACTAATCCAGTACCACCCGTTACTAATCTTTTCATTTCAACTCACTAAAAAACTTATCAACGATTGTTCCAATATATTCAATTTGTTCTTCTGTAATTACGGGACTACAACCTAAAAAGAATGTATCTGTTGTTACTTTTCTTGCTACTGGAAAATCTTTGATTACTTGTTCTGCATCCATGATTCCTTCATATGCTGGCTGCAACATAATGTTACCTGCAAAATAAGGTCGTGTTTGAATTTTATTTGCTTCTAAGAATTGACAAAAATCTGCTCTACTAAATCCAGCACCATCTTTAACTGTTAATGCTACTGCAAACCAGTCTGGGTCAGAATGTTCCGTTGCTATAGGTAAAATAAAGTATTCACTATATTTTTCAAACAATGAAGTAATCAATTTATGATTTTTTCTTCGAATTTGACCAATTTCTTCTAATTTTTGCATTTGAATAAATGCCATAGCAGCTTGCATCTCAATTGGTTTTAAATTATAACCAATTTCTTCATAAACATACTTGTGATCAAATACGTCATCTGGTAATGCTGGCAACCAATTATTAAAACGCTGATTGCACATACCACATTCAAGTTGATTTTGTTTACCTACACAATAACAACCGCGACCCCAATCTCTAAAGCTTCTTAGGATGCGTTCCGTTTCCATATCATTACAAGCTACAAATCCACCTTCACCCATTGTGATGTGATGTGCTGGATAAAACGAACAACTTGCCATTTTACCATATGATCCTAACATTTGTCCTTTATATGACGAACCTAATGCATCACAACAATCTTCTAAGAAAATTAAATTGTATTTTTCAACTAATTCCATTAAACGATCCATATTTGGTGGATTACCTAATACGTGAGCAAATGTAATTATTTTAATTTCAGGATCTTCTTTTAATTTCTGTTCTACTTGATCTAAATCTAAATTCAATGATTCTAATTCAATATCAACAAATACCGGTGTGAATCCTAATTGTAATATTGGATTAATTGTAGTCGGGAATCCTGCAATCGGAGTCAATACTTTAGTTCCCTTAGGTAAATTTAAACCTCGTTTAGATGTTAACGCTGCTAACATTAATAAATTAGCACTAGAGCCACTATTAGTTAAAATGCCTAATTTTTTACCTAATCGTTTTGGAAATCTAGATTCGAAACGAATACCTTCTTGATTTAAAACTAACCAACCTCCTAACAAGGTTTTAACTGCTGCAACATATTCCTTTTCATCGAAATAGTTACCTGCATATTGTACTAGGTCTCTTCCTGCTACCCATTCTTTTTTAGAGTCCTTTTCTGTAATGTACTCTGCTACTAATTTTAAGATTTCTTCCATATTAGATTGTATCGTATAAATTGTTTTGTTTTACTTGTTTTTGAATTGTTTTTGGATGATATAAGCAAAATGCTTCTGTATCTGCAGGGAGATGTGAATATGTTGTAAAACCTTCTAACTTTTCATGGACTTTATTCATCCATTTAATTTCTGGTTTATTTTTCCATATACGCCATTGATAGTCTGGCCAATTAACCCAACCATTCGCCATAACGTGCCATCCCCACTTAGCAATATGCTCATCAGTCAATCCTTCTACTGTATTGACGCGTGGTACTAAATATACTTCATTATCCGGATTAAGTTCTAATACAGGTGGCAAATGTTTGATTAATAATTCATTAGGCATTTCATCTGCATCAATTTGGAAAATATAATCGCCACTACATAAACTAGTTAATTTATTTTTCCAGTTTGCAAAATGAAGATCAAATTTGCCTTTATGCCATACAAATTCACCGTTAATTGAATGAGTGCGTAAGAAATTTTCTATTTCTTTATCGCCGTTGAGTTCATCATATAATATTACGATGTTATCTTGTGGTCGTTTATGATTAAGCAGAAATGTAACTAATCTCTGTATTTCTAAAAATTCATTACATACCGTAATAGCATAACTTATTTTCATACTTTATAATATAAAATTTTTTGTTAAAATCAAACCTTATTTAATTTAGGTAATTCTAATTTTTTAAGGGTTGGTAATTTTAATTGAACTGGTTTAGGTAACTTATCAACTATATTATCAACTTTAGCTAATACCTTTTCATATACTAATGCAACATCTGTTCTAGTAAATGTTGAATTAACAAAATAACGTTGACGTTTTGCTAATTCTTGCCATTTTTTATAATTTTTACGTACATCCTCAAACATCATCCCTGCATATTTATAATCTGGAGTGAACCATTTAGCACCCTCAATTAAAAATTCATTTCTAGTAGCAGGATGTATTTCAGTTAATCCACCTTTGATTTCACAAATAAAATCTTTCTTCAAGAAATCAGCTTGTCCTGAATAATGTGGAGCTAAAATTGGTTTACCTGTTGTTGAAAATTCTAATAACGGTCGTCCAAATCCTTCTGCTTTAGTAAATGATACCATTGCTTTTACTTTTGGATGATTATATAACAAATTCATTTCAGGATCAGTTAATTCACCGTGCACTAAATATACATTAGGTAATTTATCGTTAGGAAATGCAGTTCGTATAGATTCAATTTTACTTTCAATTTCTAAACGATCTGTAATAGAATATGTCGCACCGCTAGTTTTTAATATTAATGCAGGTTGATTTTTTTGATTTTTAAATGTATTGAAAAAACAATGAACAACACCACCGGTATTTTTTCTATCTTCGCCTAATGGTCCATGGAGCCAATGTCCTACCGATAAAAATGCAAACGTTTCTGGAATTTCATTTAAAATAGATAATTCGAATCCGTTTTTAACTGCATCTGTATATACCATTTCATCAAAATATTCTGGAATTACTTCTATTGGTGTTGAAATAAATTTACCATGATTTTTTGCAGTGGTTTCGAATACTTGTTTTGTAAATTCACTCGGCACAATAACCAATTGCATTGAATTTAAATTATCAATCCATTGTGGTGGGCATATATCGCCTTCTGTTCCTGCTGTTACACCAATATTAATTTTACCAACAGCTTGAAATTCGTTTGGAACGGTTACTTGAACCCATACATCTGGTTGTTCCGTTAATGGTAATGGCACAATTCTATTTTGAATATCTGCACTTAATGGATATGTAAACGGTGTATGTCCCCATGGCAATGAAACCAATCTAATATCCCAATCTTGTCCGCGTTGTTCAATTAAATTATTAATAATTTCACGTGCATGGTGTCCGTAACCCGATTGTGTGGCTACTGGTGATGCTATAACTACTTTTCTCATTATTTTACTATTCCTAAATTAGTATATTTTTTTGTTGTAACTTTATTTAATGTGTATGAAGGACGTGGTTGTTTATTTACTGAGAATAAGTAATCCATCATCTCGATCATTTTATTTCCCATTTGTTCTGCTGTCAATCCGTTTGATAAAGCCCATGTTCTACCTTCGAACCCGCATGCGGCACGATTTTCTTCAGTCATTGAATACCAATACATGATTGCATCACTAATATCTTCAAATTGAGCTCGGTCATCAAAAATATAGGGCGTTTGTGGAGATCCTTGAAGTGATCTATTGCTTGGAAATACTGGTTTAACCCAAGTACCATGTTTTTTATATTTACCTGTGTGATTTGTTGCAAATTCACCATCGAAACGAATCCATTCGCCATTTTCATCTTCAAACCCACATTGATCTTGCAATCCACCCGTTACATTGTTAATAATAGGTGTACCTGATAAAATTGCTTCAGTGGAACTAAGTCCCCATCCTTCATTGGAACCAATATTAACTACAACATCGGCAATATTATACATTGCATTAAGTTCATCAGATGTAACTTTAGCTTCAGAGAACATTATTTTACAATTAGGTGCAATTACATTTTTAACTGCAATTAAATCTGTTCCGTTCTCATCTATAGGTTGAGTGTGCATTAATAATGCAACGCGTTGTTGTTGTTCTTCTGGCAACTGATCAACAAAATGTTTAAATGCTAAAATTAAATCACCTGGTTGTTTTCTTCTAATATTTCTATTATTCCAAAATACTAGGAAATCAACATCATTTTTAGTTTTATAATGTTCTAGCATTTTTTTATACAATGGATTTGTATTTACTAATGGTTTAAATGTATTATGATTCAACCCGTGTGGCACAAATCCTGTAACGATATCATCCCATTTTAGATCCGATGGAACATGATCATATTCATCATAATCTACAACTTTAAATCCACTCTGTTTAAGCACTTCTCTGTGGATATTATCAGATTGCTTACTAATTCCCATAATCATATCGCAACTTGCATAAAAAGGTGCATTCCACATTGGATAAGGAAGGTAATCCCAAATTGAATAATAGATGATTGGAATTTTATATGTAGTTTTAATTTCGTGCTCTAATGCATATAACCATGTCCAATAGCGTGGATCAGTGAAATGGAAAATTGCATCCGGTTGTTCTTGATTGAGAAGTGCAAACAAAATATTTCTATCACCATATCCATTCCATGGAATGACTTTAACTGATGCGTCTGTTATACCCGTCTCTTGCGCAATTTGTTGAGATAAATCTAAACCTTGGCCTGCTTCTGGATGTTGCAATGCCGCACCTAACTGAACCCAGTCATAATGTTTTACAGTATTAAAAATAATTTCTTTGCTAATTGTTCCGATCCCAGATGGCAAACGAAAATCATCTGCTAATAGCAAAATTTTCTTTTTCTTCGGTTTGTTCGGATCGATTTTTTGTAATTTTGGTAATTCCATTTGTAACTTTTCCTTTTTATATAACTTTATTATAAATATGTATTAACCTAATATAACCACCGGTTTTTTAAGTTTATTTACATTGTTGTATGCTGTTTTCAATACTGGATCTAATGCATCTTCATTGGTCATAATCATCATGTAATCACAACGTTCTGCAATCAATTTCATGCGATGATGTAATTGTGAAAAATGGTATGATTTACCATAATATGACTCTGGCATTGCTGAATACATATTGTGACCTGAAAATGATGGATTATATTCTTCATAACGTAATCCAAATTCTAATGCGTATTTACGAACCATACTATTAGCACCCTCATTCCCGCCGGCACCAACAACGATCAAATCATCATTAAATTGTGATTTTAATTTTTGAAGTGCATCTTGTACTTTTCGTTTATTCTGCCAATCTGTGTTTCCAATTATTGCAATTCGTGTCATTGTATCTTTTCATGTAAAAATTTAACACCTTTAGGCATATATCCATATACCGTACGTAGCATTTGTTCTAATATAGATCTATTTTCTTTGTGATTAGG
>Ga0181348_1000445_pt1 | contig 17913 bp, 9 predicted proteins | sample Su13VDMM110DN_FD_130092 | JGI IMG/M metagenome (GOLD analysis project Ga0181348, IMG submission 130092) | Freshwater viral communities from Lake Michigan, USA - Su13.VD.MM110.D.N | ecosystem: Environmental > Aquatic > Freshwater > Lake | place: USA: Michigan | collected 2013-07-16
ATGGTAATTTTCCAAGTGGTTTTCAATCAAAAATAACACTAACAAAAATAGCATAATGAAAATTATAAAATACGAAAACTACAATACAACACCACTACCATCTGAATTTATCAGAGTGCATTGTGATGGAATAAATTACTTCTTTGCAGAGAACGAAAACGATGTTGCAGAGATAGAGGCATCACTACCAATTTCCGAGCCACAAGTAGTTGAGTTGCCAAAAGTTGACTTGTCAAATATTGACATATCTTCGTTGACTGATGCACAGATATTAGAGTTGAAAAATAGAATAAATAAAATGTAATGAACGTGAGTGAAGACGATAAAATTATAAATATAAAAGAAAAAGTTAAAAATTGGACTATAGTTGTATTACTTGTATTGTCACTTATCTTCTTTTTAAGAAGTTGTGAAAAACCTGTAGGAAAAAACAGGACTATCTACATGATAGATACAGTAAAAACACATACTAGAGATACAGTTTGGGCTAAAGATACTACTTTTGTAATGATTGGTTCACCAATAGTTACTGATAGTATTCCATATTTTGATAGTACTACAGGTAATTTAACTGATTACATTAGAACATATAAAGATACTATAGAAGATACTAATCTTGTAGTATTTACAGAACATTTAGTAAAAGGTACTTTATTAGGCTCAGAGATGAGCTATAAACTCAAAATACCTCTTGTTATATATGATAGCACCACAACTACTATAAAGATCGTAGAAGAGCTTAATATAAGTTTGTATGGGGGTTTAGAAAGTGGTTATAAAACTTTTAGTCCTTATTTAAATTTAAAAGTTAAGAAATGGGATTTTGGTGTATCTTATGATATTTATAATAAAACTCCTAAAGTAAGAGTTGGTTATAGAATATTAGCAAGATAGTTGTAAATTAAGTTAAAATTGATTATATTATAAAATGGCAACTACATTAGCAAAACTTATTAAAGATGTCCAGCTTATAGCTGCAAGTGGTCCTGTACCTGATGATTTCAGAATGTCTGATAGATTAGTTGAAAATTGGATTACACAGATACGCAGTACTCTTATAGCTCAAGGACTTGAGAAAAGAAAAGATATTTCTGATGTTTGGATACAAACTATAGGATGTCTTGAACTTGAAACAGTTGATGAGGCTGAATGTTGTGATATAGAAATTGGTTGTACTTTACTTAAATCTGTAAGGCAAATACCTACTACAATTGAAACTAAAGACAGTAATCTTATTATAGGAGTTACAGGATTAGATAACACACATATAACACAGACTAACAGGTTTAAAAGAAGATATAAAAAGTATAGCAGATATACAGGATCAAATAAAGGTTGGTACCTTAAAGATAACTATATATATGTTATAAATGATAATATTCTTAAATATGTTAATGTTCATGGTATATTTGATGATCCAAGAGAGTTAGCATCTTTTAAAAACTGTTCTGGTGAAACATGTTTCTCTTTTGATAGTAACTATCCTGTTTCAACTAAAATGGCTGATTCTATAGTTAATATTATTATACAGACTAAAGTTAAACCATTTATGACATTCCCACAAGATTTATCTAATGATAGTGAAAATAAAGGGATAAATGTAATTAAAGAGTAATAATGCAAAAAGAAGTAAAGGTAAAAATTTATAAAAAGCGTGGTAAAGGTAAACTTACAGCAGATGTAGGTATGCATAATATATACAAATATTACAGAACTAGATCTAAAAATCCTATAGATAAAATTAAATTCAGAGCAATCATGAATGATATTAATCTTAAAATTAGAGATAGGATAATAAATGAATCTGAATATTTTAAAATGCCTTTTGGTATTGGTATATTAAGAATAAGAAAAAGTTCTGAATTAAGTAGGCTTTATAAAATAAGTAATTGCCCTGTTAATTATAAACTTACACGCGAATTAGGTCAGGTAGTATATCACGATTCTCAATATATGTATAGATGGAAATGGGTTAAATACAGATCACATATGAAATGGAAAAGTGTTTATAAATTTGAGCCCTCAAGAGCTTCTAAAAGACTTCTTGCTAAGGCAATATTGGTAGATAAAAAAGATTATTTCTTTGAATTTTAACAAATGAATGTAAGACTAGTATCAGTAAAAACTATCATTAATAGAGTCTACAGAAGACTAAACCTCAACGAGGATCTTCCTGAAGATGATATGATAGAATGGGTTGGAGAAGCACTATTAAGAGTAGGGGCTTTTTCACAATTTGTACCAAAAGTATGTCAACTTGAAATAAGTAATGGTAAGGTAGCTATACCTTGTGATTTCTACAAGCTTGTTGATATTAATTATACTTTGTCTGTTGGTACTAATCTTGTATTATCAACTTTTAATCCTTTACAATGGAAATCTGAAAGTTTTTTCAGTGAGTACTTTTGTGATGAGTGTAAAGTAAGTTTGTGGTCAAACACATTTAATCCTTACTTTATGATTAATAATGCTTATATATATACATCTTTTAATGAAGGTACAATATGTATTTCCTATCTTGCAGTACCAACTGATGAAGAAGGTTATCCTATGGTTCCCGAAGATGAAATGACTCTTGATGCTTGTTCTAAATACATCATATATCAACTTGATTACAGGGAGTGGAGAAAAGGTGCTATACAAGATAAAGTATTTCAACATAGTGAAAGAGAGTGGCATTTTGGTGTTGGAGCAGCTAAAGGTAGTTTAAATATGCCTAATGCACAACAACTTGAGACAATTAAAAATGTTATACAAAGATTAATACCTAATCAGCGTTACAACAGTAATCCTGAAAGAAGAAAAATACATTAAAATAAAGTAAGGGATGGAACAAATAACAACTTTTGCATCTGGTATGAATAAAGATCAAGACCCTTTAATTACTAAAGGTTATTTTGATGCTAATAATTTTAGACTAGGTGTAGAGCATGGTAGTACATCACCAAGCTTAATTAACATATTAGGTAATAGTAAAAGAAGTCAAATACAAAATACTACTGGTGTACATAGACTTACTAAACTAACTACAGGTTTTGTAAATTTTACTATACAAGGACAAATAGGTGCTGGTATTACTATTACAAGTGGTTCTACACCTTTAAGTATTTATAACTATCTTATAACAGATGGTGCTTACACTAACTGTGTACAAAATGCTGCCTTTACAACTTTAACTACTTCTTCATACGATATTTATTATAATAATAATTATTTATATATAGTAGGTTCTGTTGTAAACTCTGTTCAAAATACTATTACAGGAACAAGTAATAATAATACAATAGTATTATTTTCAAATAATTATATACCAGCTCAATCTGGTTTATATATTATAGGTTCTACTTATATCAGAGATGATATATTTTTATATACAACATCAAATACTACTAATAATCCTGGTGGTCATGATTCTACAGTAGTTACAAATCCTACAAGTGTTGGTCAGATATGGAAAATGACTTATGACCAAATTGCAGATACTTCAACTATATCATTATTATATAATAATTTTGTTGATTTTACAGCAGTACATCCTATACCACCTACCGCAACAACAGGTAGATATGAAAATAGTTTAACTAAAAGAATATATTGGACAGATAATTTTAATAGTCTGAGATCTATCAATGTTGCAGACCCACAAGTTTTTGCATTAGATATCAGTTTATTAAGTGTTAAACCTGCAGTAGATTTTAGCCCACCTTTATTACAGAACATTATATCTGGTGGTAGTCTTTACGTAGGTTCTTATGAGGCAGGTTATAGGCTTAAAAATACAGGTGGTTCTGTTACTAAAATAGGGCCTTTATCTAATATAGTACATATAGTAGCATCAAGTGAAATTACTGCTACAGGTGGTTCTAATTTTGCTACATATCATGGTGATACAATAGGTACTTTAACAGGTAAAGCTATTACATGGAAAATACAGGATATAGATACAGACTTTGAAAGAATTGAAATAGTTATAATTTTTAGAGACATTTTTACAGATCTACCTACAAGTATTAATATAGTATTAGATGAACCTATACCAAATACAGGTGAGTTTATATTTACTTATACTGGTAATGAAGAAGTTGTAAGTTTAACTTTAGATGATCTTACATTAATAGATGATACATTTACACAATGTAAAACATTAGCTACTAAAGATAATAGATTATTTGTTGCTAATACAAAATCACAAAAAGAAGATCTGGATTATGATGCAAGAGTATATAGATTTCCAACAGGATCTCCAACTTTTCAAATTACTGAAGATGGTATCATAAATACTTATGACTCTACAAACTGGACTGGAATAAGTGCAACAAGTGATGCTATTAATACAACTCCTGCAACACAGATATATAAAGAAAGCTCTACTGTAATTGGTGGTGCTGGTCCTAATATCTCTTATGAGTTTGGTACTATAGCAATAAGGGCTGATTCAGCTATTCCATTAGCTCAAGCAAGTACAGGTGCTCCATTCAGACATACTAATCCTGAATATTTGGTAAGTGAATTAGACTTAGATGTTACAAGAATAGATAGTACTAATTTACAAGTATATCCTACTAATTTAATTAATGATGATATAAAATATCCTTATTATTCTTCTTTATATAAAGGTTACGAAAGATGTGAAACTTATAGAATGGGTATAACATTTTATGATAAACAAGGCAATCCTTTTTATACAAAGTGGGTAGGCGATGTTAAAATGCCTAATCACAATGATGTTAATGCTAATCCATTATTTGAAGATGGCTCATCTTCAGCAGCATCTTCTCCAGATTTTAGAATGTCTTTTATAGCAACTAAAAGTGGTACATCTACATTATTTGTTAATCAGTTATTTATTAAATTTACAGTTAAAATACCTGATTCTATATCAGCTATTGTAAGTGGTTATTCTATTTGCAGAGTTGAAAGAACACAAGAAAATAAAACTGTATTAGGATCTGGTATATTAAATCAAGTTGTATCGGATGGTGGTCAATTTTGGTTACCAGATTATCAAGAAACAGATGCTGGCCCTACTAGTGATTTTCCTTTTATGAACATTGATGCTACAAATAGATCTTTACCGTTAAATGCTAGTGACCTTACTCCTTTATTTGATTGCCCTGAATTTTTACTTGGTGGTTTTTCAGGTTATATAGTAGGTGATAAATTAAGAATTGTCAGCAGACAATCTGTAGATAATTATGCTTATCAAGTAACTATAGATAATGGGGCCGAGCCTTATATGATGTATAAATACTTAACTACAGATGCTACATATGGTGTATCAAATGAATTTACAATAGATGCTGCTGCTACTGTAGCTAGGGCAGGAACATACTTATTTCCAGGAGCGGGTGGTTGGTTATTTAATAACTATACAAGAACAGATGGTTCTCCTGGATCAACAGGATCTGATGCTATAGGTTCAGATACACTTGGTGTTGAATTATCTACATCTGTTTTATTTAATGTTAACTATGGTTGTACAGAAGCTAATGGTAAAAAATTAATAGCTCAGTATGTCAGAATTGTAGCAAGTCAATATGGTGGTAATACATATACACAAAGATCAAATAATGAATATATTAATTGCTCACATTACAGACCTATAAAAGCATACATAACAAGCACAGGCACTACAGATACTTTTCAGGTATTTGGTGGTGATGTATTTACTCAAATGTATGATAATCAGAAACAAATTAAAAATTGGGATGGGGTTGGTTTAGGTCCTTATAGTGGATTTAATAGTTCAAAAGTATCTATAACACAATTTTTTCCTTGTACAGCATCTCAAAATACAGATTTAAGACATGGTAATCATGTTAATAAAAATTTAAATGCTGATGATAGTTCTGAAGCTTCTGGTTCTGAATCATACCTTTATAATAAGTCATATTCAAATACACAAAATACAAGAAAGTTTTTTCCTAAACCATCACAACTTGTACAAACTATAGAACAGGATTCTAGAGTGTGGGCAAGTGATTTAAAAATTAATGGTGAGTTAGTTGATTCGTGGGGAGTATTTAAGTCAGACAATTATTGGGATACTGAAGGTTCATATGGATCTATTAATGCCCTTGAAATATTAAAAGATAAAATGTTCTTTTTACAGAATAGAGCTTTTGGTATTTTATCTATAAATCCAAGAGCTTTGGTAGTAGATGCTTCATCTACAGTAACACAGTTAGGTACTGGTAATATACTTGAAAGACATGATTATATTTCTACAGAGTATGGTTCTAAACACCAATGGTCTGTTTTAAAATCACAACAAAGCCTTATTTGGTGGGATACTGATGCTAAAAGATTGGTAAGTTTTAATGGTAAATTAGAAGCTTTATCAGATGTTAAAGGTATGGCTGGTTATTTATCAGATAATGGTGAAAACTATTTATTAAATCATGATAATCCTATTTATAGTGATTTACAAAGTAATATAGGTTGTGGTGTACATGGTGTATATGATTATAATTATAACGAATTTATTATAACTTTTTTGAATGCTTCACCACCTGAAAATTCGGGTGGTGGGGAGTCTAAAATTGTAGTGCCTAATACTTTTACATTATGTTATGAAGAAAGGATTAATGCTTTTACAAGTTTTTATAGCTTTAAACCTAATATATATATAACAAATCATAGGGAGATATATTCACCTAATTTACAGTCGGGAGCTGATCTTTATTTACACGATAGAGATAATTACTGTAAATTTTATGGTACAGTCTATCAGTCTACAGTAACTCCTATAATTAACGATAATCCACAATATATTAAGGTATTTGACAATTTAGAATGGGTTACAGATAGTTTAGACTATTCAGGGACTACTAATATCACTAATGATACTTTTAGTTCTGTAAGAGCTTATAATAGCTTTCAAAATACAGATTTCCAGACTTTGACTGTTAATAATAATTTAACACGTAAGGAAAGGTTATGGAAGACTTTTATACCAAGAAACAGAGTTAAATATACAACAGTTAATGCTGATATATTTAATGATTTAAATGTGGGTAATAAGTCTTATGGTGAAAGGTTACGAGATAATTATATGTATCTTGATTTAAAATATAATAACAATAATAATTATAGATTTGTCTTCAGATTCTTAAAAACAATATTTAGGGTTTCAAGCAGATAATAATTGTAAAATAGTTGCATAATTGATAATTAATAGTTATATTGTATAGGGATGTTTATAATCCCTATATTTATTTATAGCTAAAGTAAAGGGTTGCTATAATAAAAAAAATTATAATGAAGAGAATATCAAAATATAAAGGTAAAAAACTTCCAAGATATTTAAATGGGGGTGAAATAACTTCAGAAGCTGATTATAATAAAAGATTACTTCTTAAAAATAAAAGTAAAGAAGAACTTAATGAACAAAATGCTTGGATAATTAAAAGAAACAAAAAAATAAATACTGAACAAAAACTAGATAACTATTTAGGCAATCCTTTAGATAGAGCACATGTAGGTGCTACTGATTTTCTTCATCCTGAAGAAGATGAAAAAGATAATTTAAGACATTCATTAGCTGGTAGATATGTAACAGAAGCTATTGCTAATAAAACAGGTAATATACCTTTTATATCTAAAGGGTTAGGAGTATTAGGAGCTAATGTTTTAGGAGTTGCTCATGAATTATATAATTTTCCAGGAGATACAAGAGATTTGAAAACTAAACTTAGAGAATCGGGAGAAGATATGTTTAATAATTTTGCTGGTTCTATGGTAGGAGCTTCTACTTTAAATACTGCTCAAAAAAATAGAGTATCTATGGATTTAGCAAATAAAGTTTTACCTGATGGTTATGGAGAAACAGACCCTTTTAGAAAAGGGCTTACAAATAATTATGCTTTACCTAAACATGCTCAAGGTGGTAAAATAGATACTTATAAAAATCCTGGATCTACAGATATTGTAACACCTCCCCAAGAACCTTTGGATGTTTATATGACAAAACTGGGAGTTTTAAAAAGTGAACAGGAAAGAGTTAATCAAGTAAGAAATAATATTATACCTACTGCACAAACAATTGATAATAATCCAAATCCACAAACTTTTTTACGTGGAGCTCCAACAGAGGGTAACTTTTGTAATGCCTATACTGGAGAATGTTATAATAGAGCAGGATTAACTACAGCACAAGATTTTTTATTAAATGGTAGAACTGTTAAAGCAGGTTCTTCTATGCCAATGATTCCAGGAAACCTTCAACAAGAAAGTGTTTTAAATCAAGAGGGTTTTGTACAAGTTCCTTTAAGTGAAATACAACCTGGAGATAATATTAAAAAACAATATTATTCTAAGGGTTTACCTTGGCAAGGCCCTGTTAATCCAAATGCACAACCACATTGGATTTCTGGTCACAGTATGATTTATAAAGGGCCTGGTGCAAATAATACACAAGAAGTTTATAATAGTCCAGGAGATAGAAATACTTTTGAAAAAAGAACTTTTCAAAGTAAAGATTGGGTAGGAAATATAAATAATCCTAAAGAGCAAGATTCTAGGTTAATAGCCTATCGTTATGTAGGTAATATTCCAGAATTAGAAAAACAAACAGTTGAAGCTAGAAAAGCATCACTAGCTAATAGTAAACCTTTACAGTCAATAAATATTAATTATAATAATAAACCGCAAGAACTACAACTAAAAATACCTAATTTTAAGGCATTGTTTAATGAGGAAAGACAAAATATAAATAACTCAAAGATGGGTGCTAAAAAGAAGGCAGAAATGCTTTTAAGTATTGATCAAAGAGAAAAAGAACAGTTAGGAATGTATCAATCAAATGAACAACCAACTACAATTAACCAGACTAAACAATCTAATCAATATAAATATGGAGGGTATAATACATCTTCTATAAACAATAATATCATAAGTAAGAACAATAAACCATGTTGTGATGAAAAAGGAAATCTAAAGAAAAAAAGAGGATTACCATATACACAATTTGCAATAGGTGGCGAAGTAGATACAGATCCTGATGGTAGTGAAACTAAAGCAAATCCAATGCTTATACAAGCTTTTCAACAAAGTTTGGCTAATCAAAAAATTAATGAGCAAAAAGCAATTGATGCAAAAAATCAAGTAGTACCTTACTCTTGGTCTCCTTCTGGTCCATATGGTCCTGTAAAAGATGTAACATCTGCAACACCAACTTATAGAGGTATAGATGTATCTGAACAAGCTATAGAACAAAGTAAATTACGTAAAGAAGAAAAAGATAGACAAGCAAGAAAAGATAAAATAACATATGATCAATCAGTAGGTGAACATGGTTCAATACTTGGTCCTATAAATTATGCATTTAAAAAAGGGGATGATTGGGCTAATTCAAAAAAACCAGGTGGGGGATATGAAACAGCTGGAAAAGCATTAGAATTTGCTGCAATGTCTGCTATGCCTTTATTTGAAGGTGTAGGACTATTAAAAAAACCAATAACAACTGCTGCAAAATCAGTATATAATAGTGCTGCTAGATCAGTTGCAAGTTCGCCTAATGTAGTTTCTTCTATAGATGATGTAGGCAAAGAAGTATTAGAAAGAAGAGCTTTTTTACAAAATTTAAAAGATAAAAAATTAATACATCCAAATACAGATATTAATCATTTTTCTCAAAGTGATGATTTAGTATCTAATTTAACTAAAGATGTTGTTAATCAACAAAATACATATTATAGGGGTGTAAAAGGTAACTTACCTACTGATCCTAAAGCTTTAGAAGCAATGAAACAAGCTGGGGTAGATTTAACAAATAAAGAAAGTATTGGGAAATATTATGCTACTCACATAAAACATGGAGAGTTAGATTATGGTTCAGGATTTTCAACTCTTAATTCTAATCACAATGCTCTTTATACATCTCCTGGTTATGCTAATTATGGAGATATGACCTTTCAAATGAAAAAAGCTACCGATTTTAGCAAGGGAAATTATAAAGATTGGATTGATGATTTATATAAATATGAAGATTATGATCCAAATGTTTTTAAAAATATAGATGATGTTCCAGAGTGGACAAGGACTTTTAGAAATAGCTCAAATAAAATTGCTCCAAGTAATTTTGTTGGAAAAAAAGGACAAAGAATATTTGATAATGCTGAGTTAGTTAAAGTAGATGATGCTGGTAAAGGTTTTGGTAGAACTAAATCTTATGAATTACCAGGTTCTTCTAATACAGAATCTTTCTTAGAAAGAAGTAATTTAGAAAGACAAGGAGTTAAAACTAAATCAAATATAATAAAAGAGAATATTCAAGAAGGCAGTTTTAAAATAAATTTAAGAAGCACTCCAAGTAAAGGATTAGTTAATGCAAATATAAAAAGTCCTACTGGAATAATTCAAGCTAATAGAAATCCAGATGGTAGTTATGGGTTATCTTTTGAAGATGCTAATCCATTTAATGCTGGTAAATCAATGCTTAAGTTAAAAGAAAAATTAGCTGGTAAAACAATTTATGAAACAAAATCTTTTAGTACAGATTCTTATACAAATATATTAAAATTAAAAAAGAAATTGTCATTTGAAGAAACAGGTTTTGTACCATTAAACTCCTCAAATAAAGTTAATAATTTTTTAGATGATTTAGTTACAAAAAATTCTAAAGAGTGGTCTGCTTCTGCAAAATTTAAATCAGAAGACGCAGCAATAGAAGGAGCTAAAAGAATGGATGACTATATGTTAAAATTAGGAGAAACAACAAAATCTAAAGTTGTAAATAATAATGGAAAATTTGAAGTACATGTTCCTAATTATAAAATTAAAGTGCCAGAAATTAATAATATTTCTAAAGAATTAATAGAATCAGAAAAATTACAACAAAAAAAATATGGTGGTATGATAAATTATATGGCTAATGGTGGAATGATTAAACGTGCAGATGGAAGTTATTCTCAAAGAGGTCTTTGGGATAATATCAGAGCTAATGCAGGATCTGGTAAAGCACCAACTGCTGAAATGCTTAAACAAGAAGCAAAAATTAATAAAATGGCAATGGGTGGTTATATGATGTACGGCAATGGTGGTACAAATAATCCAGGGTTTAATGCATTGCCAGAAGAAGTACAACAAAATATTTTAGCTAATATGGCTATGGGTGGCCAAATGAATAATCCTATGTTTGCTAATGGTGGTAAATTACCTCAAGATATTTTAGAATCTAGGCTTGAAAGTCATATGTCTACTAATGAAGTAAATGATTATTTAGATAAGTATGGTGAAGGTGGTTATGTAGTTAAACGTTCTAGTGACCGTAAAGGTAAAACTCACGTTGTTATTGGACCAGATGGAACTGAAAAATATTTTGGTGATCCTAATATGGGCCAAAAAGAAAATTCTAAAAATGGTGAAGAAGCTTTTTATGCTAGACATAAAACTAATTTAGCTAATAATCCATATTTTAGAGCATATGCTAGAAAAACTTGGGCTATGGGTGGTATGACTATGAAACAAGAAATTATACATGCCCCAGAAATGGGTGGTTATTTTAGAAAAAAATAAAACATAATGAAAAAATATAAAAAATATATAAATAATACTGGATATGAATTTGTTCCATATTCTAATAACCCACAATATGCTATGGGTGGTATGTATCAAGGACAACCAAATGCTGAAATTGAAGGAGGGGGTAATGGTACTGCTGGAGAAGTTGTTAACTATCCAGATGGAACAACAGATCAAGCTTTTGGGGAAACACATGAAAAGGGTGGGGTAGAAGTTAATTTACCAGAAGCTACTAGAATATTTTCTAATAGAATTAAAATAGGCAAAAGAACAATTGCTAAAGTAGCACAAAGATATAAAACAAATAGAGAAGAAGCTATATTAAAAGATACAACATCAAGTAGTTTACAAAAGAAAACAGCAGAATTAAATATGTCTGTTAAAAATAAAATACTAGACAAAATATTTAATATACAGGAATTTATAAAATCTAAGAAAATCAACCGTTATATTAAAAGATATGGTGGTACACAAATGTATGCTGAAGGTGGGCAATCAGATTATGATTCATATGCTGCTGGAGCTAATATGGCTGTAAATGCAGGAATAGCTACAAATGCTGCTATAGAATTAAATGATACTAGTAATAAAAATTATAGAAAAGAAGATAATAAAGATCTTAGTGGGCAAATAGGTGCTGCTGGAGTAGGAGCTGCTTCTGGAGCAGTAACTGGAGCAAGTATTGGAGCAAGTGCAGCAGGAGCCACTTTGGGATTATCTATTCCAGTAGGAGCATTTATTGGCGGTGTTATTGGCGGTACAAGTAATTTCTTTAAACAAAGATCTAATGATAAAAAAGAATGGAAAGCTGAGCAAGAACAAGAGAATCAGCAAATGATTGCCCAACAAAATGCAGCAATGTATGCACCACAACAATTACAACAACCACAAATGTATCCTCATGGTGGTACACATAATCCATACTATACTTTAAATTCTAATAATAATACACAAATACCTTTAAATCTGCAATCAGAAACACCTGAAGATCAGATGAATAGTTATTATGATAATATACGAAGAGATGTGCCTTTATTAACACCTAATTCAGGATTAGGAAGTTCACCAGATCTTACTTTTGATCAAGTTTTTAAAAATACATTATCCCATAATTCTAAACAAGTTATGAACTATGCTAGAAATAGCTCTGGTTTATTACCTGGTAGTACAAAACCTTACCAAGATCCACGCATGTATCCAAATACTACAGAACCTGAAAGTTCTATTGGTAAAAAAGATTCAAATCCTAATTTTTATAGTAACAATAAAGAAATGTTAGGTAAAGCAGGTACTGAATTAGGTTTAGGATTATTACAAAATGCTGGTAACTTAGCTTATCTTGCACAAAATGGTAGGGACTATGATAAAGTAAATTATGGTTCAGTAACACCTGAGTTACCAACTGATAGAGACTCACAACGTGAGATACGTGAAGCTTATTCTACAGCTGCTTATAATCTTAGAAATAGTGGTCAACAAACACAGGCTGGTCTGGTAGGGTTAGCTGGTGAAAAAATGAAAGCAGCAGCTGGTTCAAGAGAAAGAATTGGTAATATAATTGCAGATATACGTAATCGAACTAATATGTTTAATAAAGAGACTCAAATTAGAGGAATGGAAGCTGAGGCTGGAAATAAAGGAGTTGCAGAGAGTAACTACTATACAGCATTAAACAGTATAGGTCAAAATGTTGCAAGTCAACGTGGAGATTATTTAAGTGGCCAAATGGATCAGAAGAAATTAAATCTTATATTAAAATATTTTCCTGATTATGAACTAGATCCAAAAACATTTCAATATATGTTTAGAAATGCAGAAAAACAAAGTAAAATAGAAAAACCATAATGGCTGCAAATAGATTTACCCGTTTCCAAGGACAACAGTATGTAAGTAATTACACCCCTGTTCCATTTGAGGCTATAATGCAAGTAGGTGCTCAAAAACAAGCTATCCAAGATAAAGGACAAGAAGAGACAGCTACTGTTGATAATGCTATACAAAAATTAAAAGCATTACCACAATATAAAGAATTTGCTACTAAAGCTGTAAGTGATATTCACGAAGGTATTAGTAAGTATGCTACAATGGATTTTAATGACCCTTCTACAAGACAAGCTTGGAATAAAGAACGTATTAATATAGCATCAAGATATGCCCCTACAGGTGATCTTGGTAAAATTAATATGGATTATGAGTTAGGAACTAAATGGCAACAGGAGTTAATTAAAAATTCTGGTGGTAAAGATCAATGGGATACAAAAAATATAACAGATTATTCTAACCAATTTTTAAATAATTGGAAAGATGATAAAAACAATTTTCAAGGTGAGGGAGTTTATAAAAACGTAAATCAGGGAGATTGGATACAATCTAAATTAGCAAATATATCAGCAGATACAGCTTCTCTTGGATTATCTGGGCCTTATAGTTCAGGTATGGATTTTGTTAATGCCTTTAAAACAGGTACTATGAAATCTATTGATAAAGAAAAAGTAATGAATGCTTTAATTACTCAAGCACAAGGAGATCAAGAGTTACAAGAAAGTTTAATACAAATAGCAAGATTTAATGGTCAGGATGAAAATTTGGCTACTCAATTTATAAAAGATACAGGTAAGAAAAATAAAAAAGGTAATCCTGTTTATGATTATAATTATAATAATTCTTTTGTAAATCAAGTATCTGGTGCTGCTAGTGGTAAAGCATTTAAAGAAATTAATCCAGATTGGAAATTTGAACATGATGTTACTGGAGAAAATGCTGCTAAATATAGATTAGAAAACCCCGCAGTTATTTTATCTAAAGAACTACCCCCTTCATTGTGGTCTAACTCTATAAATGATTCTAATAAATTAACTACTAAAATATCTGAAACTTCAGATGGAGTTAAAAATGAGTTTATTTCTATGATAAAACAAACTCCACAAATGTACGCTAAACTTGGTATTAAAGCAAGTGATGATGCAACTATTAAAAAATATGCTGATGATGTAGAAAAACAAATAGGGTTTAGTCAATTTATGGATTATTATAAAAATGATTTTAAAGATAGATCAGGAACTATAAATAATCTTATTGGTCAACAAACAAGATTAGATATAGTTAATAAAGAAGCTACTGAGAATGCTATTAAAATTAGTGGGTATTCTGATGCAGGTAGAATTAATATTATTAAATCAAATTCTAACCCTTTATTTAAAAAAATGTCACAAGAAGATTTAACACTTGTATCTAATTTTCAAAAAGAGTCTTTAAGAAAATATGGTAAAGATAATGCTTATGCGGCAGGTATAACTGATCCTACTATAAATGCACTTGAAAAGAAATATGGATTTAAAAGTGGTGGATTAAATGGTGCTTTATATATTGAAGACACTTATGACAAACTACAAGCTTCTGAAGAAGCTTTTATTAAAGCTAAAGATCTTTATTTAACAGATAATGCTAAAACAAAAGAAAAAGAATCTTTTGGTGACTCATACTTAGCAATTGTTCAACCAATATATGCTAAAGATGGTGTAACTGTTATAGGTTACAAAGACCCATCTAACGATAAGGGTATGAAAGCTGCTTCTGATGATGTTACAAAACAAATTCAAGATCAATTTACTAAAGGTATTGGTGTTAATGATATATTTTCAACAATTCAAAGTGAAGGTGAAGGTACATTTAAATCAATAGCAGATATTAAAACTGAAGAGGCTGAAAAATTAGGTGAAGACAAAGATCCTAATAATATTATTGTTGGTATTCCTTATTATAGTAATATACCAGACGGTAATGGTAACAGACAAATGTATGTTAATGTTGGTACACAAATTGTTCCAATTAATATGAAAACACTAAGAGTTAATTATGGTGGAGGACAGGTTCCTTTAGATCAATTAAATAATACACCAGAAGCTAAAACAACAAATTGGATAGGAACTACTTATTCAAGTGGTGTTAAAAATTATCCAACAAAAGATAATTCAGGTAATAATATTGTAATATCTATGCCTGGAAAAATGAATCAAGGTTCTTCTGGATCTTTTGCTAACAATACAGATTTACAAGTTACTTATTATGATAAAAATGGTACCCCTTTAGAATCATATAACGGTATAAATGCTTTTAATATTATAAATACTTTAAATCAACAAGGTAAACTAAAATAATGGGTAAAGAAGATAATTTAGGGCCACTTGCATTACAAACTTTGCAAAATAATTCTGGTAATAATCCAAAAGAAATACAATCTTCTTTAGGTGTTTTAGCAAAAAGTACTTTAAATAGTATTTTACCTTCTTCACCATATGCAAATACAGAAGTAGTTACTGGGCAATCAAGAGTTTCTTCTCCTGAAGATATAAAAGCTTTTGGAGAATATGATGTTAACAGACAATTTAGTGCTGGTGATCCTTTTGAACAACTTGGTCAGAACCAATCTAATATTGAAAAGATTTGGAATGGTACAGAAAGATTAGTAGGTACTACATTAACTAAATTTGCTGGTGGTATAGGTTATATTGGTGGGTTTGGTGATTATGCTATTAACGGTTTTGATGATATAAGCAGAATGACTGATAATGTCTGGTCTGCTAAATTTTCTGAATATGAAGAGAATTTAAAAGATTTTGCACCAATTTATACACCAACTTCTGTATCTGAAGGAGATATATTTGGCAAGATGTCTTCTACTTCATGGTGGATGGATCAAGGTGTAGATGGTGCGGCATTTATGTTTAGTAGTATTATCCCTGGAGCTATTATTGGTAAAGTTGGTTTAGGTATGAAATTAGCTAGTGCTGGAGCTAAAGCAGTGGAGTTGGGAGCGGGTCTTGAAAAAGGTATTAAAACAGCTAACTACTTATCTAAGGTTAACTTAGCTAAAAATATTGACCTTACTGCAGCTACAGTTTATAACACTGTTATAGAAGCTGGTATTGAAGCTAAAGGTGTACAAGATAATATAAGAAATTCTTATGAACAAGAATTATTAGATGGTACAATAACAGTTGAAGAAGTAGAAGAAAGAGCTGCTAAAGCTGCTTCAGATACTTTTAAACTTAATGCTATAGTATTAGCTGTACCTAACTTTATTGAACAAAAAATGTTTTTTGGTCAATTAGGTAAGTCTGGTGATGTAATGAAAAGATTATTTAATGCTGAAACTGGAGCATTAATAGAAGGTGCTGAGAAATTTACAAAGAGAGAACTTGTAGCTAACATGGGTAAAGCTGTAGGGCTAGGTGTATTGAGAGAAGGTTTTTGGGAAGAAAATGTACAGTTAGCTATTCAGAACTATGAGCAGATAAAAGGCAGAGGAGAAGATTATAAAGATGGTACTATAAATGCAGATTCTTTAGAAAATATAGCTAAAGGAATGTATGATAATTTATTTACTGATGAAGGCCAGGAAAGTATATTTTTAGGTGCTGTAATGGGTTTAGCTGGTGGAGCTGTAGGGGCAGTTAGAGAAAAGAGACAAGAAAGACTTATTATTAATAATGCTAAAGAATATTTAAAGAATAATATAGATACATATAATACTAATCTTAAAGCAGATATACAAGATGTATTTGTTAAAGATAAAGATGGTAATATACAAAAAGACCCACAAACAGGCAAGCCTATTGTTGATGAAATAAAGGCTGGTGAGTTAATGGCTAAAGTTATAGCTAAATCACAAGATGAGCAGATTAAAAATATGGCTGCCATAACAGGTGTTAAAGATTTATATGATTTTATTAAACATAAACAGTTTGTAGAATATGTACTTCCTTTTCTTAGTTATGAAGGTGGTTTAGATGTAGTAAATGCTCAGATAGATAATATGTCTGAAGAGCAACTTAAAGATCAAAAAGAAGTTAATGAAGGATTTAATGAAGAGTTTAATATACAAGAGGTAAAGCAAAAGTTAAAAGAGAAAGCAAAAGAAACTTACGAGAATTACCAGAATATAAATAATAGAACTGGTGCTTGGAATTTTGCTGAAAACAAAGAAGAGTCAAAAATATTTGGTTCTTTCTTACAAAATTATCAATCAGAATTGGCTCAAAGAACCTCTACAATGGAGTTTCTTCGAGGTAAGGCTGATGAGGCTGTTAAAGAACTTAATTTACTTAATGTTAAACTACAGAATAGAATTTATTATGCTGCTAGTGGTACAGAAACTCTTGAACAAATTGTAACTCCAGAAGAAAGAGAAGAGAGAGACAGACTTGAAAAGAAAGCTGAACAATATACTAAGCAGTTAAAACAAAAGATTAAAGATTATGGTGAGGTAAATACCAAAAAAGCTCTTAAAGAACGTTGGGAGAAATTAAAAGGTAAAGCTGCTGAACAAGATGAAATTATTAATAAATCAGCAACCGAAGCAAGTCAGGCATCTACTCAAGAACAAGATAA